>Ga0307511_10003502_pt1 | contig 16135 bp, 7 predicted proteins | sample 13_EM_MG_FD_200266 | JGI IMG/M metagenome (GOLD analysis project Ga0307511, IMG submission 200266) | Populus trichocarpa ectomycorrhiza microbial communities from riparian zone in the Pacific Northwest, United States - 13_EM | ecosystem: Host-associated > Plants > Roots > Unclassified | place... | reverse complement strand
AGACACATTCAGGTTGACATTTACGGCGCAGAAACTTACAGGCAGCACACGGAGAATTCGACGACGAAGCCATCTTCCACCTTCTCCTCTGAAAAGCAACCAAAACATGAAAAAAAAAAAAAAAAAACCTCATCAAAATATCAAAAGCCATTAGTACTTAAATAAATTGACAAATAAATGAAGAATAAAGAGGTGTGATTTTCTGTGTGTACAACAAGTTATATCAAATACCATAACGTACGTACGGCTTGAGGGAGCAATAATCAGTAAACCCCAACTTGAGAAATTTGAGGACTTTTGTTCTTAATTTGACATAAAAGCAATCATTCAGGGAAAAGTATATAATAAGCCTGGTATCTAGCTAGGTGAAGCACAAAAAACAACCCAATTAAGGTTGACAAAAAAGAAGAAGAAGAAATGAGTTGTTAGATGATGGAATACACATTAATAAAATCTTAAAGATATATACAAGTAGCGGTGCGGCTGCGAATCCTAATTTTAGGGTTTGGGGTGTACTTATTTAGACGATGGGATCTAAAAAGTGTAAAGAATTTAACTAAGGAAAGAAAAAAATGGAAGAAGAACACAAGAACAAGAAATGGTAAGTTGACAGCTTCAAATAAATATGTTGGAACAAAGTTTCTGCATATAGGACTCTTGAAAATGGAAAGATTACCCTTTTCAGGATCTGTGCCCTGTAATTACTGGTTTACTCTTCTGATTGAGGAATCAAAACAATCCTACTGCTTTTGGCTGGAGATTCAAAGATCTAGCTCAAAAAGGCCAGTATGTAATACAATAGCTTATATATATGGTCAAAATATGTCTATCAGCATAAATTAAGCAACTGATGGAATCTTCTAGTTTAGAAAATTACGGCTACCAAATAATATACTCTATGTCTCCTATCTCTCTGTATCTATTTATGTATGTTTATGTCTATAAAAAACCCTATGTAGGTGCATCAGCAAAGGGAACTGCACAGAAAGAAAAGAAAAGGTGATGTTTAAGGGGAGCTGGTTGTAGGGTTTAAGGAGGCCGAAGGGGGCAGATGGGAAGGAAAAAAGGAAGAAAGAGCTAGGGGAGGTTGATTTTAGTAGTTGAGTTTTGTGGATTGGATCTCGTGTGGTAAAGGTTTTGGGTCTCACTGTTTTCGATGGAAAGATTTGGGGATCGAGTAGATCTCGCTTGAATTTCATACAAATGCTAGCTATCATATTCTAGGATTTCTAGCTTCTGATTGCTTGCTTCTTCATTTTCTCTAAATACTTTTTAAGGTTGAGAGAGGTGTGGAAAGATCTTGGGATGAACCCATAATACTATATATATATATATTGTAAAACAATATCTTATATAAAAAGCAGCTATCTAGCTAGGTAAATGAAATGAAACATAGATATATTCGATGAAAAGGAAAGATCATAAAGATATAAATGGGAAGAATTAGCTTGAGAAAAAAAACTCTGACTCCGTCTGTGGGAGATCTTGGGATGAAGAATTTCCTTAATTCTATTCTCTTTGTCTAGGGAGTTCAATTCATAGAATATATCATGCTTGGATTTTTAAAAAAAGATATAGAAAACGATGCATATGATAGTACTAGTACTGCTTATGGGTGCGTGACCTCGATTTCTTCAGTCAAACTTTTCGTTCTTTCTTTAACCCTTTACAACCATTATTGATGGATGAAGAGGATGATCTTTCCCTATCAAAGAAAGAGAAGAGAAACGATCCTTCAAAGCAAAGCTTTACACAAAGATTTTGAGTATTTTCCTCCTCCTCCTCCTTATTATTTTTTTCGAATGAGAATTACCTTGCTAGTTGAAAGTTGAAAAAATGAAAGAAGAATGCCTCCTCTCCTTATTACGCCTGTAGTGAAAATGATGTGCTAATGCAACAAGACAGGGATGATAATAAAGGGCTCATGCACTTTTTTCTTCTCTTCTGGGATCTTTATCTGTTATCAATTTCTTAGCCGGAAACAAGTGACAGATAATATGCATATAAAGATGATGACGATGAGCACGTAGGTAAGGTACAGGGGGGGAGAAGTGGAAGAAAAGGAGAGAGCGTGTGCGTGTGCGTGTGCGTGTGAGTCTTACACTTAGGTAGAGAGTAGAGAGAGAGAGTGGTGTGTGGGAGGTGATATCAGCGAGGGAGAAGGGGAAGGTGCCCCCAGAAGCAGAGGCTAAGGAGACGGAGAGAAAGCAAAAACAGGCTACGAGTGAGTGAATTAGAGAAAGAGATAGAAATGTAGAGAGAGTGAGAGGGGGGAGTGTTTGTCTGTCTTTGTTATTATTACTATTACCACTCTCTCTTCCAGCCCTACTCAGACTCCTTTCAGAGATTTGGAGCATGTTGTGTTGTTTTGACATGACCTTTGATCTCTCTGCAGTGCACACTCCTAGTATCTAGTACCATCATTTTTATTTTTATTTTTATTTTTATTTTTATTAGTTAACTAGCTAGCCTTTCCGCTGGTTGACATGTGTCCTCCCCTGCCGTCCCAAGCACCAATCATCTGCGTGCTTAAGTGAAATCATATGATTAAATGCTTCCATTTGCTTTCATTAACACATTGCCATCATTTTTGTTTATTGGTGCCAAATACTCGACAAATTATGCCCTCACAATCATAGCAATCAAACCTAATTTGAAGTTGAACCAGTAAGAAGTTGGTATTTAATTATACAAGTTAACCTGAGTTAATAAGAAATTTTTAAAAAAATATTTAAAATTTTAATATTTTATATAAAAAAATTAAAAAATAATTTATATGTATAGAGATTATACATATTGTAAATAACGAAATTTAAAAGATTATTTTAAAAAATTTTTTAATTTACTTTATATATATATATATTTAAGTAGACTATATAAAATAATTAATAGAATATTATTAGTTACTCATCAAGTATCATAAAAGTTTCCTCACAATCTCTTATTTTACGGGGAAAATTTTACAGTACTTAAACTATAATGAATAATATCCTATCAGTTATTTAATAAGAATTATTTTTTAAAAAATAAACACAAGTGAAAAAAAATACATTATTTATTAAAAATAATAAAAATATCTTCACCTAACAATTTTTTTTATTGGTATTTATTAATTTCTATAAAATTAATTTAATTAAATGAATAATAGAAGGCAACTATTTAAGCATCGTAAAATTTGTCACGTAGTTTCAAATTGCGAACAAAAGTTATTAAGAGATATCTTTAATGATTGTGGAACAAAAAAAAAAACCAGAATATCAAATAATCAGTACATGACGTGTACGTGCCTGACCTTTGCCTCCCGATCCTGCCATGGTCCCCGACTACGGAACGGCAAGAGAGAAATTCAAACCAAGCGTCGACCACTGACCTGCACTCAGGGTGGTTGGATGCTGTGCAGACCGTGCAAAATATTTACTATTTTATGTACAAGTTGACAGGCGGACCATGATTTAATCAAGAGGAAACTTACTCGAAAATTTACATAAAATTTATATTTTATCTTATGAAATCTAATGCTCTTCTCATAATTATCGATTAATTAAAAATATTTTATCTTTAAAAAATAGTGGGGAAATACTGCGTTCAAGAGCGTTGCCTGTGTACACAGGGACGAAGCTAGTTGTATTTGACAGGGAAGCTAAAATTAATATAACAACATATATTATTAAAAAAATTATTTATTTAAAATAAAATTATTTTACTATTCTATATTTAAATGCTAAATAATATAAAATTTTAAAATATTTTGTAGGGCCCGGGCCCTGCTTATATCTCTAATTAAGCCTTAAAAGCAAACAATTGAATCTCTTGTACGCGTGTTTAATTATAAAGCCTAAACCCATTTTAAAGTCTGAAGAAAAGGAAAATTACTTGAAAACCCCCGATAAAAAACGGAAAAGTTACTCTCCTTTTTTCTTTTTGGTTTAATCCCGAGGGACATCTTTGTCATAAGAAATAACAAAAAAGGACCCTTGGAGAATATGTGAACATACAAGAATTCAATCCTCCAGTACTTGTAAGAGGGACAATATAAGGACAAAGTGATCAGTTTATCTCAATTATAATAAAATTCATTATTATTATTATTATTATTATTATTATTATTATTATTATCAATGTTTTTTAATAATTAACCCGAAATTCCTTAATAAATGGATAGATACGCTTGCAGTAGGAGACCTGATACTCTTACCAAGCACGTACGAGATCCTTTGCACATCCATTCATCAAGGGAGACAATAAGGAGTATGACAATGCTGTTAAAATATTGTTTGTTTAATTTTTTTAGTATTTTTGTATTGTTTTGATGTAATGATATTATAAATAAAATTTAAAAATTTAAAAATTATTTTAATATATTTTTGAGAAAAAAAATTTTAAAATATAATTTCTATTATATTTTCAAAAAATCCCAAAAGCAAAAAGTGCAAAACAAACACAATAAACTAATTGTTATTATCATTTTAAAAGTTTGTTTGTTTTTGTGGTGTGATTGTATTTTTTTTAATTATTGTTTTTTAATTTTTTATCATTTTAATATATTAATATTAAAAATAAATTTTAAAAAATTAAAAAATATTATTTTAATACATTTCTAAATAAATAATTTTAAAAAAAACAAATGCCATTGAAATAAAAGAAGTAAACTGATCATCCACCCCCATCTTTTGAATTAAATTATATATAAAAACAACATAAACATTATGGTCCACCAGTAGATCGGTATTTTTGTTTTTTTATCATACAACACTATTTTTGTTTTTTTTTATCTGCCTTTGCATGATCCACCAGTAGATCGGTATCAGTGGTTACGTTCCTAATTAATTTCACCGAGGAACCTGGCCCTACGCGGTTCTCCTCTTATGGTCACCGGCCACCATTTTATTACACCAACTGTGCGTAGACAAATACGGAAATTTATATTGAAGGGATGATTTACAAAAGCAATTAGGCCTTCCTGCCCTTTTGCCATTTCAAGAACTAACGAGTGATTTCAGGGCAGCAATCCGGATTACAGAATGAATTTTGCAACTGATATCAAAATTTCAAGGATATATTTGCCGCAACAAAAATAAAATTTCACCCGCTTTACAAACTAAATGTTTCATGGACTTGTAGAAAAACAAAAGAACAAAAGTTTTGGCTCCGAAAACTTATTTTTTGTTAAGGAAAAAAGCTTCGTAAAGTATATCATTACTTAATAAATTCTCCTAAAATCCCAGAATTCTTTTAAGTTTTGCATGTCTTCTTAGCTTTTACATATACATATGCAAATAGCAAACGTTTGATTCTAGTCGAGCTCATTCTGGCCACAGCTTCTGCCAGAGGTAATGCCAAGGTGACGAGAATTGATCCGATCTTTTGCTATCACCTGCAAACCAACAAAGTATTACATTAATATACGGAGTATGAATTTTCTTGAGAAAGAGCTAGATCCTACCATGTGCTATATGACCATACCATATGCTTGAAAGCCATGTCCATTTGACTCTTAGTCGTCATCATCATCCTGCCAAAACCATGACTAGGACTTGCATTAGCACTACTATTAGCAGATTTAGTAGCACCTTGCTGCTTTGGCTTGGCTTCTCTTTCTTCAGCTCCCAATTTTCTAGCATTCATTACCTTGTCTACCATTCTGCTTCCGAAAATTTGAGCTCCATTATTTCCTGTTACAGTTTTCCCTTTTGAAGTGGTCAAGTTTTCTTCATTGCTCTCTTTTCGACCCCTTGTCACACTTGGTGAGCAGGATTGCCTTCGTGGCCTTGGAGCGGGGTCTTGTTTTTGACGAACTGACGCTGTTGGATTGGCTGCAACAGGTCTGCCCCTAGTAGCAGAAGTTGCACGATCTGTCCTAAGATTAGGAGGCGTGTCATTGGAAAATCCTGGAATTTGAGCTGCAATTGTTGACCTGACAGAAGGCGACACACCTCTATTTTCAGGCTTTGTTTTTATATCCTTGGAAAGGTTCGAGGACAGGAAATTGGTTTGACTTGATTTTTGGTTAGTGGGTTTGGCTGAGTTTGCAATCACATTTGTTTTTCTATTCGGATCTGTTGTGAATTGGGCCATTTTCTGGCTCAGAATTTGTGCTGCTACCTTGCTGTTCTTATTTTCAGTTGATGTTGAGATTCTTTGTTTTTGACCTGGGGTTACTGATCTTTGAGGGATCCTATTAGGTTTTGAATTTGGAGTCCTTAGTGTTACAGTACTTCCCTTCAATGCGTCTGTATTGTCTGCAAACTGCTTAGAAGAACACATTTAATCACTTGAAGGCCATCACTATAATGATTCTGAACTCGTCACAGCAGAAGTACAGCTTCTTTTAAATCATTTATCGCCTTGATTACTAATGCTTAATTAGAAATGAAACATTAGATTTTAGAAATGGTTTTAGACTAGGAAAAAAAAATCAGTTCAAACCATTTTCATATTGTCATAATGACATTAAATTCCTTTTCAAGAAGAAAACTAGTTATCAATTTGTCTTAGATATAGGCATAATAGTTATGTTCTTTTGATTTACTAATTCAAGAGCAACATACCCTCGAGAGAGGTTGAATTATCGGTATCTCCCGTTGGACAATATTTCCCGGGGCGTTCGCTTCCATTTCTAGGGAAGGAAACAGAGGAGTTGCTGGCGGCGTTTTCAACCTTCATGCATAAAGACAGGGCAACATGCAAATTAATAAATACTAAATTGGTTTGATTACACAGACAATTGCTAATGCCACATACATGGAGTTTAAAATGATAAGGAAACTCGACAAGAAATACTGATTACCAGTCATACTCATTTTTATCGTTTTCGCCAAACAATTCGTATCCAGAACCTTTCCTGCCAGATGCAATTCTATAGAGTGCATGATTCCCTGCATTTCTAAGACTAAGTTAAGAGATTCAAGTGCTAAGAGCATGTACTAAATCCTCATTCTTAAGACCTCATTTCTGTAAAGACTACGCACAGTTGAACTTACCAGCAATATTAGGCTCAAACTCATCAGAAACAGGCTGAAGGAGACAGGCAAGCCGGTCTTTTTCCCGTCTATGCAATTCCTTGAACAGAAGAAGATCCTCATCTCTGTCCTTCCTTCCTTTGATGAATGGCATGCCTGGGACTTTCCTGCTGCTACCTTTCATAATTTTGTGCGTTCACTTTGAAACCAGCTTGCTATTCCTGAAAGGTAATGAAACGGCTTGCAAGGATAGAGATGCCGGGTTCACTACTTACGAAGTGGCAACGTATATTCCAATATAAGAAGGTGAATGTAGGGACTGCCAAGTGGAGCCATGGCCGGCAATGTCTTCTTGGGTCCATGCCAGTCCAACACAATGCCACCAAATTCCCGAGCAGCGGGGTATCAATTATTAACAAGTGTTGACAGAAGGACAGATTCTTTCAGCCTATACATTTGGCATCTTTGTGTAATTTCACTCTACGTTTGAGGGAATGTTAGGAGGGCAACGGGAAACATCCAGCCGCCCAATTTGAGTTGATAAATGTTTTTTTTTTTTTTCCCGTTTGAGACATTCAAGTCTAGAAATCTATAGGACCATGTCGTGACCTAACCCAAAAGACACAAGGGCAAAATGAAATGATAACATAAACATGTGAAATCCCTGTTCCAAGTAGCCCAGTTGCTTCTTTTTCCATTGGTCATAGAAAGTCAAACTACATTAAGGTTATTTTTGGGCCAATGATCTCAAAGGAACATTTTTTTTATTGTCCTACTGCATTAAAAAATATTTAAATGGAAACGAGAATTGAATATAATACATTATCATCTTGTTTTTTTTCCTTTACTTTTCCCTGTCATTCGAACTTAATTTGATATGATTTTGATAATTTCCCAAATCTGATTTTCATTTATTTTTTGGTTTTTTTTCCTTCCTTTTTAAAGTTAAGAGCTGTTCAAATCAAGGCCACGAAGTGCATTAGCATGTTAATTAAATTTTGTGAAATCATCAATTGATGAGTGTGCATAGGGACTAAGTGGTCTTGCTTGGAATTGTGAAATCTTGGGATTTGTGAAATTCCTGGGGACTAACAATTTTATAAAGTTCACTGCTTGAAATTGTTTGCGATTACAGCCATACATGACTGCTTACAGGTGCACTGTTTTTATTCATGGGGTGTTCTTGTTTCTTCAAAATTTAGGGAACCCAGCAAGAAAATTATTGAAATACCGTATACAGGGGAAAAAAAAACTATTTCAAGTTCTGTTATAACCCTAACTTACAGAGAAAATTTTGTTTTGATATATTATGGACTTAAATGAGTGCTAAACAGATTTTAAATAAGAAGAAAAAAAAACAAAAATTGAAACATTATCTTCTGGATTTTTTTCTGGCATAACTTCTACTCGGCTGAATGCTGATAACAATGAAATGATCCATTATAGAACCAACAAGCCGATTAAGTATTAGTCAAAATTATGTCTATTTCTATTACAAAACTGTCTGACATGTTCAAATTATCTTTTCTTGAACTTAAACTTGTTACACATCCTGCGTAAAATTACTTGGACAGTAGTGTTTATTTTAGATTAGTGCTAGGAGTAGTTGTTTATACTGTTTGATGTCCATAACAATAACCTATGGATATACATCAATTGATCATCCTTTCATGCTTTTCAAAGTTCTTTTGCAATTCCAGGAGGTATCCTACCATCTGTATTTCGAACCCAGTTCAATCACCTTGCACCATGAGGCGACGCTTTGGCTATGATTCTGATGCAGGTGAGCTGAGTTTTAGAGAAGAACTCTGTTCTTTAGTTGGTTTGCATTTACCATAAAGGACCTGGATTGCTCCTCCTATGCATGAGGTTGAGGGCTAACCATGTTTTGTTTTAGAGAAGAACTCCATTGCTTGGCAATGAATTGCTTTCCAAGCAGCCTTTCCTTGGAGCTTCTTTTTTTCTTCACCTGGCCCTTCCCTCCGCTCATCAACTTAACCAAGTGCGAACAGTGAGTCATCTGGTAGAAAGATATCTCGCCTTCAAATGTCTTTCTGATAAACATGTATTTTTTGCTGTGATTGGTGCAAGTGGAAAAGTATGGAATGTGATCAACACCGCGCCATGCATTTTCATGTTTTCTCTGGTCTAGATCGCCATTCATCTTGCTCTGATCCTTGGATTGGAAAAGCTATTTCAATTCCACCAAAAACTGTAGCTAATTGCATCAAATGCTACTGTTGGAGGCCCTAGGACTGCATGCGGAATGGCCACTGCTAAAGGGGGGAGTTCGTTGGTTGTTCCTGCCTTCCTGGCATTCTCGCTGGCATTTTTGGAATTGCCATTGCAACTTTTATAAAGCAGGTGATTTATGATTGGTTACTCTATGTGGCAAAGTAGGTGAGCAGGCCTAGCCCATATTTTATTGGGCCCTATATAAACCCGTTTCTGGTAAATAGGCTTGCTTCATAAAATGGGCTCAGATAAAAAAAAACCTATACACAACTCAATACTCTTGGTTTATTGGGCCGCAAATCATCATCAGCTCTCGTACTCGATAAAAAATTGAAACCTCTTACGATTAATGACAACCTTCTTCTCCCTCCTCCCTCCTCCCTCCTCCCCCTTCTCTTTACAGGGACAAAACTTGGTTGCAGAGGCAGTGATAGCAGCTGCCCGGTAAAGGGCAAGCAGGAACGCTTTGTCCTCATCAGATCGTGCATTGAGGAAGCTATGCTCCTCTTCCTCTTGCATCACCGCCTCTGTTATCAGAAACCGTAACTTGTTGCTTAGAGCAAGATATATTTCCCCTTTTGTATCATGAAATTTAATAAACTATTCGAAAACAGGCCAACACAGAGCCGTTCCTTTCCTTTACAATAATTTTTCATTCTATTCTACAACAGCAGCAGCTATAGATAACATCAGCCGCAGCAGCAGAAGCTGCTATTAATCATTAGAGGAGGCATAACAACCAAAACTGAGCGATGCATATTCTGCAATAGAGCTTGCATTGGAATCAGTAGTCAAAATTCTTACTGTTTCAAGTAGCCCCAATTACTTCCTTCCATAGCAAAATAAGTCCCAGCGTGAAACCATGGGTTCTGGTATTTAATTCTGGCCCTTTCTCTTCTATCTAGTTCAAGAACCATAGTAGACTATTATAGTTCCATTAAGCTCATTCTACCAGTTATATGTATCATTTTACCCTCCTTGTTAATGGGTTTCTCTTCAAAGTTACAATTTCTTGTTGCTTCATGTTTGTGTCAGCAAAAATGTTTTTGTTACATGGGTATTTGTTGCGAAAGTTTTCTTTCGGAGACAATGAAAGCTATTAGAGCATCTCCAGGAGACGTGAAAAGTTAAAAATAAAAAAAATATTATTTTAGATTTTTATTGTTTATTTTACTTGCTATACGATACTGCTAAACAAAATATTATTTTACTATTTTTTAAAAAATATTTTTTTATATATATCTTATAAAAATACTTAAATACTATTTATTACAATATTTTTTTTATATTTTTTTAAAACTTATGTTTTTTTTATATAAAATTATTTTGGCTGTGTCTTGGTTTTCTCATAAATTCAGCGAGTTCATCATAGTTTTATATCTTTTAATTGAATATTTTTTTTTTTAATTTTATTTTTTAATATTAAATTTACAGTTATTTATAAACTTATTAAATTAATTAAGTTATATTAAATTATTAAAATAATTATATGTCAAATATATTAAAATATAATTCTTAATGGTATCTGAGATGAGATGCTCATGGAGTTGTAAATTCTGTTGAGTGTGTTCAGGAAAAAGCTAGCCATTTGCCATTTCTAAGACAACAACATGGTATGTTTACGAAAATTACAACTGGAAAACTTAATATATATATATATATTACTCTTTCCTTTGGTTTTTTTCTCCGAAAACAGTGAGCTGCTTCTCCTTCTCGTTTGCTGCAAATTCTCTTCAAAACTTATCTCACAAATGGTCATATAATTATTTAACTCTGAGTAAGTTTTTTTAGCCTCCTTCTATTTGATTTATAGTATTTTCTTTACTTATGTTTATTGAAAAGTTAGGGTTAGGATTTATATGATATGTGAATGATTTTGTTGAAATAATTCGTATATATGTAATATTATGTGCACATCGATACGAATTGATATGGGACTTTGCTTGTAAATAACAGTTGATGATGTATTATCAAATTTTATTGTTATCCTTTGAATTGGAATTTGATTCTATTATGTATTGAAATGTGTTTAGTTATTTTGGAAGCCCCGCATACTGCTTCTTTGTAAGAAATTGGTTGAAGACTGTGGTTGCATGCTTGTTGAATAGCTATGAGTAATTTATATAAATTATATCTTTAAGAATAATGTTTATGATATATGTGTGTGCATATGAATTGTGATGTATGCATTTTGGTATCATTTGATGGGGATGCATTGATGTGTGCACGCAAAGCGTGCAAATGATGTATTTGATTTGTGCATGCGGAGTGTGCAGATAATGTATTTGGTGTGACCGACCATCACACAACTTCAAAATGTTGTACCAATTATGTGAATTGTTGTACTTTGGGACTAGTGTGATAGGTTATGCATTAGTATGAAAATACATTGAATAAACCATTGTATGTGTGTTTGAACATACCATTCTTAGATATATTTATATTGATTAGTTACTTAGTTGTGAAAACTCATTCCTTTGTGCAATTATCTTTATTTCAGCCATATAAACTTTAAAGCAAGAACAAGTTGGATGTCTGTTTAAAGTTACATGTTGATTTGTTGTGTGAGCTTGCTTTTGTATATCTTGGAGACTTTGTTTTTATTTCATATTTCGATTGTATAAAGATATGATGTAAACTTTGTAATTTCTATAGATTGAGTGCATGTTTTGAAATGGTTGTACAGAGGAATGGATGGTTTATATTAATGTGATTATGTTGTTTAGTTATTTAAATCTTTTCTGTTTAGAAGGTGTTCTAGTTTGACAGGTTGAGGCTTAACATGGTCAAAGTAGTACTTATATGCTCTCAATCATGTGCCGGTCACATACTGATTTTGGGGTGTGACACGAACCAACACAACATGTACATGGAGCATCCCAGTTAATGGCAATACAGATTGATGCCGCCATAAATCCAGGAAATAGTGGTGGTCCAGCAATATTGGGAAATAAAGTTGCTGGTGTGGCTTTCCAGAACCTATCAGGTGATGAGAATATTGGGTGAGTTCTATTCACTATTGTTTTACTTGGGATGATAAATCATCTAAAATTTCCATTTCTTCTGAAATTATTTAAGGATAGGCGATGAAGTTTATATCTAACTTGATGCTGTGTTCCTCACTTCCTTGATTCCTTGGCATTGATAGGGAACATGTGTGTTATTTGCAGTGGCATTACTTCTTTTGCTATTCATTTTTTTCCTGTGATCATATAAATACTATTTCCAGCTAATTCCTTTCTTCTTTTTGTATTTTCAGCTATATAATTCCTGTTCCTGTAATCAAACATTTTATATCTGGTGTGAAAGAAAGTGGAAAATATGTTGGATTCTGCTGTACGGGTCTATCGTGCCAATTAACTGAAAATTTTCAACTGAGAAAGCACTTTGGTATGTGGCCCCCTGAAATGACAGGGGTGCTTGCGAGCAAAATTAATCCGCTGTCAGATGCACATAGAGTTCTGAAAAAAGATGATGTTATCCTTGCATTTGACGGTATACCTATAACAAATGATGGAACTGGTAGTCATGGTATTACTTATTCAGTTACTCAGCACCATTTAAACTACAATTGTATCTGGTTCACCCAAAATCCTTAATGTCATAGGTCACTATTAGCTTCATCAAGGATTCATGATTTTATCTTTTCTTCTGTAAATATTGCAATAGATGAGTAACCACATTGATGAATAGATGGAATTGTCACCAAGTTGGTTTAACTTTGGCAAAAGCTAACAGTGATTATTGGTTTAACCTTACAGTCTCCATCTATCTATGTTCTATGGATATTAAATGTCTTGTTCATGAAGTAAAAGCTGTGATAGGTTACTTGCTCATGTGTAATAGTTTGATAGCCATGTTTAACACATGATGTTCAGATATTTGTTAGTTTACTGTGGGGAGAAAATTCAGGTTAGCAGATGGCTAAACAATATATTTTGAGTGCCCATTCTCTTAGATCTGTGCTAGAGCCATGCAGAATGTGGCACTTGAAAGACACGCAACCTATTTAGCATGATAACTTTTATCGGGGTGAGTGTTTCTACTGTACCAACATTGAATACTGGGATCTTTAGATAATCTCTGACAGATATATCATGCTAATGATCTGTGCCCAAAAGTTCAAGTGAATTTCCTTTATCATTTTTTTTCAAGCAAGGGAAGTTGGGGACTGTTTCAGTAACATGCCATTACTTCTAAGGTGCAAGTACTGGATAATATGGATTGTATGGCATAGTCTAGTCATTTAACTAACTTATGATGGTTATATGTGATATAAGGATACAGCTGCTAAAGGTTATGATGGCTTCGTGCATTATTTCAATAACCTCTTTGGATTCTCAATAGCACGGGTAACTAAAGCTTTCAGTGGGGTAGCTTCATTTCTGAGTAATATGGTCTTTAAAGACCATGGCCTTAATGTCATTAGTTAGAATGCTTCCAGGACCTTTTCTTACTCTGCCAGTCCATGTTTTTGCTCATGGTGCTCTTTTTGATACCTGTGACTTGTCCTTGTACTCTTAATTTGTAATTTGACTGGTGCACTCTGCAGTGCCTTTGTTAAACTGAGAGCGGATAACTTTTGATCACTTGGTGTCTATGAAGAAACCCGATGAAATTGCTTCAGTTGGAGTTTTTAGGGGTGGTGAAGAGCATGAATTCAGTAATCACCCTTAGACCTGCAAGTCATAGTTCTATTTTCTCATTATTTTCTTGTACTGAACATTTTCTTTATTTCACAGATCTATCTTTAGAACAGCAAGCGTCCTTGAACTGACTTATTTAGGATTCTCTTCCGTGCTTAAGCAACAACTTCAATAATTGTGTAACAGGTGTTTCCTTTATTAACACATGTGCACATGCTTGTGTGCCATCACATGATTGCAGTGATGATCAGTGATCCATATCTGTGTTCCATTACATCGAAAATCAATGCTTTCTTCATGATTGCTTACATTTCCAACCTGTTTGTGCTGGAATGGATTGGATTAAGATTATCATCTTAATCCATGGACAGACTAATGGCTGGTGGCCATATCCACCATGGCTGTATGTTAGATAGGCATAAGAGCTTTGAAATTCAAAATCAATAGATCTGAGAAACATGCTCTAGAACTTTACCAAATTCAACAATGAAAACTTTTATTTTCTTGTCTGCCACCAGAGACTTTTGGTTAGCTCCTTTTCTTTTGGAGCCTGCAAATATTATGACATTTCCCCTTGTTTGGTCTCAATTTATCAAATAAATCTGCAGTTATTTCTGTCATGAAGTCTTGGATTATCAATGAATATGTTCTTTCTTGTACTTTTAGATCATACTTATTGTTTGATTGATCATCCAACTTGTGTAAAAAAGATGTCTCTAGATGGCTATTACAATCTCTTTGTAGCTACCTTGTGCTTTAGCTTGCAAATTCTCCCATGGAAAGAAAATTGCAAATTATGAAAGAAAAGCTGCTGTGGGGTCTCTTTGGGTTTGTATCTTGAAGAAACCTCGCATCTTTTTGGATAGATTTTAATTAATTTTCGGATCTTCAGACAAGCTTTAAAGACAAGTTCTAATCTGTTACATGTGACAGAATTTAGAAGCGAATTGAAAAGGTCACTATTTTTATGGAAGATTTAATTTAGAAGGATACCTTTGTCTCTATCTCACTTTTAAGATTGCGAAGCTTGCTCACTAACATATTGAACTGGGCCAGAATGACATCATATTATCTATTTTCCCTTCCCTCTTGGTGGATAATTTCTGGTATTGTAAATTGATGAGACTGCAATGCAAAATAAAGCTAGGACGTCCTTTGCATGTTGAATTTAGTGCATCTTTACTGACAAGCACTTTTCTGGTTCAGGTGCTCATGGATGATATAAATGCAGGGTATGAGCGTCTTGCAGAGCTACAGGTGCCATCACATTTCCAATTTAGATGCAAATATGCTTTCACTGTGAACAAGTTTTTCCTAATGCATCGTTTGGTATATGTTATAGGGGCCACAACGATGCTGGTTCGGGCATAAAGAGCAGTCGCGTCATGCAAAAATGCTGAAGTGTAGGGCTGTCGGTCCTGTTTCTGTTAGGACATAACTGGGTAGTGGTCGTATTTGTTTTTCTGTTATATAATAATTTTGTACTAAATGCAGCGGTTATTTGTGCTTAAATGCCTGCTGACAAATAACTGTGTTGATGGGCGGGTTAAGAAAGTCAATGGACTAGAAATTGACAATTTGAAGCACCGGTGCGGACTTGTTGAGGACTGTAGTTCAGAGAGCTTGAGGTTTGATTTGGATGATGATAGCGTAATTGCATTGAATTATCAGTCTGCAAAAGTAGCCATTTCTAGAATTTTGAAACGTCACAGAATTACTGTACAAATGGCGACTTCTTTTCTGTTCCATCGGCAGTCTGCTAGAAGAACACAAGCTGATTGATGATGAAGTTGAGTAAATCTGGTTACGCAATAACCGCTTCACATCACCAAATTAGGTATTCCTCGAATAAGGATGCCCATATGAAATTATCGAGGCTCCTATCCAATCGCAGAAGCAAGAATCATGGTAGACATGTTTTGCCAGTTGCCATGGTCGGTAACGTTGTGTTACGACAACCTCCGTCCCTCATTTCTTATCATTATTATTAAAGCTGTTAGTGACCTAGCTGGGGCTTCAGGTTCTGTACTTTTATTTATTTCCCAAGGAGCGTACACGTTTTCCTTGCTTAAAGGTCACGAAGGGCTTTGAATCATAAGAATTAGAGTGGTTGAATTTATTAATTTTGTTCAACTCCCTCTGTTGTGTGCACAAGCACACATGCATTCCCCATAGAAACACGAAGGTGACGATAATTTTTAGCACTTTGAATCACTGTAGCTATTCTTCTATTACACTCATCATCAGTGGCGGAGCCAACTGGAGGCAAGAGGCCCGTTATTTTATTTTTTTTCA
>Ga0307511_10003501_pt1 | contig 16138 bp, 15 predicted proteins | sample 13_EM_MG_FD_200266 | JGI IMG/M metagenome (GOLD analysis project Ga0307511, IMG submission 200266) | Populus trichocarpa ectomycorrhiza microbial communities from riparian zone in the Pacific Northwest, United States - 13_EM | ecosystem: Host-associated > Plants > Roots > Unclassified | place... | reverse complement strand
CCTGCATAAAGAGGCCCAAGCACTGCATATTTGAGACTTTTGTATGGGTTTGGGTTGGATGATATACATTGCATTTGTATGCAGCGTCCAATTCTTTTTGCCACCTAGCTGTATGTACAGTATATAGACTCGCAAGGAGGTCATGTGTGCTCGTGCTAAACAAAGTAGTGCATGGACTCTCCACGCCCCCGCGGATGTATTCTGCGCATCGCGGGTCTGAGCTCCCGCAGGAACCGCCCCCGCGAGTGATATACGACACAAAATTACATGTACTCTACATTTAAAATTAAGGCGGAGGTATCGGGCTTACATGTACCATTATATCCGGTGCCCAAATCAATGAAAAGTTACATGTAGAACCGCACAGATCAAAATGAGGTACGGTTGACACCCTAGGCCCTTGATCACTCCAAAGGGGCTGGAACGAAGGTATATCAGAGTTTGTTTTGGTTCTAGTTCTGGGGGAGTTTATGTTACAAACTGCTATAGATAATGTAACACAAGTGACGCGACATGCGCAGGAATGGTAATTTGTATCCTCATTTCCGATACCCCTAAAAATCAAACTTACACATTCGTAGATTCCATTACTCTCCTTTTCAAGGGTAGGTATTCGAATTCTGTGAGAGAGATAATTATATGCCGGAACACGTAAAGTACCGTGCACCATAGGAGCAAATTCAGATTCGAATGTCGTGAAAGGTGGCCGGTAGTTGTGTTCTCGAATCTAACGATACCCATGATCAACAGCTTCGGTAATGATACCTTTAATCCAAGACATGTATTTCCGGATAACAGGCCCGCTTGTGTTGGTCTTGAAGTTCAGAGTTACTAATATCTGAATCAACGACTAACTGTATACATATCGCCATGTATACAGCTCATTGATGTCTAGAATTTTCTTCACCCCATGTGGTTTACAAGAATTCATGACTACATATCCGTACCTAACACATGAGATACCTATAGCGATGGAATGCCAAATGCCAGAGTGTAATGGTCTATAGTGTATACATACTAAGATCTAGCTGCCTAATAACACATAAATCGTGGGCTTGGATACAGATAGAGATTGATCTAGAGGCGAGACAAAATGAAACGGTGGAGCTATAAGCGTGGGCACTACAAAACTTCACAACTTCAGGCACTTCGTACATACTGTGTAGATGTTTGAGTTGGCCAGTAGTCTATTGGCCAGCGCAAGTCGGCGGCTAGCTAGGTATAGCCGAAACATGCGGGAGCAGGGACCGCAATTGATTAGGGATACAAGGGCGCTACTCTGACAACGCGGAAGTGGCGCGGGAAAGCAGGGGTTTGAACGGCGGCAGTACCATGTTTAGATTGGAGAGCTTAGGGTTAAATATACAGAGACAAAGTATCAATATTGGTGTATCCTGTATGCACACTGCTAAGAGAAAGACATGATTGTTTTTTGCTTCGTTTTTATTAGCTCAAAATGAAACTCCGCTCTGCGAACAACCGAGGCTATAAATAGTACCGAATGCGTTAGGAATTAACCACTATATATATAGAGAGTATTTGATATAATTGACTATATTAACTACCCAGAGCCCTGTAGCCACCTCGTTTCAGAATCAGTATATGATTCATTAATGCAGACTCATAGCAAATCTCATATACTTTGATGAATAAAGTTTGTAGCCATAACTCGCTTATTGCAATGAGTATGTATGTATCATAAGACGATCTGATGACTTAGCCGAATGCAAACCATGGCTCCAGACCCACATATGCCAGCATCCGTTATACGGGAAAGCATCGACGGAAGGGCCGGGCCGCCGGGTGGGGGTGGAAGCTTGGTACTTAAATGCTTTTGGTTAGCCTTTCGCTTCGAACTTTAGAAGGAATACCTACCAAACCGAATTACCCTAAGAGTAGGGAGCATGCATGCATGCGCCGCCCACAGCTAGTCTATATAGATGTTACATTACCGGTACCGATATATTAAGTACACTTTTGTGCGCTTCCTTGCATGCTAAAGACTAGTCTTCGCGGTTTTACATAAAAAATAGTGCACCTGAAATCAACTATCTGAAGTAGATTTCTATTACATAACAATAAATCAGGCCGTGAGATGAACCTGGTGGCCATAATCAGTTGACTGTTGAGGAGTCAACGTCTTAACCTGTTAAACATGGTCTTGCTCGCATGAAGGCTATATGTCAGAAGCATGGAGAGTTTTAGGTAGCCGTTACATAACTTCCACAGGGTTCGATACTGATTTTTAATGATTCTTCGACAGTGGCTGTTTTGATGTAAATATGGCCTTCGGCGTAGCCTAATGTCTGAGAACTAATCATCCCTAATGTAGTCGTGTTCATTTACTCGCAATGCAAACTCTGCCTCCAATAGTATTGCAACTATAACCCCCGCCCGCAAGAAAACATTTGCTTAAAGAATAGGTTCTTGCAACTGTGACTTAACATATCTTAGATCGGGCGAGTTACAATAGCCATAGCGGGAGTTTACTATAGGAGTGATCTCGAGCAGAAAACGCCTGAAACTTAATTGCTAACATAAATCAGGTCATTAAATTCAACTCCACTAAACTCCCATTACCCCCAAAACGCCAGATGTATCCAAAGCTAAGACCAAAAATCCCAAAGACACTTAACTCCCTACAGTTATTATACCTCACTTTGCATTCCCTCAACTCCTGAGTCGCGCTTCCTAGTTAACCCTTGTTCTTCAATCCTACATCATCCGGCTCAAATTCCAATATCCATCGCCTGATACCATCCCCTTTCTTCAAGCTGAACCATGCTCTCACAGTAGAGTCTTCGGCTTTCACAAAAGAACTTCTTGAGACCATACTCGTGAACGTCGAAGTGCGGGGTATTTCCAAATGTCCAATAAGCCCACTCAATGGCGAGATCTCATCCGGTATAATAACCGATCCCCTGCAATAACAAATAGCTCCCAATCCCATAATTATCTGGACAGCCGTCATCACTGCCACGAGCATGGCAACTCTTGTCCAATGAACAGACAGTGTACTACGAACCGCCCCTGAGCTCTCAACGATTTGTACTTTTGGCAGTACCTCGTCCAGGTACAAGATTAACACGCTTGTGAATCTCCCGAGCACGGCAGCAACCCATATCTCCCCATTTTCATAACCTTCATCAAGCCCAATGGCATTTGCGAAGTTTGTAAACCCTTGCAGATCGGTCACGTCCCGAGATCGAAACCCGTCTGACGCTGCGGAAGGTGTTTCTGCTGTTTCTTTCTCTGAATCTGCCGTGAAACGCAAGAGATATTCTGCTAGTGCGGGTCGAATGTTGACTTCTTGATTATCCTGGGGATTTGGTGGAAGTTGAATTCTGTTGTCGCACTGATATGTTGCCTCTCCTGGTGAATTCAAGAATTTATCCCACAACCCTATGACCCGGTGTTAGATAGACGACTAGGGCGACAAGAGGATGAGGCGATCGATATGATTCGTGGATACTCACAGATACGAACGCAAAGTGGGCCACAACTGGAACCTGCTGCACTCTTGGGTGGGATGAACATTCGTTCATCTGCAAATCCGTCGAGTGGATGTTTCTTTGGGTCAAATATTTCACTTGTGAAATTAATATTTTCCCTTTCTCGGATTCCCTGTACTTTCACTATTTTTATATCTTAGCCCCCTGTTGAGATAGAATTCATGATTCCTTGAGAAACACCCACATTGTCCAGCAACTAAAGTCTCATTTCGTATCACATAGGCGTAACACTCTGTTTGTACTACCACAGTTCTATTAGAAGGATATGTTGTGTTGCCCTTGAATTCACGAAATCGATATTTGTAGCTCGCTATAGGTTGCCCTGGAACAAGTGTTTGCGTAATATCTTTTGCTGAGAACGCTTTTTTAATGACGTGGCGAACGTTGTCGTTTGCATCGGCTGTGAGGTTGGTGTTCTTTGCTTCCGTATCCGAGGTCTTGACGCGAACCGCAAAAGTGGCGTAATCAAATAACGTATCTGGTAGCAACACATGGTTAACTTGTTTGTTTTCCATTTGGAGATGCCCTCTGGTAATTTCCAAATTTCAGGGAAAAAATAAACAAATATGATGTAGTACCTAAAGTCATATTATTGACGTTGGAGTGCACATCCGTGAACTGTTCATTCGGTAATGGCCACTTGGAAATCGAAACACTCTCCTTGATATGTAGACTCTCGTCCACATTGAATGTCAGTCCAAGGAAGGCCACACTGAGGCGTGCTGAGATACTGAATGCTAAATATATTGCCGCTATGAGAGTGACTCGGTTGAATGTTCGAGGTCGGTTAAGCATGTGGTGCCGCAGAAGATGTGCCACAGAAGCCATAGAACCCCGGATTATGTACCTAATCTAGACGCCGTATAACAGCTCAGAATAAACAATAAGGATATTATAGAGAAGTCAAACCAGAGGGTCTCGCGCTCACGTACCGAAAGCTCTGTATGGGGATTAGATGCCAACACCTGGCCCCTGGCAAGCAACCCCAATTGATCGAGTAAATAACCAATCCCCAAACTTAGAATTGCCGATAACATAATGATAGCAAAATTGAATGCTCGCTTTTCCCATTGATTCATGCTTTCTTGCTGTGCAGTTCCATGGAGGCATATAATTATCAGGGCCAGTGAAAAGGTGTTCCCAAGGATGATGGCACCTATGTGGAAGGCAGATTGTTTGACAGGGAATCGTAGAACCTTTGCGTGATCGTGATCGCCCGGTGGTGGATTTTCATCGCGGGAATTCTCTAGGTCCACAGCCATGTACTGTTCCACCAACTTGGTTCCAGGAGGATCTTGAGCGAAGGTGGGACCTTGATGTACAGTGGATATAGGTGCGGTGCCGACAAATGGAGTTCCCTTCTTGGAGGAATCCATAACACATATAACTCAGATATCAATTAAAAATCTGCGGGGTGATGGATAACAAATATGTGAAATTAACAAGGCGGAGCTTATTGATCCGACCTTGAAAGTTCAATAAGCCGTGAGTTGGTAGGCGGACCGGTGTATGTGTGGTGACACCTAGATGCGGCGGAAAATATATACCATATCAGAGGTGTATTGAATTTGAACCGTTCACTTGGACAACACCCTTCCAATAAATGTTCCTGCAGGTGGGGGCTGATAACATTCGCCAAAAATTCCTGTTCACTCGCACTCACATGCTTTGGGACTGGGGACTACATTTATTGGCTGTCCGTCTGAAGGAAATGTTAGACCCGCAGGGTGCACCCCAGAATAACCCCGAATTCCACGTTTTAAGATATTCGAGAACAGGGTGTGAGTGAGGAATGCATTGACCCCCACACGTAATTAAGACATTCGGTTTACACCTGCGGGGTTATTGCAGGGTCTATGCACAATCAAGACATGTCGAGTACCTAATTACGCAAACCCGGCTCGTGGTAGGTAGTGTAGCTTTCACCGCTACCGCGAGATAGAGCCCCTACCTTTACACTCAAAACACAAGCGTTGGTAGAGGAGACAGGGCGTCTATCTCGCCAGTTTATGCGGTACTCTACCGAGTAAGTACTGTTATGTAGATCCAACATGTGTGGGCTAGCGCCGTGATTCCCCTGAACAACCCTTATCTACAAAAAGACTTTGCGCCAAGAGATATGAATAGCCCAGCCCATTGGCTAGCGCTGGAGACTTCCTACTGGTCATTTTTATCGCGATCGGTATGTTTTGTGTGAGCGGAACGTCGCCGTCTCTATTCCCAGCCTGCAAGTTGCATATCAAAGTCAAAGTGCAATAGATCTCAATAAATATGGATGCATGCATACTATCGTATTATCGAAATGCCGGGTTTCGACCTCCGAGAGACTAAATCAAAACGCACTTCCCGAGGAAGGTGGAAATTTTGACCCTTCTAGCATTGCGGTCGCATTCGCCGGATAACACGGTATGCCGAGAGTAATAATTTCCAGCCTTGCAGATTGACGCGAGATGTAACATACGCACACCCTTACGGAGTACCTCAAGACTATATACACCCTTGCCACACATCTAATTGAACTAAATTTCTAGAGGTGTAAACAAGAAGATCCGCTTTCCTGTCACATCTTCAATGATGGTATGTAATGCAGGGATTCAATGAAAGTGATCCTCAGAATGGGTAGTTACAGGTGTATGTAGGTACTTACTTATCGTTGAAATCGATTCAGTCCGGCGCGGGTCGAGTCCACCGGATAGTAGGTGGTGTAATATTTGCGGGATAGATAAATGGAGAATAGGAGCTCAAGGTAACAAATGCAGAAAAGAAGCAGACCCAAGAAACTGTGGATGAAACACAAACATGCCTCTTACTAGGGATCTTGCAGTTTCCATCGAGACATGGCGCTGAGACATGAGAACATGACCACACCATAACACCCCTCTTTTATTGTACTGCAGGAGGGGGTGGAGTACTGGTACCTTGATTTTCGCCGGCATAGTACATAAAGTAGGTTCCGGGTTGCAAGAAAGGCTTAGAAGTAGACACATGCAAATAATTCAACTTTCCTCCCGCGGTTTCCGCATGTGTCCTCTTGCAAACTGCCGAAACCTACTTTGTATAATTTTCATAAAGTTTATATCCGCATACGTACTTAGGTATATGTATGTATACTTACTCTTGGAAGCGGAGCGTTGAGATATATTTAGAGCAATGAATTGACTCATCGACTACCGCAAAAACTGAGAAGACCCCCGTCTGTCCATACAAAAATCCGTTGCTCCGGTGGAAAGACAGGGGAGGGGGTCTTACTTCTCAGTGTTTGTGGTACAAGTATCAGGAAAACGTTTGCTTTGACTGTAATTTATTTCTTGATTTTAAGAGGACAATTGCACCAAGGGCACTAATCTAGCCTCGCTCCGCCTATATTTTGTATAGATTGATCCTCGATCGAGGTGCGCTGGCGACTACAAGAAAGTAAATCTCATGCTACCAAAGTAAATTGTGCGCCTCAAGTAATACTCAACCAGAGAAGTCGTCTTAATGGCCATCTACTCCCCCTATAAGAGCACAACTAGTCATATCTTCTACCTGCAACTATTCGACTTATCACATGGAGCTAATGTTGATACCGGTACATCTCCTAAAGTGGATTGCTTTTGAAGACAATATTAATCTACTGAAAAGGTTTCCTGGGGATATCTTCCCAAAGGCAAATGGATTGTGCCAACACCATGTGAAAACTGTTCTGCATACTCCCAGCAGGCCATGGGGTCAACTTTCCTATACAGTAGGTGTGACTATAGTCATACATATAAATACATATCATAGCAATACCACAACAACTTTTCCCACTCAACTTATTCAAGGACTTAGTACCTTCTTATAGTCAGATAACTCCATATTACTCCGACCTCTTAGTCTGTCCTGGATTGAAAATTCTTCAAAAGAGTTATGCCGGTAGACGCCAAGCCAACAGCCAAAGTCAGCCAGAGATCAATAATTGGAGCCGATGATACGGTCTAGGTTACAAATAGTGGGTTGGCCAGTTTGGATGGGTTGATTTGAAATTATCACTGGCCAAAGTTTGCAAATGCATTTATGTGGTTGGGGCCGTTTTAGTTGGGAAGTAACTTAAGCCCGGAAAATATCTACAATGCCACCGGTTTGCCAAGAGAATGTTTATAATGCCCTGGAATTTTTACATCATTCACCCCGTACACTACAGCCTGAACTATACCCCAATACCGCATCGCACGCAATACCAGTCCGACCACAGAGCAAAATTTTATGCCTTTTGAGGATTTTAAACATGCAATGGATGCGTGGGCAATTGCACACGGATATACCTTTTTTTACCAAAAATCGGATACCACTCGGAAAATTGCTAAATGTCGGCATCAAAACCGATGCCCATTCCATGTTCGTGCAGTGTGGAACCAGCATCAGAGGTTGCCAGCATTGATCCTGAGCATATATGCTTGGGGGCAGCTTTACCCACACTTGGCAAGCAGACAGTGCTGATTAGTGAGAGTTGTTCTCAAATTGCTATTGGTTCAGAAATCTACAAATGCTTCCTGTAGTATATGTGCAGAAGCTGGGCATAATGCACACCCTTGTCAGCGTCTCCACAACTTCAAACGGGTGGCATTGTAGATATTTTCCGTAACTTAAATGGTAGAATTTTCCAGGTACAGAAACGAAATATCCACCAATATTGTGGTGTTCCTCAAAAAAAAACGAAGCAATCGCAATATATTGGTTACCTGAAATATTTTGACTCTTTTGGCCCACAGGTAGACTACGCTGTGGCAGAACATGTTACCTGACACATGTTTTTGGTGACCGAAAGTCGTCGGAACCAGCATTATATATACTAGATTACCGCCGGTTACCATACAAAATGGCATCATGACAGATTCATTCTGTTTGGTACCTGGGGATTTAATGCAACAAACCAGTATGCAGGATATCGATGCACCAAGAGAAGTACTGGTATGGCTGCATGTCTTGGTATTTTCAACTGACTATGGATAACTTCGGTGGCCCGGGGATCTGCGCGGATCCGAACCAGTCGCTGCAAGAACACTTAATACCGGAAATCTCAAATGGGAATGGACCAGGCTGTGTATATTGCAGAATTAAATACTTATTAGACTAGTATGGAGTATTCTCGTAAAGCTAGTACTTAGAGCTTAAGCTGCGTGTACCCCATATATGTACTGTATATATGAATAGTTCCGGTGTAACGCTTTGAACCGCCTAAGGCGGGATTTAGTAAACTCCCGAAATAAGAATAAAAACTAGGCACAATAACCAATTGTAATATTTGAGGTCTAAAACTTCTAAGTATCGTCATATACATAGTGTTAATACCATCACGTCTGCATCAGCGCTCACACGATCTCTGCCAGGTCATTCTTGGCGGGGTGTCGGAGTGCAAACTGCACGGAATCATAGCCAGTAAGATATATATGCATCTTGAGGATGTAGAGATTTATTGACATGTGGAAGAAATGCGTTAGCAGTGTTTTCCCAGGAATTAGAGAGGGATTATTTGGTGAGATTAGTTAGGAAGTGGCAAAAAGATAGGAAAGTGTAACGGTGCAAGGCCTATGGACTATGGATAAGCTCCAGGGAGCGCTCGTGGTCTATGACTATGAGAGGAACGTATGTATTAAGAGTATATACAAGACGTTGCGTGAGGAGGGAAGGAGAACAGGAGAGTAAGGGAATATAAGAGAGTTATATAGAGATCCTGCCGCCCAAATAGCCAATAGAGATAACCTAAGAAACCCACGGTTCATAACCCAATCCTTCGATCCTCTGCATCCATACCAGCTGAACTCGTCCTTCATGCATACTCAGCCCTCGTATCGCCCGATCCTGTGCGTTCGGCCCTTGGGGGCTATGCGCCGTGACAGTATCCCCCCTCTATGGCCGAAGTCCCTTGAGGCTTAGTTGTCTTCTGGGCGGGGTCCTGGCTTATCAGGGTAACGCTCATGGAACTTATCCACCGCCTCCAGTTCGTTCACCTCTGCGGCCGCCTTCCATTCTGGCTGGTCATCCCCTATGAACTTCACCAAGTATTGTAGTCGCCTGCGGAACATGCGGGCATCCAGGACTTCTTCAATGTAGTGCTCTTCTGCCCCATCCACTATGACTGGCGGTGGAGGTAGGTTATGCTGGCCTGGTAGAGGGTCACTGTCTGCGGGGTCTAATAGGGATACATGCTGTACCCGGTGGTGCTTGACGGTGCTCGGAAATCCGATCTCACAGGAGTAGGGTGACACTACTTTGGTGATCTAGTAGGGTCCCATGCGCCTGTAATCTAGCTTGCGGCTAGGGCATTGGGTAGTGAGGTTCTGGGCATTAAACCATACCTGATCGCCAACCTTGAACGCTAGGGCTAGCTTCCACTTCCGGTCTGCCTGTTCTTGGTGTTTATGCTGGGCTCGTAGGATCTCGGCTTGTAGGTGCTCAGTGATCTCCTTGAACTTGCCAGCTAGATCTCTGGCCCCTCGTTCTTCTAATCCAGTTGCTTGTTGTGAGAAGTCGAACTGCCAAAGGGGGTCGTGACCATAGTTTGCAAAGAAGGGCGAGATGCCAGTTGTCTCGGATGCCTGGTTGTTAGAGGCGAATTCAGCCAGGTGTAGCCAAGCTTCCCAGTCATCTTGGAGGTAGCTGATATAGCAACTTAGATACTGTTCGAGGATGGCGTTCATGCGCTCTGTCTGTCCATTGGTTTCAGGGTGGAATGGTGTAGATAGTAGTCGCTCGATCTTTAAGATACTGTATAGGGCCTTCCAGAACTTAGCTGTGAACTGGGTGCTACGGTCTGATATGATAGACTCTGGTAGTCCATGGAGGTGGAATACATGGCGAACGAAGAGGTCTGCTAGCTGTTCAGCAGTATAGGTGTCTCGATATAGGATGAGGTGGTGCATCTTGGTGAGCCTGCAGACAACTATTAATATAGCGTTAAAACCATTAGACCATGGAAGCCTAGTGATAAAGTCCATAGACAGGTGTCTCCAAGCTGCGTCCGGAATAGGTAGAGGGCGTAGGATACCAAAGGAGGCATAGCGAGAGGTGCGTGAGCGCTGGCAGGTGTTACAATTCCGTAAATACTGGTTAACGTCCTTATGCATCTTAGGCCAGTAGTACTGGCGTGCTAGTAGCTCTAAAGTCTTGGAGCGTCCTGGATATCCTGCAGTGGGAGTATCGTGGAAGTCCTGAATTAGGCGCAACTTGAGTGGCGTGTAGTTAGGGATATATATCCAATCCCTATAGATAAGTCTGCCAGCCTGATCTTTGCATTCTACTAGTGATAGTTGCTTAGACTAGATCTTGTCATCTTGAAGTGGTTGTAGAATATCATTCGGTATTGGGTCAACTATGTAGCCTTCCTTCATGAGCTCAAGTAGAGAGTTAGGTGGTGCGATCTTGGGTAGCGCGAGTATAGTAGGTTCTATTATTACATTGAGGCTCAAATTTTGCAGTTTGAGTACAACCTGTTCCTGGATATTGAGTCTCTCATCTTTCTCCTTAGGTAGGTCTCCAGACCTTCTGGTTAATGCATTGGGTTTAGTGCTTGCCTTGCTTAGCCGATATACGATCTTGAAGTTGAACCTAGATAGGAACTCGGACCAGCGGGCTTAACGGCGGTTGAGGAGCTTAGTAGACATAAAGTATTCGAGATTCTTATGATCTGAAAGAACATAAATAGGATGTAGTGTGGACTTCAGCTCTGCATGCCATTCCTCGAAACACCTGATTATTGCCATGAGTTCCTTATCATAGATTTCATAGTTGCATTCAGCAGCGCTGTATTTCTTAGAAAAGAATGCAACCGGGTGTAGAATCCCTTTGTGGTATGGTGATAAGATTCCTGCTGATACATAGTCTGATGCATCAGTTTCTACAATAATCTTGAGATCTGGGTCAAAGTATTGTAGAATAGGTGCAGAGGTGAATGAAGTTTTAAGCCGTTGGAAGGCCTTTTCGCATGCGTCATCCCAATTGAATAATACTTCCTTCTTCGTAAGTCGTACTATAGGAGTTACTATGTCTGAGTAACTCTTAATAAATCTTTGATAAAAGTTGATGAACCCTAGGAAAGCTCATGTATTATGAAGGTTGGTTGGCGAGCCCCACTGTATTATGGCTTCTACCTTCTTGAGGTCTATCTTGATACCCTCATTAGTAATGATAATGTCTAAGTAAGCAACTTCGGTCCTGTGAAACTCGCATTTCTCGGGCTTCAGGTGGAGGCCGGCCTTGGATAGTGCTGTAAGTACAGTCTTGACATGGATACAGTGCTCTTGAAGGTTGTTTGAATATATAAGGATATCATCAAGATAGATGGTACAGAAGTTATCAAGGAAGGGGTATAGGACATCATTGATGAACCTTTGGAAGTTAGCAGGGGCGTTGGTTAGGCCGAATGGCATGACAAGAAAGTCATAAAAGCCATAGTGGGTTCTGAAGGCTGTCTTCCATTCTTTGCCCTCAGCAACTTGAAGAAGGTTATAGGCACCCCTGACATAAAGAGTAGTATAGTAGCGTACCTTTGATAACAGCATGGGTGTCTCTCTGATCAGTGGGAGTGGATAGCGGTTCTTGATCGTTGCTTCATTGTAGCCTCAGTAATCCATACAGAGGCATAGTGAGTCATCCTTCTTCTTGACAAATAGTATCGGTGCACCAGCAGGAGATGAGGATGCTCTAATAAACCTCTTAAATAGGTTCTCATCTATCCACTGGTGGAGAGCTTGAAGTTCTGGCTTAGAGAGGGAGTAAAGAGGACCAAATAGAGGTGTAAATCCTTCCTTGAGAGGGATCTTATGATTATATGAGTGATGAGGAGGGAGAACTTCTGCAATAGTTTTCTTAAACAATGGTAGGAACTCATGGTATTCCACTGGGACAAGTGCCTTGATTTTAGCTTTATTCGTAGTATCTTCATCTTGTTGGAGGGCTTAGTTAATCTGGTAGATTGTCATCTTAAAGGTACCAATAATCCCTTTCTTCCTTCGTAAGGTATGTGTGAAGGTAGAGCCAGCAATCATAGCAATCTGGCCTATTCTTTCTAGGATTGGGATTGAGATACCTTTAGTACTAGTGGCAGTAGTGCAACAGTGGGTTAGACAGAAGTCGCTATCTAAGGTAAGGGTATTAGAGGCGAATTGAATATTAATATCATGGCGGTGTAGCCAGGGAAGTCCTAGAATAAGAGGGTAGTGACCGAGCTTGGTAATAAATATAGAAATCTATTCTTTATGGCCATTAATATTCATAGATAGTTTGGTAAGATGGGTGATAGTGCCGGACTCAATAGAGCGGCCGTCTATTACTTCAAGAGTACGTGAGGTGGTGAGTTTGTATAGCAGGAGGTTGTGATCATAAATAAATTCTTCATTTGTAAAAGCATAGCCAGTTGCGCCACAGTCTACAAGTACATAAGTTGGGATCAGAGATATTCTATTATTTAATTCCATGGAAATAACTATATGAGTCCTATCCAATAATTCCTCCTCAAGCACTTCAGACTGCAATGACAACGAAGAGATGCATAACGCAGAAGACATAGGAGACAAAGAAGATGTAGCGGACTGCACAACAGAGTGATCTTGCTGTTACATAGTTACTGAAAACTCTGCTGCTCTGGCTTGATAATTTCGGTGATCTGTGGAGGGGGTGGAGCTTCTGTAATGGTGGCGGCGACGGCTCTTATAGGTTGTGGCTGTTTCAGGGGGTATTGCCTAACCATCTGCCCAATGCCTCCACAGAAGTAGCAACGGCCCTCAGCCATCCTGTGAGGTCGTTCTTCTAGCGACAGGCGGCCACAGGTGGTGGAGAGGTTCATGAGGCTAGCTTGAGTTCTAGTGGCTGTAGTGACTAGTAGTAATAAAGCAGGCATAGCAGCCACTGTAGTGGTAGCTTGTGATCAGGGCTGTGGAGCTTGGTACTGGAGCTGTGATCGGGGCTGTGAAGCTTGGTACTGGGGCTGTGATCGGGGCTATGGGGCTTGGGAACGGTGTTGGTGGGACTCGCCTTGAATTTGGCGGTGCATGGTGTCAAGGTCATTGCATAGCTCAGCGTAAGCTGCTAGAGTGGTGGGCTTGGGGTGTACTAGGATGATATTGTTCTTGAGGCGGTAGGCTAATCTACGTTGGAGAGCAGCCAGCTTAGAGGGCTCAACCCACTTGATTTCGGCTGCAAGGTATTGGAATTCGGCATAGTAAGAGAAGAAGTCCCTTGTTTCTTATATGAAAGTACGGAGCTTGGACTCCACCTCTGCAACTCTGTTGGAGTTGCTAAAGGTATTCTTGAGAATAGTGATGAGGGCTGGGAGGTTAGCGAGGTTGACTCTGCCATCACGGATATGGGGTTAGACTTAGTCAGCAGCATCGCCTTGCAGGTAGTTCATAGCTAGGCGCAGCTTGGCTAGATGGTCTGTGTAGGTTGCAGCCTTGAGGTATAGCTGCTTCAAGAAATTTGGGAGCTTGGATCGAGTTCCATCGAAGTGTTCTAGGTCTGTGACTTTTTCTCGTTCTGGGGCATGTTAGGTGCCAGCTACAGGCGTGGCTTGTGCAGCTCTAGTTAGAACAGCGATCGTGGCTCTGGTTCCTGCTAGATTGTTATGGAGTTGTATTATTTGTATGCAAAGTAGGGTCATGGCGGCTTCTGCTGTTTTTGTATCCATAAGGGCAGTTGCCTGTTTATCTTCAAGGTTCTAGATCCGTTGATCTCAGTTGGCAACTTGGGTTCTAAGTGTAGTTACTTGAGTTTGTTTGTTTGTGACTTGGGTTTGCAAGGTTGTGATCTGGGTTTGTAGGTCTGTGACATCTGCACTTCGGTCTGGTAGTACTATTAGCTTATAAAAAACAGTACTAGTATCGGTAGCCAGGTTCTGGTTGATATCGGCGGTTGTCTATATTGATTGCCATCGAGCTAGTAGTTGGGTGATCCGTTCATTAGGTGGGAGGACTAGTGTATCTGGTATTATGGGTATTGCGTGCACCATGACTTGTAAGTGTGAACGTGGGCATGAGTGTGGACGTAGATGAGGGCATGGATGTAGACGTAGGCGTGGATATGGGCATAGACATTGGTTGCACTCGGTGGAGGTAGAGGACGCAATGGAATATAATGGAGCAAGACCTATGGACTATGGATAAGCTTCAGGGAGCGCTCGTAGTCTATGACTATGAGAGGAACGTATGTATTAAGAGTATATACAAGACGTTACGTGAGGAGGGAAGCAGAACAGGAGAATAAGGGAATATAAGAGAGTTATATAGAGATCCTGCCACCCAAATAGCCAATAGAGATAACCTAAGAAACCCATGGTTCATAACCCGATCTATCGATCCTCTGCATCTATACCAGCTGAACTCGTCCTTCATGCATACTCAGCCCTCGTATCTCCCGATGCTATGCGTTCGGCCCTTGGGGGCTATGCGCTGTAACAGAAAGCTATCTAGGCCAAGTTTTGGGAATATACATAAATGGAAGCTTGAATGATATATTTAAAGGTCTATAGATGTGTTATTCATTACATAAAAGTATTCAAATATGTAGGCTAATGATGGGACCCAATGGCAAATTAGTGCACTTTTATAAAATATGTTCAGAGGGTAAGCGATACTAATATAAGCTAGTCAGAGCCCAAGCATGGGCTCGCTGATGCAAGGCCATATTCACCTCGATAAACTTGAGCTTCCCTGAGCCTCCCTATACATTTACCTTGGAGTGCCCTAATGAGCCTGGTACAACCCGAGCTTTCTGAAGCTTGCCTGACTTATTGTGGCCAACCCTGGCCTCTCCTGAGTAAATAGAGCCACCTGGAGCTTACCTGATATATCGGAAGGTTACTTGAAGCTGCTAAAGCTAATGCTGGACTTATCTGGACTAGCATACTCCGCTTGCATCAGTTTGAGCTCTCATAATCTACCTCAGGCGTTCCTAACCTACCTGAGCTTCGCCCGACTATGCAGGTTTGCTCCATGAGCAAAGTAAAGTCAAGTAGGCTTAGACGTATGCATCTGTAATAACTATGTAGGTCAAACTAGCCTTCACTAAGCTTAGCTCATGTAGCTCGGCCGAGTCCGGTTCAACTTACATTTGATGGGTGTAGTCTCTTGAGTATATGAAGGTACAATACTGGGCCTGGCATAGGCAACCTAATGGGAGCTCAGGTGGGCTTATGCTAGTCCAATCGAGCCTATGTTGGCTCCAAGAAGTCTAAATATCCTTGGGTAGGCCCAGACTGGCCCACAATAAGTCAGGCAAGCTTCAGCGAGCCCAAAGCCGGCTGCTTCAGGCTCTGATTAGCTCATATTGGTACATATTGCTTACCTTCTGAACAGATTTTATAAAAGTGCTCTAATTCTCCATTGGGTCCCATCATTAGTCTACATGTCTGAACACTTTTATGCAACGAATAACACATCTATAGACCCTCAAATATGCCATTCAAGCCTCCATTTATGTATATTCCCAAGACTCGACCAGTACTGAGGCTGGGTAGCTTGCCTATCTTTTTGCCACTTCCTGGCTGATCTCACCAAATAATCCCTCTCTAATGCCTGGGAAACCACTGCTAACGCATTCCCTCTACATTGTCAACGAATCTCTACATCTTCAAGATGCATATATCTTTTAATGGCCCTGATTCCGTGCAG
>Ga0307511_10003500_pt1 | contig 16139 bp, 10 predicted proteins | sample 13_EM_MG_FD_200266 | JGI IMG/M metagenome (GOLD analysis project Ga0307511, IMG submission 200266) | Populus trichocarpa ectomycorrhiza microbial communities from riparian zone in the Pacific Northwest, United States - 13_EM | ecosystem: Host-associated > Plants > Roots > Unclassified | place... | reverse complement strand
ATCTTTCACACGGAGCTTGCCAAGGTCCCCTGTACCCTTAAGAAGTAAAAGATGACTGTCTGAAGGATTGCTTGAAGACACACCGTGACAGGCGAAGTGAGCAATACTATAACCTGAAAGTGCGTGAAGAACGTATTCCGCAGTTGGCATTTCGAGTATTTCCACTTTACTGAAGTCCCGAAGGCTGCGTTTGATTTCACCTGCTTCGTGGGTTACACAACTCAAAGAAGTTACCCCTGGGGTCGTGGGCATGGTTACGATTAGCATAGATGTGTTCTGCTGGTATCGTTGTCGAGACCGTGAATATTGAAGGGCCCTGATAGTGGATGTATATGATGGAAGACAATACTGAAGGGTTGTCATCTTAATCTTAACGGTCCATCTTGTGAATTTGGTAGCTGCATGAATCGGTGCCTGAGCCATCAGGCCTACTCCAATCCACCAGATCCGAGGCAAGGGGTCGACCTTTTGGGGGTAAAACCCTAGTTCCATTAGTACCGGTTGTACAGCAGCATCCCATAGCCATTCCAGCATCTCTCTCTTGACTTTATTGTCATTTATATTTATACCAAGCTGCTTTATCATCGATGCGTACGACAGTTCAGGCAGAGGAATGCTTGTCACTCGTTCTTTCGTAAGAAGTATTGCATCACTGCGAAGCTTTGTGCCATTTAGCACTACAATTGGTCCCCCTTGTGCTGCTGACAGTACGTACTCTTCGGATTCTGCACGCAAGAAAGCTTGGAACCTCGGTTTCTGCCGAATCTGCTGAAGGATATCATCAAGGTCTTGTGCGACCTTATTTCTTGTGCGAAGCGCAGCTTGTTGTACTAGTATCTGTTGCCGTTTGTCCATGGGAGTATCTGGGGAGGACTCTGAGGAGAATGATTCTATGCCAGGAAGTGGTGAGTCCAGGTCGTGTCGCAGAGAGTCAAAGTCTTTAGCCAATGTTGGGTGCTGCTCCATGAGGTCTGATATATCGCTGCGGTAGTCTAGAAGCTGGCCATTTGTAACACTACGCCCTAGTTCCACCAGGCGTAGTGCCTCTAATGGTGCTTGCCCAGCGTATAGCGACACCGCTGCAGCAAGAGATGCCAGACCGGTGAGTTGTCCCAGGATATATTGTTGATCCTCACGCTCTAAGGATCGCGAAGTGGCTAGAGGGATCAGGTGAGTGGCATCATGTAAAAGTGAGCAAGCTCTTGTCAAATCGTTAAAATTTGCCGAAGGGCTAAAGACCAGCGTTTCTGCAGCAGATGAAGCTGCCTGTATTCGTATCAAGATTGGAGCAGTGGGCATACTCCAGGAGGCAACCCATGCAGCGATAGCGAGCTTCAAGTCCTCCGGTCTTGCAGTCTGTTTGTGTCGGTGCCTCAAATAATGCCCAAGGTTGTTCAACAATCCTGCACGGTCGGGGTGATCCTCTGGTATTGCCTCCAGTGCCCTTTTTGCATGATTTATAGCGACCTCCAGGTCCGTACGATTGCCAAGCCGTTCATATCGCCTGCTCAAATAGCTACTAAGATGGTTTAACCGTAGTGCCCGACTAGGGTGATCATCTGGTGTTGCCTGTACTGCGGCATCTGCATGGTCGATAGCGGCCTCGAGGTCTTTAAAATTACCGGTCCTTTCATGTCGCCCGTGCAAATAGCTACTAAGACTGTTCAACCATGCTGCTCGACCAGGGTGATCCTGGGGCGTTGCCTTCACTGCAGTCTCTGCATACTTGATAGCGGCCTCCAAGTCTTGCCTATCCCCCGTTCGATTATATCGGGTATTCAAATGGTACCCAAGGTTGTTCAACAGTCTTGCTCGATCCTGGTGATCCTCGGGTGTTTTCTCTACAGCCGTCTCTGATCGGGCAATGGCAGCCTCCAGGTCCTGCAGATTTCCTGTTCGTTCGTATAACCTATTCAGATGGTTTCCAAGGTTGTTCAACCATCCCGCACGGTCCGGGTTATCCTCTTGGGTTGCCTTCACTGCTGCCTCTGTGTGATTGATCGCGGCCTCCAAGTCCTGCACATTTCCAGTTCGTTCATACCGCCTCTTCAAATGACTACCAAGGCTAGCCAAACATGCTCCCCGATCACGGTGACCCTCTGGTGTTGTCTCCACAGCTGTCACTGCATAAGTAATGGCACACTCCAAGTCATGTAAATCTCCAGTTCGTTGATATCGGCTGCTCAAATGGATGCCAAGGTTTACCAAACATGCTGCCCGATCTGGGTGATCCTTTGCTATTGCTTTCACTGCCACCTCTGTGCCCTTAATAGCCTCCTCTAAGTCCTGTAAATTTCCACTTCGTTCATATCGCCTGTTGAAATGGCTTCCGAGTGCCAACGAGACTAGGCTTGCAGTGTTGTCTAACTGCCCTACGGGTGGTGGTTCAGGGTTACCCTTGGGTGTTGGCTCCACTATTGCCTGCATTCGCGTTATAGACCCATCTGACTCCTGCATCCTCGTTTATATGTCTATGCAGATACCATGAACACCTGGTCAGCTCATTGAGCGATATTCAGCCCTGTTAGGAGAATTTCCTACCTGGCGATCAAAGAATTGCGGCTTCCCTCGATGAGATATTATACAGTTGATTGACTATGGCCAGTATGGCCAGGGTCTAAATACACATATCACTGATTAGCTAGGAAGACCCAAACTGAAAATTACTATTACCAATTCAATTTACGTAGTGGATGCGATGAATGCAATATACTAAACAACGGTTATTTGTGAGACGCTTAAGGGTGATTGTTGTATCTGAAAGGTGTGCAATCACATGCACGTGAAGTATATTTGGGCAGTAGTTAATTGTGGGGGTGGTTAATACACGAGTTATTGTTGTAGGGCACGGGAGCTATCTTTATAGGCTCGCCGGCAACACCACTATAAACATCCAAGCGAATGACACATCTATCTACCTCTCACTATGTACTATGAAGCTGAAGGCTAGGCACCCCCCCTTCCTGCCATGGTTATCATTAAAGCCAGAAAACGGCAGCCTTGCAATGTACCTGGTACATATGTACCGGAATTAGAACGACACTAACTTTTCCATCAGCTGGTGTTGTATTCACATGAATTATCCCAAGCCACGACGCAAGTGAGTCAGAGGTGGCATTTCCCACTTGCAAAGCGTTCCAAAACCAATATATCCAATCCGCCATTTTCCACACAATGCCGGCCAACATGCATCCACCATATATGTAATATGTTGCAGCCTAGCACCCACATTATGCATAACCTAATTCCCCAAATTTAGAAAGCGGTCGGTATGGTAAATGTCATTGGGTAAATCAGGTCGTTTGCCTTACCCGCTAAGTGCGCACAGTCAGACGGTTCACCACTTAATGAAAAATCTGCCCATGTCAAAGTCACAAACAACAGGCGAACATGCGGTGCACCCCAAATTCCCCCGGGAGTTCAACTTCCCATCTAGAGTTGTTATAATAGCTTAGCACAATAGATCAAGCGTAGTTAGCCCAACTACAAGGAGACATGCAATTGCTACATGGGCTATAAGCAGGATAATTAAACAAGCTCATCAGGTACAGTACGGCTAGCGATTAGGTCTAGTGCGGCGTATAAGCGATACCTTCCCAAGATACGGTACGATAATAGACTATTTTTTAGATGAAAGAGTCTCCCCGCTACCCCCAAATGATCATGGCCAAAGCCCCACCCTGTGACTATGCCACTCATCACGGGACAAGGCCGTGTTTGCTTTTTAATATCGATTCCCTGTTACGGCGTTAGCGAAACCACTCAATTCCACGCTCCACTGTAGATAATTGTCCTCATTCCATAGGGTTTGATATTTTCAGTCAAACTGAGCTCAGTCGCCTTGTTTGGTGCCTTCTGTAGCGGAAGCAGATGCGTTTCGTGCCATAGTTGCTATCGATAATCAATGTGCACGCACGTGAGACTGGTGGGACTGGGAGAAATTGGGCGTCACAGGCTTATTGAGGCTGCGGATGGGTGATCTCAGTGAACCGTTGTATAGCTAGGTGGCAAAAAGTTTGGTGCAGCTATTGAAGAGAGTTCGCGGAGGTGTGAGGCGCAACCAGACTACCATGAGTTAACAGGCAGCACTGGGACCCTGTCTATAGCATTCCGGTCGATGGGAAGGACAGTTATTGTTGGCGGGCCGTATATGAGTACTGAATATGTAAATATAAATTAAAAAATGTTATGAGTGGGAACACGTGCACAGTTAATCGAAGGTCAAATGCTCAGCTGGATAGTGAAGCTCTAGCGGAGGTTCCAACTTGCTAAGTGTACAGAAAGTACCCTCCTATACGGGAAAACTGGTGAATAAGACTCCTTGTCGAAAGTCCTGATCTTGCCCTTCGTATACTCGCGTTACTATTTGTGGGCAGATTGGTGACCTGGCCTAGATTTTGGCAGTTATGTCTCCGGTTTCTTGGCGCAATCGCTTATTGCTTTTGCTAGTAATCTTGCTCAGAATTTGGTATCCCTTCAAACTGTTTGACTTTCGAGGTATGGCTCAAAGGTCTTCAGCCCGGCGATTCCTTTTGCAAGGCTGGCGCCTACGTACATATATCCCGGTCGTTGAGTTGTATAATCTTGATTTTGCTTTTGCCTATATTGATCTACCTTTTACGATAGTGTACACGCATGTAGGGCCTCGTTCACGCTCTGTCAGTTAGACTGTGCGCCCTACTTTCTCCAACCATTGATTTACCGTGGTCTATTCACACTACTAGCCATAACTTGTCGACTAGGAATAGTGTGTCGCCGCCTCACATTGGGTTACTCGCCCAAGATTTAACACCCATCGGCCAACCCAATATGGATCATTGGTCAGTTGCTCAAAACGGGGAGTGAATATGTGCAGCGAGTATGGAGTCGCATGCGATGTACAAGACTCTGTTTTGCACTGTACTTAGGTAGTTACTGCTCAAAAGTATTTGCACGCAACCCCAAAAGCCGAAGCGACTACAGAATAAATTCTCCAGAATACCAAAAATAATCTATCATACTATGTTTTTGATTGAAACCGATGCCGTTGATCACATGGTTGCAATGTCTACAAACTTGTCTCGCCCATCCTATCAGACAGATGGCTTTATTTGTTTTGAACAAAGACTTATAAGCTACAATGGCAACCAATGATAGAAGGTGAATCATGACTACGTAAGTCACATGGGAAGCAAAAGATATAGAAAAAGCAAATCAAGGAACAACGAAGCAAGTAAGGCTTGGTACATACAGCAGAGGAGCCAGCCTTGCGAAACAAGCAATCTTGTTTCAGGTGAAGCAGTCTAAACTAGAGATTTCAGCAGTTTTTCTGATTGATGAAACGCATATACCTTGGTCCGTGGTCACAATGCAGCCAACCCTGAATGACCCAGGGACAGTATGCCAACACCTTTGTATCGATTTGACCATCTGCCTAGTGAAGATCAACTACTACTTCAAAGGAGGAGCAAGTCATCTGCATATATACTGCTTTTGTATGGAATCCGCCAGTATCTCTGCTACATCATTTGAGTGTAGTTATCTAATAGGCTAGAAAGTAACTCCTTGCTAATCTTCTATCAATACTTAGCCTAATCAAAAAGTACATATATATCTCGATGCTGTAAGTCAAGGCCTATGTACCGTATCAATTTGCTTTGTGGCGAAATTATGGCGCCTGATTGATGCGATCCAGCTAGCAGGGTATATCAGCAAGGTGCATAGCAATCCTATCTGCAGCCCAACTGCAATTTACATCCTCTGAGAACTGTTACAAACGGTACGAGTTGGCGAGGCTACCGGCTATAGTAATTCCCAGGAGGTTCACATTTAAAAGTAAGGAAGCCACCAGAGGATCAGAGTGGTGAAGTAAAAGCACTTGGTGCGAATAACTACATATACACCATCCCGTTTCATTCCATCACTTTCAGAGTTACCTCAGAGCGTCTGCGTGAAAGTTCTTTATACAAGCACAGCTGGCTTCAGTACAACCTGCATACAAACACATTTTCCATCCCTGCAGGAAAATTACCTCCTTTGAATTTCACTGACTGCTAAATCGCTTAGTCTGACCACTTCCATTAAGTACTAAGTCCGCTTGTACGAGGGACGTCGCAGATTTCGGCCATTGAGAAAGATTGTTCTAGCGAAGGTTACAGTAGCACCTACATATATGTCGACTTTCGAGAAAGAAACCCTTGGTGTGCACAATGTAAGGCCACCCTCGATCACGAGACTCACAAGGAACCCAACAATAGCCCAGAGGATACACTCGACTGGGCATAAATTGAAGGAACGTGTCTCGTACATTCTAGATCACCACCCAACGCCCACAGAAGCCCGTGGCGATGACGGCGTCACAGATAAAAAAATCGGCAACGAAGATTATCCCTCATCAGATGAATCTAGCAGCCAGGTGGAGTGGTCGGACTCCGAAAACTCAGATGATGGTAATGGAAAAGACGCTACTGGTACATTAGGTACCACAAACGTCGACGTCAGTAATATTGTTACCGAGGAGGGGGAAGGTTTGGTCGACTCTGGATGGCAATGTGCCATCTGTAACTGTGAGGTTACTGTCGGTCACCAACCTAACCTCCCTTCCAAGGATGCCACACAAAGCGGCAGCAACGTCATATCCAAGCCGGAAGACCCCAACAACCCGATTGTGTTATCATGGTGTTCAAATTGTTGCATTGTACTGTGCGATGACTGCTGGGATAAGGCGCCTGGCCATAAGCCACAGAAAGTCAATCCACTTGCATGTGGTATACGTGCGAATCACCACAAGGTTCCGTTGGAAACGGCGAGTATGTTAGCTTCATTGATGACACCTACCTCCAACACAGCCAGCGATCATGTCGATGCTCTTGAATCAAAATGGTTCGGTGTGACCGTCAGCCAGCAGGGCGATGGTGACGACATGGAAAAACACCAAGGTGTCCACCTAGATATCACATCTCGGTATCGGGAGTTATCTATGGATTCAAAGTCCACGGAGCATCAATTTCCTGCGTTGGTTAGTTTTATCGGGGAAACTGGTTCTGGGAAAAGTTCCTTAGTCAGGGCATTGGTGAAGGTATGTCCTCTTCACCTAGCGATAACCACCATTAGAGTTCATCCACCAACGCAATCACTAATCGAGGCTTCGTGTTCCAGATCATGCAGGTCAAAACACATTGCGGTGTTGCACGCAAATCAGTACAAACCCCCGTGATTAGTGATATGGCGGAGGCACATAATCCAACTAGCAGTGATGTGCACTTATTCTCAGATCCCGCCACTCGAATGACCACACGACCACTTCTCTTCGCTGACTGTGAAGGACTGAATGGTGGGACAAAGGATCCCCAGGCAGTAGTAAGCGTCGCTGGGGCAGGCAGAAACTTGAAGAGGGCATTTCGGAAAATCAGAAGTCACAGATTGAAGATCGTTGGTATGAAAACAGAACAGCGAAGCCGGGCCTGGGTAGTGAAAGATTTGTATCCCCGCATTCTCTTCACCTTCAGCGACGTGGTGTGTTATGTGACACGCAACCTACGGTATGCTCCCCCCCTCACCTTTGAATTCGCTCTTTTTACTTAATTTTCATGCGCTCCCGCCAGCACGTTGGAAGTGATTATCTGCCAGCTGTTAGATTGGGCAGATGCTGTTCTCGAGCGGTCTGTGAACCAGCCGATCCTACCATATGCAATAATCGTCGTCAATGCGTTTGAACCTGATGTTTGTGGATTCTCTCGTTGTCTAAACCCCATCGCACAAGTACTGACCAGATGCCAGAAAAATGGGGGTGATTGGTATAACGAAGGATTTACAGACAAGCTGCTTGAAAATATGAATCGCCTCAACGATAACCCACAGCTATCAGGGTTTGTGGAGAAGTGGAAAGCCCTAGAAAGAGAGATAAAGACCCTCAAGGATCTAATATTCTGTTACTATAGTGGGCTGAAAATTATCTGCGTTCCTCACAATAGAATTGACCCGGGGCCTTTTCTTATTGAACAATACAAAGCACTATATCAGGATATTGGATTTGCCGCTGATGCGGCAAAAAAACTTCGACAACAGAGGGGCTTGTTATGGGACTGGCATCAGCTAGATATTTATCTTGGCTATGCATTTGACCACTTCTCACGTGATCCCGTTCGACCATTTAATTTCCTCAACGCTGGATTCAATCATAGCCCAGTTCGGTCGACATTCCACACACATATCCTTGCTGCGGCAAATCGCATCAAAGACCGCAATTGTGAGAATGTTTCTGTCAACATATTTGAAGAGCTGGTACCATTGATTGCGTCCAGTATTCTTCTGGATATTTGCCGCAAGAAACTACCCCACAACCGTATGTCTAGTTCCACTCTAGTGTCCTGCTTTATTATATGTTAAGGTTTGATATCTAACTTACATACTCACAGAAAACGTTTCGGAGACCCTTGCAAATTACGAAGGTCATCTGCGCAGGGCCCACACCATATTCTACGAAGCACACTATCCTTGCGAATATATGAGCAGCAAAGGGCGATGCATTAATGTTAAAACCAAACACCAGAAAGGTCACCAAATTAAAAGTGGAAAAATTGTGAAAGTCGGTGAATTTTGTGATCACACTGACAGGTCCCTTGATTGCAATGACTTTGTAGCAAAGGTGCGGGGGAACTATGAATCTTACATACAGGGTTTACAAGGGGATCACTCCATCCTCCGATTCGCTGCCGCTCAGCGCCACAATAACCTTTTAGGCCGGGATATATTAGGTCTACAAAAGTCTACCAACAGGCCTTCATTATATATGGATGCAAATTTGCTCAGATGGACACCAGTCACAAATACCACAAACGGCAGTGATAAATTGGTTATCGATGACCGTAGTGGTTCGAGACTAAACGATGGCCTCGGACTCGTACCATACCTACGACAAGATATACATGCGGTATATCCCCCAGGAGCCGATTCCAGAGCGTCACCAATGCACAAATTCTTGGGAAAAGGCCGTGGCCCTAACTCTCTGGGTCCCAGGAGTGTCCTGCCTCTTCGCGATCAAATTCCAGGTCTAGAAAAACTCAGCCATTCCACGTGCTATGTATGCCTACTAGCCTCCCCGGTTTACACACTTAACTGCGGCCATATGGTTTGCAATCATTGCGCAGATGATTTTACAAATCTTGAACACACTGCCGGGCAAGTCCAGGATACCAACAACCACAAGCAACCCGACCACATCCAATGCCCGTTCCCAAATTGCTCTGGTTTGGCCCCACGCAAGCGGGAAACCCGACAAGCAGCCCCTCGTGTACTTTCACTTGATGGGTAGGTTCCACATAATATATTTTGCACCGCAAGTGTCCAATGTCATGTCTCTATCTCGCTAATGAAACTGCATTCTAAATTATCTTAGGGGTGGGGTACGTTGCATTATGCAGCTGAGGTTGCTGTTAGAACTTGAGAGAAAAATTGGTCTGGGACTTCAAATACAAACATTTTTCGACCTTATGATTGGTACGAGGTATGTTTTGTATTCTAATATTGGGTCTAATACTAGTCTTATTCACTCCAACAGTGCCGGTGGAATTGTTGCTTTAGCCATGGGATACGGGAACTTGTCGGTTGAGAAGACCATGGAATTGATTCACAACTATGCAAAAAAGGCTTTCATAAAACACAGAGGGGTGAACATGGCGGGTGTGAAATATGTTATTGAAGCACACAAACATGGAAGATATCGGACTTCGGGGGTTAAAGAATGTTTGAGGGAAACATTCGGTGAGGGTAGAATATTCGGGGAATGTGTGGATCCTGCGAACCATGTGAAGGCTGCAGTTACATTAACAACCTCGTCCGGCTATCCATGCCTTGTGGGAACCTATAACAGGGGGGAGCCAGAGTCGGAATGTGAGTCTGCTCGTTTGGAACTTCAGCTTCCGTTTTGATTGAAGTGTTTTCTAATAGCAATGCTACCTTAGCGCCAGCGGATCGAGAGGAGCCGGGCACCCTGCCTCAGTACACCTTCATGCGTGGTGTGAACCGGGAGAGCGAGTTGCGAGTGTGGGAAGCGTACGTATATCTATTCAGCCTTTTCCACCTATGATTAAGTTGAGACATGAAAGGCTCATAACTTCATGTTCTCGTTATTCATTAGGGCTCTAGCAACCTCTGCAGCACCGCGCTACTTCAAACCATTCCATCACAAGGCAACCGGACAATTGTTCCAAGATGGAGCCATCAACTATAACAATCCCGTTGCTGTTGCCGATAGAGAGCGACAGCTGCTTTGGCCTCCGGATAAACACGAACATCCTGACATTCTCCTCTCTATTGGGACAGGTCATGTATCACAATCGCAACGGCACACCAGGGCTGGTAGCACTTCAACCAGCCCAATCGAAGGATCCATAACGTCAATTGAGTCAGGCCCACCTCAGCCAGATGCCCAAAGATCTAGCCAGGGGGGGTTCCTAGATTACTTCAGGAGACTTCAAGTTATTGTGCGACACCAAACCAGGCAACAGCTGGATACGCACCGGATGTGGCAAGAATTCAAAGCATCAAAAATGTCAAGTGCCGGACGTGCCGGACAGGGTACCGCAAATTCACAATACATGAATGATAAATACCGTCGGCTTGACATCCCGATACCATTTGAGGAATTTCCCAAGCTTAATGATGTTAACACAATGGGAGCGCTCGAGGATAAGGCGGCAGAATACTGTAAATCTGAAGATACTACTAAAACGCTAGGTCAGATAGCTGCGCAGCTTGTCGCATCCCTCTTTTATTTCCAGCTGTTACACGTAAGGAATGTACATGATATTAAAGAACGTTCTGATACGCCCAATGGGGAGGCTGCATGGAAGCTCAAATCGAGGTTTGAATTGCAAGGTTTTTAGCCCTCCTCGAACAAGGACCTTAGAATCCACATACGCAATGAAACGGTTCTAATGGGGGAATATAGGTTATATTTGTTGCCGCCTGGCCGCTGGGACAGATGGATTGAAAAACCTCTGCGAGAAATTGCAGTCGTATTGTGGGCCACGGGAGCCTATTTTCCAACTTCGACGCTCCCAGCGAGAACAACTCAAAGTCTTAGGACCCACGGACAGCAGCGCCTTCGACATCGGAGACAAGCCTTTCAAGCATCATATTAGATTTCGGGTGAATGAGATGGATAGCATGTTGAGCATCCATTTCAACAGTCCTTATTGCAGCGATCCCCAATCCTTGCCCTTGATTAGTGGCTTTCCATGCGATTTGGCCAAATTGTGGATGCTGGCAGAGTTGGGTCACTTGAACTTTAAAGGTATGTAAACCATCTGAAGATATATAGCCGGAAAGGCAGTCGCAAAGGCCTGCAGATTTCTAGTTCGTTGATATATTCGGCGGCTCAGATCGCTCCCAACAATTCCGGACAACATCAAGCGGACAGGACACAGACACACTCACGCAAGTTGGGGCCTGATATATCTGATGTTCTCTATAAAGTGAGCTTTGTCGATTTCCGGGTCATTTACTTTGATCGCCAACCGCTGAAATGAACCTAGTGGCTGTAATGGGGGGACTGGCAATATTGGGGCTTAACACTGGGTAAGGGGGGTGGGGCCTTTGGAATGCGAGCGGGAATAATGGGAGGGTATATTGAGAATCTAAGCTCGGGGGTTTTGGAATGGACGGGAGAGATCTGCTTTGCATGAGGGAATATGTAGATGAGGAGACATGATATTTTAGTATACAATGCTGCAAGGGAACTAACGGTTCCAAATTTTCGTTTCGTAGCCTGGGAGCTTAGGTACAATTGTGGTAGGGCCCAAAATCAACATAAAATTTGCATTCATATAAGCAGCAGAAATCTAACAATACTGCATCCAACATTTATATCGTGGAGTGTGAACCCCTTAACCTATATGCAAGTGCAGTACCTTTGGTATATAGTGGACCTTAGCTTAGGTGTTGCAGAAGGCACATAAACCCAACCGCATTACTGGTCGAAATCTGTATCTATGTACAGTCCCTAGGCAAAATTCTTGGTGCAACAACCCTCGCTCCAATACTCCGTACCTTGATTCCACTAAACAGCATATCGCTGGGGTTTGAAATTGAAGAGGAGCGAAGTACAAGTAGCAAATAAAAAATAGGATCCAAGCGATGAAAGCAGTCTATAAGGCCCCTCTCCACTTTCCCCCGGTGTCCGAAATACAAATTTGCTAACCCTCTCTATATCTGGATACCTTGCATCCATCACCCAATGGTACTCTCAAAATCCTCTGCAGTCCGGCGCGATGCACATTTAACAGGCGGCTGCTGATTGTAGGCCTTAGATCTAGTGCGGCTTAAAAAGCAAGCGAATGTAAGTGTCCCCACCTGAAACGATCAACGGGGAGGGGCGTGGAAGTGTCACCGAGGTTCATGACCACAGTCCTATCGCCCCTCTTCTCCCTCCTGAAGACCAAATTCAGGTCATCCATCCGTACCTAGCTGCCCCACCTCCGCTCCCACCTCCGCTCCCACCTCATTTGGGTATTCGGAACCTCTTTCCCACCAACCACAGAATCTACATCATGTCCGTCATGTCATGATCATGAAACACATGACGCCAAATTGCAAAATCAAGCCTTCTCTTTCGCCCCCCATCCCTGCGGCTGCAGGTGACCGAATTCCCCATGCATGGCGTCGCTGATCGCTCGGTAATCTGCACATGGATCGCAGGGCTGATTGGTAGCACAGGATGCAGCACTACTCAAGTACTTTGCCAATACAGGTGCTTAGCGATGAGTGCAATTTTTTCAGCTGCTGTACATAGTTTCCGGCCTGAATTTTTGGTTCGAATTCAAGATGAATCTGCGGTACAGAGTTACAATTGCCCCGCACTAGGAAGCCTTTCGAATTCCCCTCATGCCTCGCGTCGGCGCGTCCACCCACCACTGCCAGTGAGCAACAATCGAAATGCCTCCATTGTACCGTGTACAATGCGTGGTGAGCACGCGAGACTTTTCACATTTAGCTTTTTTCAATGAAAGCAGGAAAAACCCGAGGAAAAACCCGAGGAAAAACCTTGTGGGCGCAAATTGAGTTTTGAGTGTGATCACGTTGAAGGGCAATTGGAGATAAGTGAAGATAAGAGGGATGGATTGCCTGAGTCTACACCTTTCACCTAACCACCACCACATACCCCCACCACAGCCCAGTTTCAATCACCCACTTACCTGGCTACAAGCCCATAAGCCCCTTGCAGTGCAGAACAACCCCCCCTCCCCCCCAACCAAGAGCCACCATGCTCTCCTCCTCCCTCGCCACCATCCGTACCTCACGGACCCGACTCCTCCAACGCGGCCGGTTCCCCAGCACCCACAATCTCACGCAGCTCCGCACCTACGCCAAAATGTCCTCCGACGTCATGAACGCATATCTCCAAACCATCTCCTCAATCACCTCGACCAAAACCTCCATCTTTTCCCGCCAAAAATCCTTCTTCCTGCAACACAAATCCGAGCTCCTCTCTGCTCTGAAAGCCGGTAGTGACAAAGGTGCGATCGAGCGATTAAAAGGGCTGATTCACGAGATGTCTATCCCTTCCCGATATGCCGTGTCCGACCCAAGGCAGAACCTGTTTGCACAAATGCTCGACAAGAACACCACCGCGGTGGATGCCCCGAGGGATATTCTGAAGAGGCTGGAGATTCTCCTTTCCACGGGAGAAGCTGACCCGGCTGTTTCTGGGGGTGAGGAAGTGCTGGCAGATTGGATTGGGATGTTGGAGGGTGTGCTTGAGCGGCAAGAACGGAGGATGGAAGTCGCTGGGCTTGTAGGGAGAATGGTAGGAGAGTGGGTTTCTACTCGGGGGAAGCTAAAGAAGGAATATACATCCGAAGAAGAGGCGAATTCTGCAACAGCAGAGATGAAAAAAGAGCAGTTGGAGATGTTTCGCAATTTGGTGTTTACCCCACACCCACTTGACTCTGGTGAGCCGGGAGTTCAGGAGAAGAAGGTTCGAGCGGCGTTGGACAGGTTGTTTCAAGCTACACCCGGAGCACAAAAGCTACTCAACAGTCTACGCTACAATCTAAGCAAAAACTGTAATGATTTCCCCAAGGCATTAAAAGAGGGTGAGTTCGGGAGAGATTACGTACAGAGACTTGTTGTATCACTGATAAATTCCGACACCTTTCGAGATGAGAAGAAGTCTTTTCTCAAAGACCAGGTTCTGCCAAATGCGAGGGTCTGCGAGGAAATCCGCGACGTTATAAGGCTGTGGGCTGCGGATTTAGGAAACTGGACCTGGGAGAGTGCGGGGCTTGGGGTCGGGGGTCAGGCGGGGGTACAGTTGCAACCGAGGTTTCATATTAATGGAAAATATAGAGTCTATATGGATCTGGACCCAACTGTCGCACTGTTTGCACACCATATTGGAACATGGCTCAGCATGAAAATGAAGCACGAGCTGAGAGCGGTATTTGATGAAAAAATTGGGGCATGGAAAGGGGGGCATGCAGCGCCGATGGCGAAATGGCGGCTTCAGTCGAGGCTAGATCTGTATACGGATTCTCAAAAAGCGTTAGGCTTACCAAGCCATAAAGTGATTGAGCGTCTGAGAAGAGATCACCAGAGAGATCTGTTTTTCTTGACTAATTTACAAGACGAACTCCCTAAGATTGAGGATCCTGCAGAGGCAGGGGGTTATGACGGGGAAGGGGAGCAGGAAGCAGAGTATGGGTCGAACAAGAAGGCAACCGAGGGAAATGCAAAGTCAGGAAGGCTAGTCAAGGAACGGATTCTACATACTCTGATGACGGAGTTCCATCTTTCTCGAGCCCTCTCCACACAAGGCGGCAGCACGGAGTTTACTGTCGTCATGAGCGATTTCAAGTGGTTCGGTCCTTCTCTTTCCCACGAGACTCTCTGTGCGATTCTGAGATATTTCGGCTTCTCGGATGATGTTATCGCTTTTTTTAAGAGGTATCTTAACGTCCCATGCTACTTCGACAACAAAGGACCAGCGGAGGGTATCCAGAGGCGAGTTAGGGGGATACCATTGGGTCATCCGTTGTGCGATATGAGTGCGGAACTCCTCCTTTTCTGCCTCGATTTTCTCGTCAATCAGGTCTCTGGGGGAAATATTCATCTCTATCGCTGTTTTGACGACCTGTGGTTCTGGGGAAGAGATAGGAAGAAATGCGAGCTGGTCTGGAAAGAGATGCAAGGGTTTGCGGATACGTTTGGGTTAGAATTCAACCTGGATAAATCGGGTTCCATTTCATTCTCCTTTGACAGCAATGGCGATGTCATCACCCCCAACCCTGCTGGTACTTCGGAAATTCTTCCCAAAGGGCCAGTAAAGTGGGGACTTTTGGAGTTCACTTCCACGGGAACTCTAGTTCCGGATAAAGAGATGGTGCAGGGACATATCAAGGAACTTGCTCGTCAACTCTCCTCCCCCCGGGTCTCCTCTTCGATCCTCAGCTTCGCCAACGCATGGAATAGATATTATGCTACATTCCTCCCATATCACTTTGCCCCTCCCGCATATGCTCTTGGAAAATCTCACAGCCAGATGGTTCTCAGCCAGCTCTCCTCTATTCAAACCACAGTTCTGAGGGAACTCAGCGGGGGCGAGGGAATTACTCTAGTGAACTTCCTCCGCAAGGAAATCAGTCGTCGATTCCCCGGGATTGACGGAGCGAAGCTTCCAGAGGCATGGTTCTACTGGCCATCTGAGCTCGGTGGGCTTGGTCTCCGCAACCCCATTCTCAAGCTCGGCGCAGAGATGGTCTGGAAGATGGACGAAGGCCCTGCCCATGACATAAACATATTGACCAAGTTCGAGCCCGACACTTACCTCAAGCAACAAAGGAACGAGGATAAACATGCCTACGAGCGGGCAAAGACCAAGTGGATGGAGCATACGGGGAAACAGAAACGAGCCGAACCAGCAGGGTTCCTAACCACGGAGGAATTCTACTCCCCAGACGCAAGGGAGAAGTACTTTAGTTCTTGGGGGCGGATTTACTCGCAGTTGCTGAAGAAGCCAGAGGCGGGGGCTGTGCCAGAGTCTGTGCTGCCGGGGGAGGACCTAGAGAGGGCGGTGGATTTGGTGGGCATGGAGCGATTTTGGGAGGGCGAGTATGGGAAGAGGATTTTGGCTGTTTATGGACAAGGGGTCGTAAGGAGGT
>Ga0307511_10003499_pt1 | contig 16139 bp, 4 predicted proteins | sample 13_EM_MG_FD_200266 | JGI IMG/M metagenome (GOLD analysis project Ga0307511, IMG submission 200266) | Populus trichocarpa ectomycorrhiza microbial communities from riparian zone in the Pacific Northwest, United States - 13_EM | ecosystem: Host-associated > Plants > Roots > Unclassified | place... | reverse complement strand
AACCTGAAAAAACAAAAAAAAAAATTCTTAACCAAACAAATATTGAGAGATGAAATTGAGGACAAAAAATCAATAAAAAATTGAAAAAAAAAACAAATTAATTAAGAAAATGATTTAAAAAATAATAATTAAAAGAATTGAAACCAAACATGACAAAAAAATTCAATGAAAAACAAATGCTCAAGGATGGAATTGAAGAAAAACAAATAAATCAATAAAATGATTGGAAACAAAAACAAATAGCAATTAAAAGAATAATGATCAAATTTGATTAAGAACAAAACTAATAAAATCAAACAACTAGAGATGAAATTGAAAATAACATCTAATTAGAAATAATCAATGTGAATAAAAAAATTGCAATTAAAAGAAGAAGGACAAAATCAAAAGAAAAAAGAAATTGAAGGGCTAGTATAACTTTATGCATGGCCAGCACACAATCCGAGAAAGAAAAAGAAGGAAAAGAAAAACAAAAGAAAAGCTAATTGCGCCAAACTAGACCTCATTACTATACATGTGTTATCCAAGGAAGAAGAGGGCGCCAAGATGTATCAAATGATGTGGCAAAAATTTGATTTCAACCACCTTCATTAGCCGCACATGTTGACCGAAGGCGTCCGAGCGCCTGATGATTGCTAGGCATGTATCAACAACCTTTTTTATATGCACAAAACAAAAAATACCCCTATGACTAAACAATAATAACAAAAAAAACCCATATGAAATTACAATCATGGCCTTAAAGTCGAGGCTAAAAAAATTGAATGGCAAAGGTAATGGTGTAATTCAACTGTTTATAGAATTATATATATAAAAAATGCTCTTAGGACTAAATAACAATAACAAAAAACCACTAGGAAATGACAATCAAGCTCTTGAAGCCAATGTTAACAAATTTGCATAGTAAGGGTACATGCATAATTCAATAGTTCATGACAAAATTAAAATTATCATATGGCCCCTGGACTAAAGGTTCTAATTATTTACTTTCTAAGGGTAATATGGTAATTACATTGTTATGGAAAAATGAAAAAACAGTGCTACCCCCAAACAATTCAAAAATGACAAATTGGTCATGTGCAAAGACCATCTCACCCCTCAAGTGAAGCTTTTAAAATTAAAAGTCAATAAAAAATATTTGTGTCATTGAATCTTAAGATGTCTTATTACTATTTTGATGTTTGTTGGGGAAGGACTCATTTTGAATAAGTAAGAATCTTGTACTATGTGATTGAGTTCTAAACTGTCTTGTACCACTTGTTATTATGAGAATGGTTTACTCCCCTGTTGTGGACTAAAAATGGAACCAATTGGTCTTAATGTTCACTTATTGTGAACAACTTTAGAACGATTGAAACATGTTGTCTTTTAAAATTGAAGCCTGAAAGCAACCTACATTTTCTCCTTGTTTGCAAATGTTATTGTATTATGCCTCTTCCATGTGGATATCTTGTCTTAGCTTGTCCTAAACTACATTAAACCTTTAATGAGCTTGTGTAGATTTATGATGTTTCTTTATGTTTTGTTCATTGTAGGTTCAGTCTAGCTGTTCTTTTTGAGTCATTACAGTCAAACCCACAACCAAGGTATGTCTTTCAAAAGACATATGCATTCTCCAATTTAAGTGTTATTTTCTATCAAATTTAAATGTTTTTGAAAAAAAATTTCTATCTAATTTAAATGTTCCCTTTTTATGCATATGGTTGAGACCCACATTAAACTTCATCTTGTGTTCTTACTCATTCTTGCATGATAGTCTATACTAGTTTTAAGCCTGAAGTTTCAAAACATTGGTGTTGGTAGCTATCTCTTGGTTTTCCAACAAAAAAATAATATAACATCATAGATGCATTTTTAGGCTTTAAAATAAGTTTGCAAGGCCTAATGGGTTTTGACCCATATTAAAGGCCATTTATAGGCTGACATCTCAAACATTTAATTTTTTTAAAAATATAATATGCCAAAATAAAATGTTTTGTTATTTATTTATAGTGTTTAGGGTAAATAGACTCAACATGGCTATTATCTTGAATATTGATGTGGAGTAAAATTTTAGTCCTTTTTGTTTCCAAACTAAAAAATAAATCTTTCAAGGTTTCAAAATTTAAGTCAAATATTCATCAATGACACCTAAGTGTCAATTGAGAGTATTATTTTCCTTGGAAAAGTCACACTTCATATTATATATGCCAACAATAGAAACTTTGATAATTAAATAAAGTTGTCCACACGAGTCTTACCAACCAATGTGTACAAACACTTATTTGAGGCAACATCCTATAATTAATGATATCAATGTAATTGCTAGACTTAGGTCAAATGAATCCATAGAAATCGTTTTTCAAACCATTAAAAAAAAAGATATTAATGCCACTAGAACCAACTTCTAATAGATGAACCTTTAATAGATCACTGCTTTGATATCTAGGACTGGGGTATAAAATCTCATTTGATAAAATTGTGAGTGAACGTTGGTAATATAGGGCAAATGATATTTAATCAGTCATTACCCATAGGTCATTGTTACATGAACAACAAGTTTAACGTTAACTCCTCCTAGGATTTTTGTTAGTTTTAATGGGTCCAATAAAGACTCATCCAGTTAATCATTGGCATGGTTTGATAGACCAATATGGTTCATAGGTTATTATCCAGATATATTAATTCACTAAGCAATCAAAAGTGGAAAAAATAGTTTGGACCATAGGATGGATAGGCTTAAAACCATAAATACACCCAAGTTTTAACTCATTGCGGTAGACTTACTACCATCCATATAGGTAGACCACTGAAAAAATAAGTATAATAGACCATTAGGAATTAGGAATAAAAGACAAGTAACAATAGAGCTTACCTTAGGTAGGATGCTTTAGGGTGATAATATCTTTCTTCTAACATAATCAATCTCTTATCTTAAAGCTTTGAAGATTAATTAGGGTTTTTAGTAATCATAATATTAGATGACAATTGTTTTATACTTTTCATAAGTTTCAAACCCCCCCTTACAATTAAAAAAAATATATTCATTTATAAGAAAGAGGGCAAGTCACCGTGATATTGGTGTGACAACAAACATTTATGAACAACTTGAAATTTGATTTTTAAAGCTTGACATGATGTTTTTTTATTAAGAGTAAACATATCAAAACTAAATTTATTACTTTGTAATAATAGAACTAACACTACTATTTTATGAGAGCTACTAAATTATTTTGATTTCAAAACATCCAGTATGTTAATTCACAAATAAAATCAAAAGAAAAATTTTGATGGACTATGTGTTGATTTTAATATGTTAAAATTTATAAATAATTTTAGTGACTCTCTAACCTGTTTATAAAGGTCTATGGTAGATTGGAAACTTTAGACTTTATCACATAGAAATAAAAAATTTCTCATAGCTAAAATAACAAGAAAAACACAATTCAATTTATCAAGCATGATGGTTGAGCAATCCGTCGAGCTATCGCACCAGTCCATCCCGATGAGCATTTTCGGCTGGCTGAGAAGGAAGATGTCTCTTCTTCTGAATAAGCGAAATAATACATGCACACGACATGGCCTTCCTTTATGAGGGTCATCGCATACTAGGTCACCTGATACCAAGTTCTTGGCAGGAAACATCTTTAAAACCAAGTTATGGCATACCCTGGTCCGTGTTGCTTTCATGCCCGAACTCTGAGAGTCTCGCCAGCACGGGCCTCACCACCCATTGCCTTCTTCGGAACTCCCATTCCTTGCGCACCGCTTTATAGTCATCACTATTTATTGACAACATACTATTAGTCATTCACTACCAATAATATTTAACCCTATAAAATTTTCCCACTTCTTATTCTTATAAGGTTTGACTCCTGTTTACACCTATAATAAACATACATATATAAACTAAAGAAAACAATGATTGTTCATGACTGAACAGGGGAAGAGGGCAAAAATCGATCATAAAGTAAAAGAATCGACTAAGTTGAAAGAGTCCTTTATCAACTAAAAACGTTAAAGGAGTAGTTGACCAAGTGACTAGAAGTTGGGATTGACCTATAATCCCTTTATATGGTGTGTGTGTGTGTGTGTGTGTGTGTGTGTGTAAGATTAGGATACTTATGTAGATAAGATTCAAACTTTGTACCAATATAATAAAGTTATACACATACTATGAATGATGGGTAGCCGCACACATTCGATTTTAACTATTCATTTTTCATTATTGTTTTTGCTAAAGAGTTTTTATTGATTTATTTACATCTTTGCTTTATTTTCCTATCATATTTAAATTCCTACAAATGTTTTCCTTAAACCCATGTTCTTTTATACACAGTGGTGCTTCATTGAATAAACATCTCTTTTTTAGGAATCAAGATCTAAAATCCTACTTCTTACTTGATAAAGATAGTCATCACCTCATCATAGACTAAGTTATAAGTGAAATTTATTAACATAATATAAATTGACTTGCTCGGTGGAACCAAATTCAATATCTTTTTAAAAGCCATTAAATATGCCTAAAAAAAACACTAGTAAACTCATCACTATTGCACTACATGAATAGTCAATATAAATAATTGAGAGAGCCAAGTTTTTAGCTATAAAGAGCTTGATAGTCCACCATCTCTTCAGATTTAGATGGATTAACTACTATTAGAATTGTCTAGAGATAGGTCTTCATCATCTAATTCACCACTAATGTCCCTATATAGTTCTTTACTTTTCCATCAGTTCTAATATGATATATTGGTGTATTAGTGCCTCATACACAATCATACACATATCATTTCCATTGATTTTATAGCACTGAACAATGGTAACAACCAACTATGACAACTTCTAGCTAACTGGGCATGGTTGCTCCTGAAATAGCATCTTATTATTAGCCTTTACATTTTTTCAACACTGATATAAGAGCTCTCCAGATAGATTTAGAGAACACAACAAACATGACCTACCAAAACAACATTATGATGGTTAATTGAACCTTGCTAACTATATCTAATCAATTAAATTAGATACATAACAAACTGTATTAGAATAAGTTTGATAATCCATATGCTTATACATGTGAAATGCATATCCCAAGGAGTTTTGAAACCACAAACATTCTAATAGAAATGTTTGGAATTACACCTCACCCTAGATATCTTATGCTATTATAGGAGTTACCACAATAAGCTAAAGATAATTTATGCATAATAGCTCATGAGGTACCACTTATTGCACAAGAATATAGGTAGTCTTAGACCAATTACATGGATTGACTACCTTATTTATGACCAGCTTAATTTGTAATTGTGAATATCAACATCCCATAAGCTACCTTTCAACAAGGTGATCTCAATTTTCCTATAACCTAATGACAAGTTGTCGACCAATAAGGGAAACATACATAGTTGGTAATTTAAATGAGATTGCAATGGCCTATTTAATGGTCAATTTAGAATTTGATAAGGATTTTAAAAATGATCAATAATAACTAATATTTGCCATGGAATCAAAAGTCGTTGATGAGAATAAAAAACATTCACTCCCTTATATAATAACTATCATGACTACTTTTTATATAGAAAGACTTCTTGGTATAGAAGAAATACAATAGACAAGGTATGATTGACCATAATAAAAGGTATAGTTGGTCACTATTGCTTTTATAGATAAGAGGTGTATCAACCATAATAAGGCCAAAGTATTGACACAGGAAAATCATGATAACTTTCTCTATAAAGTATACAACTTTCCTGCTTGTTATACAATTTCCCCTGTTAGAGAGGACTTGGGGGGCAAATCTGAACAAAATGGTTATATAGAAAGACTCTAGCATTATATTATTTGTATATCAAGCCTAATAGTTAGGGTATCATTTATTTGTAACTTCAATTTTTTAATGTTCATTGTCAATAAAAAAAACTATTCAAGAAAATCCAAAACACATAACTTTAAAAATTAAATATTGTCTATAACAAGTGACATGTCAAACATGTTTTATAACATGATCGAGTAGTTTTTGATGAATAATGATTCTTGCCACATCATATTTGATCGACCTAATCCCTTCATTTGAAAAATAAAGAACTATGAGGTATTTTTTACATCATATTTGATTAGTTGATACTTCAATGGTCTTGAATGATTGGGGAGTTTCCAGAAACCATGATAGTACTTGATGTTTATATGCAAAATGTTTTTACTGTTATGAAAATTGTTGCTAGAATTTAGTTTTGAATGTCCAGATCAGAGTTGGAGTCTTTGTCTAAGCATCTTGTATGAAATTATAATCACAAGCACATATACGTGGATTACTAAAATTATAGCAAAAATGAAGAAGTCTTGAAAAAGATTATTCTTTTAGAATTGATTGGAATTTGTTAGAAAAGGTATGATAACCTTCATAAATTTGTATTAGAAGAATTTCTAGAGTAGCTCCAAACTAGGACCACCATTGATGTCAACCCGGAGGGTAAGAATCTTTGAACCCACTTGCAAGAAGGACACAAGTACATTAAAGCATGTTTTTTTGTTTTTACAAAGACTTTTTATTTATTATCATTATGTTTTTTAAGAAAAAACTATATATCATTAAAATAAATAATCATAAAAATCTCAATTATTCCAATGAAGGATGGAAAATATCTCTTTAATTAAAACTATTTTTTCTTGTTCATGAATATATATATATATTATCATAATCATTGTTTTTCAAAACATTATCATGATTGCAAAAACAATGTTCAATAATAATAATAATAATAAAATTATGATTCAATAACTTGGAAGCAATAAAAGAGAAGGTTAAAAGAATAATTGATCTAAGAAAATCATGTAAAAATTTTATATTAAAAATTAATAAAGTAGATATTTTATTTTCAATTAAAATTCATGAGCATATTTTTTCTATATAAATTCTTTATATTAGGTGATATATAATAATTCACAAAGTACTTGTTAATATTATTATAAAAAATATAATTTTATTTGAAAATTATAAAAAAATTGGATAATATTTAAATATTTTTTTAATCATAGTTAATTTGATTAAAAAAATAAAAGACAATATAGAAAAAGTTCAAGTGCTAAGCTCATGAAAATCATTTTTTAGGGCAATTGCCTAGCTAGAAAAATAAAAGACATTGGTCTTTTAATTTGTTTTTTACAAGGGAGAACATCTTAATCCCCTTCAACACAAATACATCATGTTTTTTAATTTTTTTCAACTATGATTATTCAACATCACACAACAACTACCTACCAGGAATCATTGAGCTCTAATATATGTTTTCTATGACCTCCAACCAAAACCACCAATAATCGATAGACTCTAATATTAACTAAAGCACTTGAAAGCAAATAATAACGAGTTTTATTATAAATTAAAATCTTTAAAGATAAAGAACGTCGTAACTATGAGAAGACTGTCAAAATACTTAATTTTATTCATTTATATTTTCACTTGACAAAAAGCTAGCTATTATAATCACTTTCATAGAAAAAATTAGAAAACTCTAATAATACTAAATATAAAAAATAAAAAATAAAAAAACCATTATCTTCCAATAGAAAAATAAAAACTACAAAAACATAATAATACAAGATAAAAATAGAAAAAAATATTAAAAAAATATAATAAATATTTATTTTTCAAAAACAAAACCCATGCATCATCAGAAGAGATAAACCTTCCAGAAACCAACAATTTTAATTAACACATTTTCCTCACGAAGAGATTTGAATTTGTAAAAATTCATCGGAAAAGTGAATCATTATTTTGATGGGCCATGCATGTCTGTGAGAATATTAGCTTTATTTTACATTATTATTAGCTTTTCCTTTGTCCTTTTTCTTTTCTTTTTTATTTATTTATTTTGTGCACCTTTTCACACAATATATATATCACGTTCCCTTGGAAGTTTGAAACCCAGCCCTCAGCAACTACAAAAACTCCCTGCCCTACCTATATATATTTCACACAATAACACAGATCATTCGTTTCAAAATCTTTGTAGAAAATTCACAAGCCATTGCCACCAAATCGGATCACCATGGTTTCTCCGCTGAGCCTATCAAAAAAAGTGTGCGTTATTGGTGCCGGACCATCGGGGCTAGTGGCCGCGAGGGAGTTGAGAAAAGAAGGTCACAATGTTGTGGTTTTAGAACAAAGATACGATGTTGGTGGTCAATGGTTATATGAGCCTAATGTAGAGAGTGAGGATCCGTTAGGTAAGAAAAAGTTTTTACAAGTGCATAGTAGTATTTATGCCTCTCTTAGGTTAATATCTCCTAGGGAGATCATGGGTTTCACTGATTTCCCATTTTTGGTCAAGAAAGGCAGAGACACTAGGAGGTTTCCTGGGCATAGGGAACTTTGGTTGTACCTTAAGGATTTTTGTGAGCACTTTGGTTTGAGGGAAATGATAAGGTTTAACACTAGTGTAGAATACGTACGGATGTTAGAGTATGATGAGATCGGGAAAGACTTGAAATGGATGGTGAAGAGCAGAGACAAAAGCAGCGAAGAAATGGCGGTGGAAGAGGTTTTTGATGCGGTTGTCGTGGCTACTGGTCACTATTCTCATCCTAGGTTGCCTACCATTAAAGGTTTGCTAAAAGAAATCCCTCTTCCTTCAATTGTACTACTTCGAAAAAGAATGGGAAAAAGAGCTATTGACTTTAGACGAAAGAATCTATGATCATGAATTTCTTCACGCTCACGTCATACAGACCGCCACCAAACGAAGATCAATCAAAAGCTATTCTCCCTTTCCTTCTTTTTATGACATGCTCATGTTTACTTTCAAATTAATGATTTTGTTTATTTTCATGCATTAATTTCAAGGGATGGATACTTGGAAAAGGAAGCAAATGCATAGTCACATTTACAGGGTTCCAGAGCCGTTCCGCAATGAGGTAATGCAAAAATGCCTTCTCCTTAATTTCAAGTCCCTCCAAATTCCTAAAAGGGATGATAACAAAATCAATTCTAATTAATTAATTATCACTACTGCAGGTTGTTGTGGTTGTGGGAAATTCGCTAAGCGGACAGGATATATCAATGGAGCTTGTGGAAGTGGCCAAGGAAGTCCACCTTAGTGCCAAATCTCTTAATATTACAGAGGGTTTATCGAAAGTCATCTCTAAACACGAGAACTTGCATCTCCATCCACAGGTGATATATATTACTGTTTTTTTTTTTCACAATCTTATAAATATTTACTATGATATATTTATGATCAATTTAATTGCAGATCGAGACTCTCCAAGAAGATGGTCGAGTTGTGTTTGTAGATGGCTCTTGGCTCATTGCCGACACTATCTTACACTGCACAGGGTAAAATCAAAATTCAAAATGGAATCCATACTTTAATTGTTTTGGTGAACTTCACGTAGAGAGTAGATTAAGTTTTGTGATGCTCAAGTTGTAAATACTGAATATCATTGCTAAGAAATCTGATAAAATCAAATGAGAAATATATGTAGTCTGGAGGATATATATTCAGATCATCAAACTTGGGATCCTGAAAAGCGCTAATTGATTATTTTTACTTATCAACCTTTTTTAAATCATAAGAATACATTTTAAGATTTCATAAAAAATGAAAATTAATTTCATCGAGGTTATGTTAGTGGCAGTCAAATAAAAGGTCTGTCTCCCAGCCAAAAAAACATTGCTTGATTGAATTATCATGATCTTGACTGTGAGATGCTCTTCAGTATTGGGACCCTACATTCACATAAAGCTAGGGGGGCAATCTTGCAGAACTACCCATGTCGCGTATCATGACGAATCCATCTTCTTCTTCTTCGTCTTATTATTATTAATTTCAGGGATGCATTGTTGTAATAAAACAATGATGGTTCAAATTCGGTCGTGTAATTATGCATGTAGGTATTCATACACATTCCCATTTCTTGACACCAAAGGGATGGTAGCTGTGGATGTTGATAGAGTGGGACCCTTGTATGAGCACACCTTCCCTCCAGCGCTTGCTCCTTCTCTTTCTTTTGTAGGCATACCCAGAAAGGTAAACATCTTATCATTCCCTTCCAACGTACCATCATCCTTGGCTCACATTATTTATTTATTTGGTCGTTAGAGATTACATCTTTCCAGTAAAGTGGACAGTATAATCTCAAGCGTTTAATCTCGTTAATGCAGATCATAGGGTTCCCTTTCTTTGAGGCCCAAGCAAAATGGATTGCTCAACTACTTTCAGGGAAAAGAACGTTGCCATCACGGGAGGAAATGATGCACTCCATTGAGGAATTCTATAGATCAAGGGATGCTGCTGCCATTCCAAAGCATTATACCCATGACATTGGAGATTTTGAGGTACTCCTCTTGATTTCTTGGATACATGGTCAATTCACTTAATTGGCCATCAGCACTGATCATAAATACAAGATGCTAAGGCCATCAGCACTTTGTAGTCCTCTTGCTCTTGGATACATGGTCATTTCACTTAATTGGCTTTTACTTGCAGTACTGTGATAGATATGGCGATCATATTGGGTTCCCACACTTGGAAGAATGGAGAAAACAACTTTGCTTGTCGGCCTTGGTAAATGCTGATGCCAACTTGGAGGCGTACCGTGACTCGTGGGAGGATCATGAGCTGCTTCAAGAGGCTCTTCAAAGTCCTCATTTCACTCAACTTGGAGCTGAAGACCTCACATTTTAAAGCCATTTGGTTTTGTTTGGACCATTCCTTCTTTTTCCTTTTTCTTTTGGGTTCAATTCGGACCACCATTTCAATTGCAAGAAAAAAGAAGCCCTTGTATTCTTGAAAAAAAGAAAAGAAAAGGGCGATTCTTGTTTAATTAGCAATATAGTACTTAAGTTAAAAAGAGATATTAAAATATCGACATGCTACTCATTTCCCCCGATCATTTGGGCAAATATACTATAAATGTGTTTGCTTAGCAATGTAGGATTCCTAGAAAAGTATTGTTTTTTTTCTTTGTTTATTGCTTTCTTAAGAATTCTAGAGTTATATGAGGTAAATAATTTTATTATTATTATTATCATTATTATTATTATTAACCAATACAACAATATATACAACTTATTAAAAGAATAAAATAATACCTTAAGCAAATTTGATCTATTATAAAAAACAAATTGTAAGTATTTTTTTAAATAATCTTTTATATTTTTACTTTTTATGATAATTTTTTAAAATATATTTTTAAAATGAAAACACATTCATCACAATATTCAATTTTACTTTTATAACATTTGTAAAAGTTTTCATTTTATAATAAATCATAAAAAAAAATTGCATTACAGATAATATATTCTACTCCATATTAAATTTTATTTTTCCCAACACTTGAGAATGAGGAGAAAGTGAAATTCTCTTGAAAGTTGGATTCATGTGGTAATCCAAAAATAATAATATTTAAGAATCTCATCTTTCACTTTTCCATCCCATTTTGTGAATTTAAGATCAAGTGAGATAAGTTTCCTTATGGGCCAAAAGAGCATGCGTAATGTTTTGAAAACTTTTCGTGTAATTATTTTCTTTTCAATTATCAATTATCATGTATATAAAATTTGGAGTTAATTTGGGTTTTAGAATTCTATTAATATATTATTTATACTTGATATTAATACAGTTAAAACCTTTATAAATCACATCCATAAACTTGATTTCAATATAATCATTAAAAAATATTAGAATCTATCAGATAAAAAATACTAGATAGCTCGATAACTATTTTATAAGAATTAAAGCCTTAAAAAAAAAACACTTATAAGACACAAAAAATCATAGAAATTTTCATATTTATCTCATCATGATTACTATATTTTTACAATCATCAATTTGTATCATTTTTAAATTAATTTTCTTCATCAATCACTAATGAACTTTTATTTTTCATTAAACACATTATACTATTGTAGTTACATATATAACAATTCCTTGATTTATCATATATTCTATAGCTCATCTCAATATAACTTTTCATTCACTATTTTTATGTACATCAAATTATTATAATATTTCCAAATCATATTGTAATTTATCTATACCCCATTTCATCTCTCATTAGAGTATTTAGTTGATGCCAATTTTTATCTCTCAATTCTCATCTCAGCTCTCACAAGCATTTACTTCATCTTATAAAACTAATTTTATTAGTTCATCTCATCATCCATTATATTACTATTAGCTCATCAATTCTAATTTCATTTCCAATGTTTATTATATTCATTCTAGCTCATTCATATAAATTTTTGAGCTTAATATGTTTTTGGTTCGTTTCTAGCTAGCTTATAAATATTTCTCGTGTTTATTTCAGGCAAATTATATTATTTATTCAACTTAAATATTTATCGTGTCCATTTATGGTATAATTCAATATCTTTCCATCTTATAGTACTTTCTTTATGTCCATTTATGTTGTATTCAAATATCACATAATATATTCTCCTATTATAAACAATTCATTTTTCTCATTTGTAAGTCATAATCTACTTATCTCATTTCCTTTCATTTCATTTTATAAAGAACTTATCAAATTCTTTTACTTTAATAAAAGTTCTAATAGTGTAACAACCCATATTTTGGGATGAAATTTAAAAATTAAATATAAAATACATATGAAAATTAAGGCAATATTTTTATATGTACTAACTTATTCCGACAAATTCTTTCATTTTATATTGTTCTCCTAATCCATTGTTCCTTTTCTTTCTTTCTTTTAACCTTTCCTTTATGTTTCATTTTAACACTTCAAATATATTTCATTTATATTCATAACTTTCATGTTCTTAGACTTACTGAATTCATTTCCTTGGAAAATATCCATATTACCCTTCTACGCTTTTTTTTCCACAATATTAATGGTTTATCAAGTTAGATTGGTAAATCTATCTAATTTAATAAAATTTTGGCAGAGTCCCCTGTACAGGACTCTACCTAAAATTTTATCCCACTAATTCCCTCATTTATTGAATCATATTTGACATTTAATACAACAAAAGGCACAATAAACACAAGACATTAAGGCCTAGTTTGTTTGCTGGAAAGTAGTTTCTTTTTGGAAAATGGTTTCCTTAAAAAATGAATTCCTGAAAAGTGAATTATTTTCTAATGCTTGATAGTGTCATGAAAAATAAGTTGGAAAACACTTTTCAGTGTTTGGCTATGTCATGGAAAATAAACTGAAAAATAATTTATTAATGTTTTATTTTTTTTCAAGTTTATTAAAATAATAAGGAACAAATCTTACAAATTAAAAAGTTGAATGAAAATGAAATTGCAAAAAAAAAAACTTATTTCATAAATTATCTCAAATAAAATAAATAACAATCAAAATAATTGAGATTAAATCTAATAGATAAAAAAGTTGAAAAATGATGAAATTAAAAAAATAATAATAAATAACAATTTCATAAATTATTTCAAATAAAATAAATAACATTTTAAAAAATAAGGATCAAATATGATAGATAAAAAAATTCAATTAAAAAATGATAAGAGAAAAGCAAATAACAATCATAAAAATCAGGACTAAAGTTGATATAAAAATCAAATTAAATAAAATTCTAAGGGATGAAATTGAAGAAAAAAACAAAATATATAGCAATTAAAAGTGTTTTAATTTGAAGACCAAATTTAATATGATCAGCAAATAACATGATATTTCTAATTTTTTCACAACTTTTAGAAAGTGTTTTTCGTCCAAAATAAAAGGAAAACATTTTTCTAGAAACCAAGCTAAATTTTCCTGTAACTAGAAAGTGTTTTCCGTTGACCAATTTTCTTGATAACAAACAAACGTAAAAAAATCTGGAAAGTGGTTTCTAAAAAACCACTTTCCATGAAAACAAACTAGGCATAGAGTACAAAAGAGTTAAGTTAATTATGGTTATAAAATGATTAATTACAACAAAATATGAAATCCTACACATTATACATAAGAAAGTGCACGCGGACAAAAGACATCTAGTTAACTAAACCATTACTAAAGTCAGAATCACCTTGTCCAACTGTAAGTGATAAAACTACAACACATACAACCACGTAATGATAGACTGGTTAATATTCAATTTAATAATTCAAATACAATCATTAAAAGACATGACCAATATTTCTTTAACATATGCATCTATATTATAGCTTTCAAATTCAAACCTTCTTATAATTTCACTCAATTCCAATTTAATTATATTCACATCCTAACCAGGAACCATATACTCATTCTTTAGTATCCATAATTACATTTCAAATGTCAAACTATGATACTTTATTAATCCATTGGTCTACTTTTAAAACAACAGACTACTCATATCATTAGTCTCCATCTAAGACGACAAACTAGTCATATCATTGGTCTCCATTCGAGAAGGAAAACTACTCATATCATTAGTCTATGTCCGAAACGACAAACTACTCATTTCATTGGCCTACGTCCGAGTAGACAAACTACTCATATCATTGACTTTTCACCTTTCTCTTTTCTTTTATTTTTCCTCCATTTCTATACTATTTCATTCTCACCTACATATATCTTTCTGAATCTCCCTTTTAAATACATAACAAATTACACAAAATCAATTTAAGAGAATAAATAAAGAAATTTAAAAAGGATAAGGTGCATAAGCATCTACTTGCTCCTCCATCTCTAGCTAAACGAATCCCTTCAACTACATATGATCTAGTACTTGACGCCTCCCTTGATCAAGGAGATACCAAACTAAGCATCTTATAAAACTCATCATGTATTCATATACATCAATGTTCATGTTATTATATATGATGTGAATCTCGTGATTATGTGGCTCGAACTCATAATCAAGATTGAGATCTGATATAAAAAAGCTGAAAGTAAAGGAGTGTAACATAATGAAAACTTATCTCAAGGCACTAGCACTATCAAAATGAAGTCGAATGATACCACGAAGCTAGTTAATCTTCGATAAGTTAGATTGAGTTTGTTCAAGAACCAAAGAATATAAGAATCTCTCACACACATTAAACTGAAAAGTTTAGACGTGTTATTCATCAAAGTTTTTCCAAAACTTAGGCTTACAAGAGTTTAAGTACTATTGAAAAATTAACCCTAATGAATCTACCATTGTGGGTTGAATTGATCCACTTACAAAACTGACCAAAAACTATACTAGTAAGCCCAAATCCTAATCCAAACAAGCATTGGATCCTAGTAGAAGACAAAGTATTAATCAAGCTCAAACAAGCATTGGGATATAGCTGAAATAATAAAAATAAAATAAATTAATTCCTTATATTGTTGTGAGAAGAGAAGAAAAAAAGAAAACAATACAAGTCTAATATAAGGCTTATTTATAGCTTACAATGTTGCCCAATGATTCTAGAAACTAATTTTTTATTAAATATCATCAGCCCTTCTTTCATTCTGTAGCTAGGATGAATAAGAAATCATTGTAAGAAAAGGATTTTGGAACATTAATGAATCCTTGTCACACTTGAAAATTATGTTGTAGCCCATTAAATATCCTTGTAGAACTAGAAAATTCTCAAAACAAGCCGCCACATCCTTATATGAAAAAGATGTATTAATTATCAAATAATGATGACAACATGTATTAATTAACTACGTCAACTAAATAAATTTGCAAAAATATTGGTTTAGCTCAAGATTATCCAACCTACTTTAATATTTCTCTTAATTCATTATCAATTATCTACATATATACAAATTTATACACATTTACAGAAATTACAACTCGGTAATAAAATTGACAAAATATAAAACATGCCCGTTAAACAAGCCATTATTTATTTCATCATAACACACCTAAATTGGTAATTCGACATAAGTTTCAATAATTTACAAGCAAATACAATTTTACAAAATCTAAAACAAACCATAATATGCACAAAATCATAAATCCATACAACAAGTTTGTTTGAGAAAAAACAATAAAACAAGTAAACACCTAAACAAAATCCATATACTACAAAAATATGCAATAAAAAATAAACATTTTAAAAGTGTTCAAAATTTAAAAAATGGTATATCACTACAAGATTTCACAGTTTTACCGACGGAAAAATTCCGTCGGTCTGTGATTAGAAGTTCGTCGGTGATTTTTTTACCGACGTCATCACCGACGGAATACGTCCGCCGACTTTACCTTCGTCGGTGATTCCCCATTCCGTCGG
>Ga0307511_10003498_pt1 | contig 16139 bp, 14 predicted proteins | sample 13_EM_MG_FD_200266 | JGI IMG/M metagenome (GOLD analysis project Ga0307511, IMG submission 200266) | Populus trichocarpa ectomycorrhiza microbial communities from riparian zone in the Pacific Northwest, United States - 13_EM | ecosystem: Host-associated > Plants > Roots > Unclassified | place... | reverse complement strand
CCGGTACTCGGCCACGTTGTTGGTGGTGTGGCCGACGCCTTCCTTGCGCTCGGCCAGCACGTCGCCGGTGTCGGCGTCGAACACCACGGCGCCGTAGCCGGCGGGACCGGGATTGCCCCGGGACCCGCCGTCGGCCTCGACAGTGACCTTCACAGGCCGGACTCCGCGGTTCGGACCAGGATCGCGCCGCACTCGTCGCAGGTCACGACGTCGTCCGCGGCGGCGGACTGGATCTTCGACATGGTGGTGCGGTCGATCTCGATCCGGCACGCGCCGCAGCGGCGGCCGCGCAGCAGGCCGGCGCCGATGCCGCGCTGGGCGCGCACCCGCTCGTACAGGGCGAGCAGGTCGGCCGGGAACTGCTTGACCATGAGCTCGCGGTCGGCGACCCGCTTGGCCTCGGTGCTGTCCAGGTCGGCCAGCGCGCTGTCGCGACGGCCCTGGGCGTCGGACAGGGCGGCCTGGGCCTTGTCCAGCTCGACGCGGGCGTGGTTGGTGTCGCCCTCGACGGCCTCGCGCCGTTCCATCAGGTCCAGCAGGTCGTCCTCGAGCACGCCCTGGCGCCGCTGGAGGGTGGCCAGCTCGTGCTCCAGGTCGGCGAGCTGCTTGGCGCCGACGTTGCCGTCGGCGAGCAGCTTGCGGTCCCGGTCCTCGCGGGCCCGGACCTGCTCGATCTCGGTCTCCTGGCGGCGGGCCTCGCGGTTGAGGTCGCCCAGCGAGGTCTCGACGGCGACCAGCGCGTCCCGCTTGGCCTGCACGGTCTGCTCGGAGGCGGTGATCTCGGCCAGCTCCGGCAGCGTGCGCCGCCGGTGGTTCACCCGGCTCAACTCGGCGTCGACCTCGGCGAAGTCGAGCAGCCTGCGCTGGACAGCGGCGTCAGCTTTCACTGGGTGCCCCCTTGAGGATCATGCCGGTCGGTGGTCCGCGCGTGCAGAGTCCACGGGTCGGTCCGGCGGGTGGAGACGAAGGTGTCGACGGTACCCGTCAGCGCGGCGGACACGACGTCCGCCGCCTGCCGGCACCAGGGCCATTCGCTGGCCCAGTGGGCGACGTCGACCAGCGCGGGCTGGTCGGCGCCGTGTTCGAGGTGCTCGCCGGCCGGGTGGTGGCGCAGGTCGGCGGTGACGTAGGCGTCGACGCCGGCCCGGGTGGCGTGGCCGAGGTAGGAGTCTCCGGCACCGCCGGAGACGGCGACCGTGCGGATCATCCGGTCGGGATCGCCGGCCGCGCGCACGCCCCACTCGGTCGGCGGGAGCGCGTCGGCGACTCGTTGCACGAACGCCGAGAACGGCTCGGCGGCGGGCAGCGTGCCGATCCGGCCGATGCCGGTGTGGCCACCGGGTTCGTGCGGGTCGAGCGGCCGGTCGACGGTGAGGCCGAGCGCCGCGGCGAGCGCGTCGGAGACGCCGGGGTCGGCGGAGTCGGCGTTGGTGTGGGCGCAGAACAGCGCGACGCCGGCCCGGATGAGCCGGTGCACGATCCGGCCCTTGGTGTCGTTCGCCGGCACGCCATGCACGCCCCGCAACAGCAGCGGGTGGTGGGCGACGATCATCTGCGCGCCGATCTCCAGCGCCTGCTCGACCGTCGCCTCGACGACGTCGACACAGAACAGCACGCGTTCCACCGGCTCGGCCGGGTCGCCGCAGACCAGGCCGACGGCGTCCCACGACTCGGCGAACTCCGGTGGATAAGCGTGTTCCAGCGCGGCGACGACGTCACCGACGGTTGAGGTCATGCCAGCACCTCACGCAAGGCGGTCAGCAGGGGCTCGGACTGTTCGGGCGAGCGGACGGCGACCCGGATGTGATCGGCGTCCAGCCCGGGGAATGTGTCGCCGCGCCGGACCGCGATGCCGCGTTCCCGCAACGCGAGCCGCACACGCGAGCCATCTTTGACAGCCAGCAGCAGGAACGGTGCGGATGCCGGCTCCGCGACGTGCACGCCGGGCAGTTCCGCGAGCGCGCGGATCAGCTCGGCGCGATGCGTCTCGAACTCGACGGCCGCGCGTTCGGCCTCGGCGACGGCGAACGGCTCGCTGCACGCGCGGAACGCCTCCAGCGCCAGCGTCCCAACCGGCCACTGTGGGCGGTACGCCGCGAGCCGCGCGAGCAGGCCAGGCGCGCCGATCACGTAGCCGGCACGCAGGCCGGGCAGCGCCCACATCTTGGTCAGGCTGCGGAACACGAGCAGGCCGTCGGCGTCGCTGCCCGCCAGCGATTCGCGCTCGCCTGGCACTGCGTCGATGAACGCCTCGTCCACGACGACCGTGCGGCCTGGCCGAGCCAGCGCCAGCAGGTCGGCCGCCTGGTGCAGCACCGAGGTCGGGTTGGTCGGGTTCCCCACGACCACCAGGTCGGCGTTCTCCGGCACGAGCTCGGGACGCAGCCGGTAGCCGTCCTCGGCCGACAGTTGCACGTGGTGCACCGGGACGCCGGCGTCGGTGAGCGCCACCTCGGGCTCCGTGAACGACGGGTGCACCACCGCCGCGAGCCGGGGACGCAACTGCGGCAGCAGCGCGAAGCCCTCGGCCGAGCCGTTCAGCAACAGCACCCGGTCGTGGGACACGCCGTGACGGTCGGCCACCGCCTGCGCGGCGGACCCGTGGTCCACGGCCGACGGATAGCTGCCGAGGCGGTCGAGCGCGGCGGCGAGCCGCTCGCGGAGCCAGCCGGGTGGACGCGCCAGCCGCACGTTGACGGCGTAGTCGACCAGACCAGGCTCGGCGTCGACGTCCCCGTGGTGGCGCAGGAGCGCGCGCGAGATCGATTGGCTGGCCATCGCGTGAAAGTCTAAGGGTGTGATGGTCAGCTTCATCTGCACCGGCAACATCTGCCGGTCCCCCATGGCCGAGCTGGTCTTCCGCGAGCACCTGCGGGAGGCCGGGCTGGCCGACGTGGTCGAGGTGAACAGCGCCGGGACCGGCCCGTGGCACGTGGGCGAGTCGGCCGACGAGCGGGCCCGGCGGACGCTGGCCCGGCACGGCTACCCGGACGACCACGTCGCCACCCAGGTCGACAACCGGCACCTCGGCGCGGACCTGCTGGTCGCGCTGGACAGCGGACACGCGCGGACGCTGCGGCGGATCGCCGACGACCCGGAGCGGGTGCGGCTGCTGCGGTCGTTCGACCCGGACGCCGGCGACGACCTGGACGTGCCGGATCCCTACTACGGCGAGCCCGAGGGGTTCGAGGAGGTGCTGGCCATGGTCGAGGCCGCGTCGCCCGGATTGCTGGCATGGGTCCGCGACAACCTGTGACCGACGCCGTGGCGGAGATCACCGGCCTCGAGCCGGTCTCCGTGCACGGGCTGTCGACGTCGGTGTGGGAGGTCGAGCTGGCCGACGGCGATCTTGTCGTCGCCAAGCAGACGGATGGGGCCGCCGCCGAGGCGGCCGGCCTGGCGTGGCTGGCCGAGTCGGGCACGGTGCCGGTGCCGGACGTGCGCGGGCACGACGACCGCTGGCTCGTGATCGACCAGATCGAGCCCGGCGACTCCTCGCCGGGCGCCGCCGAGCGGTTCGGCCGCCAGCTGGCCGCGCTGCACGCATCCGGCGCAAACGCTTTCGGGGAAGCTCCACCGGGGGCTCCAGCCGAGGGGTGGATTGGGCTCGCGGCCATGGACTACGCGTCCGAGCCGAGCTGGCCGCGCTGGTACGCGGAGCACCGGATCGCCCCGTACCTGGCCCGGGCCACCGCCCTGACCGCCGCCGAGAAGGCCGTCTTCGAGCAGGTCTGCGAACGCATCGAGGAGCTGGCCGGGCCCGAGGAGCCGCCGGCACGGCTGCACGGCGACCTGTGGAGCGGCAACGTGCACTGGGCGGCCGACGGCCGGGTGTGGCTGATCGACCCGGCGGCCCACGGCGGGCACCGCGAGACCGACCTGGCCATGCTCCACCTGTTCGGCTGCCCACACCTCGATCGAGTGCTTCTCGGTTACCTGTCGCAGTCGCCGCTGGCCGACGGCTGGCAGCGCCGGATCCCGCTGCACCAGCTCTTTCCGCTACTTGTGCACGTCGAACTTTTCGGCCGAACGTATGCACATCAGGCCGTGACGGCTGCGCGCCGGGCCCTCGAACTGTGAGGATCGAGGCCATGATCGATGTGACCGGCTGGCAGTGGCTGAACGAACCGAAATCATGGTCGGCGGGCGACGCGCTGAACGTGCGCACGGACCCGGACACCGACTTCTGGCGCATCACGCACTACGGATTCATCCGCGACACCGGACACGTGCTGGCCCGCGAGGTCAGCGGCGACTTCCGGCTGCGGACCCGGTTCGCCGGCGCGTACACGCACCAGTACGACCAGGCCGGCGCGATGCTGCGGATCGACGCGGAGAACTGGATCAAGACCGGCGTCGAGTACGTGGACGGCCGGCAGCACGCCAGCGTCGTGGTCACCCGGGGTCTGTCGGACTGGTCGGTCACCCCGATCGAGGCAGCCGACCAGGTCTCGATCGAGATCGAACGATCGGGTGACACCGTGACCGTGCGCTACGGCCTGGACGGTGACGAGCCGACCACCATGCTGCGCCTGGCCTACTACCCGCCGGCGGCGCCGACGCTGGCCGGGGTGATGTGCGCCTCCCCGGACGGTCCGGGCTACTCCGTCGCCTTCGACCGGTTGGAGCTCACGACCGGGTGAGGCATACCGTGGGGCGGTGCGGTTCCGGTTCCTGCTGCAGCCCAACTGGCTGATGCTCACGGTGGTGGTGTTCGTGTTCGCCGCCGCGTGCTACACGATCCTGGCTCCGTGGCAGTTCAGCCGGAACGCCGACCAGCAGGCCCAGAACGCCGCGCTGACCGCCTCGTTCACCAGCCCGCCGGTGCCCGTCGGGCAGCTGGTGCCGGCCGGCGCCGAGCCGTCCAGCAAGGCGGTCTGGCGGCTGGTCACCATGACCGGCTCGTACGAGCCGGCCGGCGAGGCCATGGCTCGCCTGCGCACCGTGCAGGGCGAGCCCGCGTTCGAGATCGTCACCCCGTTCCGGCTCACCGACGGCCGGACCCTGCTGGTCGACCGCGGCTACGAGCCGCCCCAGGCCGGGAAGTCCGTGCCGACCTACGTCGCGCCGCCCACCGGCCAGGTCACCATCACCGCCCGGGCCCAGGCCGACGAGCCGGCGGACAAGCGGCCCAGCTTCCTGGACACCGGCAAGCGGCAGATCTACTCGATCAACGCCGGCACCGTCGCCCAGGCCACCGGCGTGTCGCTCGACCCCGGCTACTACCAGCTCACCGAGAACCAGCCGGGCATGGTCAAGGGCGGCGGCGCCATCCCGCTGCCCCAGCTGGACGACGGGCCGTACTTCTCCTACGCGCTCCAGTGGATCATCTTCGGCACCATGGCCCTGTTCGGCTGGGTCTACTTCAGCTGGCGCGAGGCCCGGCCTGGCGGCGCGCTGGACAACTCCGAGAAGCCCAAGCGCAAGTCGGTGGCCGAGATCCTGGCCGAGGACGAGGCCCGTGACCGCGAAGAGGCCGCGGCCCGCGGCTAGTGATCGGGCACAGCCGCGATCGTCTCGTGGTAGGTCTTCCCGCGGCCCATCCCCATCACGGCGGCGATCCGCCGCCGGCTGAGCGCGGTGGCGATCAGGTCGCCGACGCGCGGCGACAGGGCCTCGCCGAGCAGCAGCAGGTTGGCCCTCGGCGGCAGGACGACCCGCGGCCTTCCCCGCCGGACCGCGGCCACCACGGCTCGGGCGACGTCGTCCGAGGACAGCGGGGTCATGTGCCGGAACGGGGGCGGCATCTCGGCTTCCGTCGCCTCCCGCAGCAGGTCGGTGGCGGTGAGCGCCGGATGGATCACCGAGACCCGAATGCCGGTGCCGGCCAGTTCCTGGCGCAGGCTGTCCGAGAACGCGGAGACGGCGTGCATCACGATCGCGTACGAGCCGAATCGCGCGAACGCCTTGCGCCCCATCACCGACGACATGTTGACGATCGTGCCCGCCCCCTGCCGCCGCAGAATCGGGAGCACCCGCCGGGTCAGGTCGACCATCCCGAAGAGGCTGGCGCGGAGGGTCTGGTGGACGTCGTCGGTGAACGTCTCCGCTTCGACATCACCGACCTTGCCGATGCCGGCGTTGTTCACCAGCACGTCGATCCGCCCGAATCGGTCCATCGCGGCGCCCACCAGGGCCGCGACGGCATCGCGGGAGGTCACGTCGGTCGGCACCGACAGCGCTTCCGCCCCCAGGCCGCGGATTTTGTCCTCCACCTGGGCCAGCCGCTCGGCCGACCGGGCCGCGAGCACCACGCGGGCCCCTTCCCGGGCGAACGCGAGCGCCACGGCCTGCCCGATTCCCCGCGACGCGCCGGTCACCACAACCACCTTGTTCGCGAATACCGCGCCCATAGGACTTCTCCCATTCTGTTGTATATACAACGTGCGGTCATCGGGACACGCGCGTCCCCGCTTCCGCTTGTCTAGGCGCCCGGCGGATAGCCCATGGCGCTCGCGATCTCCCGGATCGCGACCACGCCGGTCGCCCCGAGCAGCTCATCGGCCCGCCGCTGGGCCTCCCGCCACGCCGGCATCACGGCCTCGACCTTGGCCCGGCCAGCCGCGGTGAGCACGACCTCCCGCACTCCCTTGGCATCGGACGACACCGCCTCGACCCAGCCGTGGTTCAGCAGCAGGTTCACGTTCCGACTGACCGTGGACCGCTCCAGTTGCAACACCTCGCCCAGCCGAGCCGGTGGACACGGTCCGACCTTGCCCAGCGCGGCCAGAAGGTTGACCTGGGCGATGGTCAGGCCGTGACCGCCGAGCGCGCCGTCGTAGAGGCTCGTGACCGCCCGGCCGATCAGCCGGACCCGCACCGCCAGGCAGTCGTCCACGATCTCGTCGACGAAGGAAGGACTCACAGGACCAGTGTTGTACATACAACATGAGCCCGTCAAGGGGTCGGCGGCAAAGCCGGAACAGCGCTCCACTTGATAAACGGAACATCGTTCCGTAAATTAAGCGGAGCAACGTTCCGATTGCTGGCCCGCTCGAAGGGATCGACTCACCATGGCCGACACCGCCACCGCCCCGGTCCTGTCCTACAACCCCGTGGTGCTGCCGACACCCGGCCGCCCGGTGGACCTCTCGCTGCGGGTGACCGCGCCCGAGACCGGCGGCGACCTGCCGGTCATCCTGCTTTCCCACGGTCACGGCTTCGCCCTCAACCTCGCCTCGCAGGACGGCTACGCGCCGATCGCCGCGCGCTGGGCGGCCGCCGGGTTCGTGGTCGTCCAACCCACGCACCTCAGCTCACGACGGCACAGCCGCCTGTGGGAGTCCACCCCCGGGGCGCCGCTGTTCTGGCGCTCGCGGGCCGAGGACATGATCCACATCCTCGACCACCTCGACGAGATCGAGAAGACGGTGCCGCTGCTCGCCGGGCGGATCAACCACGACCACATCGCGGTCGCCGGACACTCCCTGGGCGGCTTCACAGCCGAGGTCCTGCTGGGCGCGGGGGTCACCGACCCCGAGACCGGGGAACGGGTGAGCTACCTGGAGCCGCGGATCAAGCAGGGGGTGGTGATCGGCGGCACCGGACGGGGCGACGTCCTCAACGGGCGAATGGCCGACCAGGTGCCGTTCATCCGCGCCGTCGACTTCTCCACCATGATCCAGCCCGCGCTGGTGGTCGCCGGCGACCAGGACGACCCCCAGCACTTCACGGACATGGGTCCGAGCTGGCACTACGACCCCTACCACCTCGCCCCCGGCCCCAAGTCCCTGCTCACCGTCTTCGGCGGGGGACACCTGCTCGGCGGGATCCAGGGATATGACTCGGCCGAGACCGCGCAGCTCGAGGAGGAGAAGCCCGAGCAGGTCGCGGCGGTCGCCCAGCTGACCGCGGCCTACCTGCGGACCCAGTTCGATCCCCGGGACAACGCCTGGCAGCGGGCGCGGGACGCGCTGACCACTGGACCGGACGCGGTGGGCGCCGTCGAGACCAAGTAGCTACCGGGACCGAGTACTCAGCCCCGACGGCGGCGGAGGCCGATGGCCAGGGCGAGCACCGCGGAGGCGGCCGCCGAGGCGAAGCCGACCACGCGGGAGAGTTCGACGGCCCGGGTGACGTGGCCGGCGTCGGGGCTGCGGCCGTGACCGAGGACCGGGCGCTCCTCGGTGCCGTGCGAGTACACGGTCCGGCCGCCGAGGCGGATCTCCAGGGCGCCGGCGAAGGCGGCCTCGACCTGGCCGGCGTTGGGGCTCGGGTGAGCCGAGGCGTCCTGCCGCCAGGTCCGCCAGGCGCTGCGCGAGGAGCCGCCGACGACGGGGGCGGTCACCGAGGTGAGCATGGCGGCGAGCCGGGACGGGATGAGGTTGGCCAGGTCGTCGAGCCGGGCGGCGGCCCAGCCGAACTTGGCGTAGCGGGCCGAGCGGTGGCCGACCATGGCGTCGAGCGTGTTGGCGGCGCGGTAGCCGAGCAGGCCGGGCACGCCGGCCACGGCGCCCCAGAACAGGGGGGCGACGACGGCGTCGGACGTGTTCTCGGCCACTGACTCGACGGTGGCTCGCGCGAGCCCGGCGGCGTCGAGGCTGGCCGGTTCGCGTCCGCAAAGGTTTGGCAGCCGTTCACGGGCGGCGTCGATGTCGCTGGCGTCCAGGGAGCGGCCCATGGCGGTGCCCTCGGCGGCCAGCGACGCACCGCCGAGCACGGCCCAGGTGGCCAGCGCGGTGGTGGCGATCTGCACGAGCGGTCGACGGCGCCCGAGCCGCTCGATGGCCACACCAGCGGCGATGGCACCTCCGGTGAGCAGGGCACTGTGCACAACCCCGGGCACCTTGTGATCGCGGTAGACGGCCCGTTCCAGCGCGGCGGCGGTGGTCCCGAAGGCAGCGACGGGGTGCCACTGCCGTGGGTCGCCGAACACCGCGTCGGCCGCCGTTCCGAGCAGCAGCCCGACCGCCCTCGCCGCGTTCACTCCGCAGACCCCCGTCGTTCCCACCTCGCCAGGCGGTAGACGTTATCGCCTGGTCATCACCCGTTCGGCGACAGGTGGCTCAGCGCCCGCCCGTGAGCCGGTTAATGTGGCCGACCGTGGAGCAGGAGCAGCACGTCCAGGACACGCTCGTGGGCGCGGAGTCGACCGATCGCCGGCTGCTGCTGTACGCCTACCTCCAGCCCCGCGAGCACCACCGCACCTATCTGACGACGATGCGGCTGTTCGCGTCGACCCTGCTGGCCGACCTGTCGGCCGGCGAGGTGGCGGCCAAGCTGGCCGCGGCCGAGCGGGAGGGCCTGATCGACCCGGGCGAGTCCCGGATCGAGACCGTGATCGCCCGGCTCAAGCAGCTGGTGGAGTGGGGCAACCTGGTGCCCGGCCGGCGCGAGGTGATCGCCGCCAGCATCGCCGAGTTCCAGCACGGCAGCGTGCGCTACCAGGTCAGCAAGCTCGCGGTCCGGGTGCAGCGCGACGTCGACGAGCTGCTGCGGGTGCCGGAGGGCGCCCGCGAGGTGTCGCGCGAGCTGCTGCCGGCGATCGAGCGCGGCCTGGGCCAGCTGGGCCGGTCGCTGTCGGACGCGGTGTTCACCGAGGGCGGCCCGGGCGCCAAGCGGGCCCGGGAGGCCCTGGCCGAGCAGGTCACGACGCTGTTCCTGCAGCACGCCGAGCTCGCGGTGACGGTGCGGGACTTCTACGCCTACCTGGGCCAGATCGTCACCCGCCACCACCTGGCCCCGGACGAGATCTCCGGCTTCCGCAACCTGCTGGTCGAGTACATCCAGATGGTCGTCGAGGACGTGCTGCGGCACACGCCGGCGATCGCGGAGTCGCTCGGGCAGCTGGCTCGAGGCCGCAGCGAGCTGTTGCGGCTGCTCGGACCGGCCAACGCCCTGGGCGCGGACAACCTCGGCGCGGGCAACCTTGGTTCTGGGGACCTGGACCTGGGCGTCGCGATCGAACGCTCCCGTGGCCGGACCATCGCCGACTGGCAGGACCTGACCGACTGGTTCGTCGACCGTCCGGGCCGACCCAGTCAGGTGACGGCGCTACGCGAGGCGACCGGCCGCGCGATCGGGTCGCTGCTGGCGAGCGTGAAGCGGGCGACCTCGGGCGGCGGGCTGCTGCCGGGCCGCCGGGCCGAGCTGCTCAAGCTCGCCGGCTGGTTCGACGGGGCGACCTCAGACCAGGCGCACTCGCTCTACGCCGCCGCGTTCGGCCTCTACTCGGCCCGCAACCTGCTGCCGTCGCCCGAGCACGACGGCGACGACGAACACACCCCATGGCGTGACGGGCCGCTGCTCGACGTGACGGTGAGCGTCCGCAGCCGCGGCGACCGCGGCGCGCGGGGCCGCACCTCGCGGATCGTCGACGACCCGATCACCGAGCAGGCCCTGCTGGCCGACGCGCGCGCCGTCGACAAGAAGCGCTTGGAGGCGGTGACCGAACTGGTCGACGCCGCGCCGACGATCGAGCAGAGCCGGCTGTCTCATGGCGCCCTCGACGTGTTCTGCGAGTTGTTGACGATGGCGATGGCGCAGCGCGAGCGGGCCGAGGACGTCGGCTCGGCGGCCGACCCGGTGCGGGGGCTGAAGCTGACCGTCACTCCCGAGGAAGGCCGGACGACGACCATCAAGACCGCGGGCGGCACGCTCACCCTGCACAACGCGTCAGTGGCATTGGAGTCTGGGGCGCTGGAGGCCGGCGCATGAAGGACGTGCTCGACGGCCTGTCCGACATCGACGCGGCGAACGTGGTGCGCTGCGCACGGGTGCTGCTGCGGCGGCCTTTGCTGCGTGCGGACGGACCAGACGGCGACCTGCTGCCGCTCGTCTACCGGCACCGCACCACGCTCCAGGACCTGTTCGCCGGGCTGCTCGCGTACCGGCTCGTGGTGGAGCGCCGCTTCGCCCGGCTCTACAAGCCGGGGCCGGGCCTGGATCCGACCCGCGGCGAGCCGACACTGTCGCCGCGTGGCTACACCTACTTCGCGCTGACGATCGCCGCGCTGACCGGCGTCGGCCGCCAGGTGCTGCTGTCCCGGCTGGTCACCGACGTGCGGGCGGCCGCGGTCGAGGCAGGCGTCGCCATCACCGACGACCTGCCGGACCGCCGCGCCCTGACGGCGGCGCTGCGGCACCTGCTGTCGTTGGGCGTGATCACGGAGACCGAGGGCACCGTCACGCCGTGGGGCACCGACGGCCCGGCCGAGGCGCTGATCACCATCGACACCGACCTTCTCGGCCAACTGCTGTCCGGCCCGCTGCTGGAGGCGACCGGCCCGGATCACCTGATCGAGCTGGCGGCCCGGCCCGGGCCGCGGGGCGCCGAGCACGCGGTGCGGCGCAAGCTCGTCGAGAATCCCGTTGTGCTGCAAACCGATCTGCCACCCGATCAGGTGGAGTGGCTGCGGCGCAACCAGCGCCGCGAGTCGGGGCTGCTGGAGCGCAGCTTCGGGCTGGTCACCGAGACGCGGCTGGAGGGCGTCGCGGTCACCGACCCCGAGGACTACCTCACCGACGTGCTGTTCCCGGGTTCCGGCACGGTCGCCCGGATCGCGCTGCTGGCGCTGCCGGAGCTGATCGCCGACCCCGATCCCGAGCTGTTCGCCGAGGACGAGGAGCCGCCGGAGCCACGGCCGGACGGACGTCATCCGGTGACGTACGGCCAAGTCCGGGTGATCTGCGCGCAGCTCGTCGAGGACTACCCGGCGGCGTGGTCGCGGCAGGCCACCGAGGATCTCGACCGGCTCACCGACGATGTGCTGGACCTGCTGGTCCGGATGGGGCTGGCGGTCGACGACCCGGACGACGGCTGGCTGATCGCCCCGACCGCGCACCGCTGGGCGCCGCAGCCGGACGACACACCGGCCCGCAACGCCCCGCCACCACCGCCGGCGGAACCTGAAGAGCCCGGCTGGTCCCTGTTCGACGGAGAAGGTGCACAGTGAGCGACAAGCGTTGGACGCTGCATCGGGGCGGCATCGTCAACGTCTGGCAGTACGCCGAGCAGGTCTTCGACTTCTCCGGCGGGCGGGCGATCTTCCAGGGCACTAACGGCTCCGGCAAGTCGCGCACCCTGGAGCTGCTGCTGCCGCTGTGCCTGGACGGGGATCTGCGGCAGCTGGGCTCCAAGGGCTTCGACACGGTCAGCATCCGGCGGCTCATGCTGGACGACTACGACGGCGGCCCGAACCGGATCGGCTACGCGTGGATCGAGCTGCGCCGGGAGCACGACGCCGGCGACGAGGACGAGTACCTGACCTGCGGGCTGGGCGTGAAGGCGTCCAAGACCTCGCAGCAGATCACCGACTCGTGGCGGTTCGTCACCTCGGCCCGGGTCGGCAAGGACCTGCGGCTGGCCGGGCCGGACCGGGTGCCGATCGGGCCGGCGCAGCTGCGCGACCTGATCGGCGCGGACTGCATGTTCGAGGACGCCGCGTTCCGCGCGAAGGTCGCCGAGACGGTCTACGGCGTGCCGGCGGCCCGCTATGCCGACCTGCTGCACCTCCAGCGCACGCTGCGCAACCCGGACGTCGGCCTGAAGGTGCTGGAAGGGCAGCTCGAGCAGATCCTGTCCGACGCGCTGCCGCCGCTGGACTCAGCGATGGTCGAGGGGCTGGCGACCTCGTTCGACGACCTGGAGTCGATCCGCGAGAACATCACCCGGCTGACCACCGCCGACTCGGCGCTGACGGCGTTCCTCGGCACCTACTCCGGCTACGCGCTGGCCGGTCTGCGCGGCTTCGGCGACAAGGTGGCGGCCAGTCGCAAGAGCCTGATCGCGCTGGGTTCGGAGCTGGAGTCGTTGGAGCGCAAGCTCGGGACTGCGCGGGACGGCCGGGTCACGGCGGAGCAGGCCGTCTCCGAGCAGGAGGCGCAGGACAGCCAGCTCGACGCCCGGATCGAGGCGTTGAAGGAGCTGCCGGCGTATCGCGGCATGCGGGACCTTCAGGACCGTGAGCAGCTGGTCGCCCGATCGCGGTCGGCGGCCGAAGCGGCGCTGGACACCGCAAGCCGGCAGCGGGCGCAGGAGGACCGGGCGGTCGACTCCGTGTTGGCCGTGCTGCGGCGGCTCGGGCTGGACATCGACAGCGCCGACGAACTGGCGGGTCATGCGCGGGAGCGGCTGACCATCGCGGGCCTGGACGGCGACCTGTGCCCGAAGGTGCCGCCGATGCCGCCGACCGACGCGCAGGTGACGCAGGACCGCGTGCGGGCCAAGCCGGATCCGGAGGCCGAGCCGCAGACCATCGACCGGCGGCTGCTGCCGGCGATCGATCCGCAGTCGCTGCTGGACACGTTGAGCGACGCCGGCCGGCAGGCCGAGCAGGTCGCGACCGAGGCTCGCCGGCGCAACGCGCTGACGTTGTCGCTGCACGAGCGGGCGCTGGCCTCGGACCGGCAGCTGCGCGACGTCGAGGAGCTGCACCGCGCGGCCCGGCAGGCGCAGCTGACCGCCACCGAGTCGGCCGGGCGTCGCAACGAGGCTGGTCAGCAGCTGGCGACGGCCGTGGACGTGTGGCGGGAGCAGGCGCGGCGGTGGGCCACAGAGGACGGGCCGCAGCCGCCGAGCGCGGCGCGGCTGACCGAGGATCGTGGCGCGGCGCGGGCGGCTCGCGACAGCGTTCGGCAGTGGGCCTCGCCGAAGTCGCACGAGCTGCGGCAACGGGTCGTGGGCGCCGAGCAGCGGCTGGACGACCTGCGGGCGACGATCACCCAGTACGAGGCCGAGGTCGTCGCGCTGCGCTCCGGCGGCGCGGACGAGCAGTCCGATCCGTCGGCGTTCCACCGGCTCGTCGACTTCGTGCCGACGCTGCCGGAGACCGAGCAGGCCGGGCTGGAGGCGGCGCTCCAGGCGAGCGGCCTGTTGACCGCGCGGGTGTCTACCACCGGCCGTCTCTCCGACAGCGAGCTGGCCGAGGTGATCGCCCTGGCCGGCCCGGCTGCCGCCGGCCGGACGCTGGCCGACGTGCTGGTGCCGGCGGCCGAGCCCGGTTGCCCGGTGCCGGCCGAGGTCGTGGCGAGGCTGCTGGCCGCGGTCGGTGTCGCCGACGAGCCGGCGGCGACCGAGACGCCCGGCCTGGTGTTGTCGACCGGTGGCGCGTGGCGGGCCGGCGTGCTGTGCGGGTCGCAGACCAAGCCGGTCGCGGAGTTCGTCGGCACCGGCGCTCGGGAGGCGGCTCGGCAGCGCCGGCTGGCCGAGCTGAGTTCGGCGGTCGAGCGGCTGCACAGCGAGTTGGACGATGCGGGACGCCTGTGCGACGCGGCTCGGGCGGATGCGGCGCAGTGGGAGCAGCACGTCGAGGCGTTCCCGGACGACGGCGAGCTGATCTCCGCGCACGCCAAGCTGACCAACGCCAAGGAGTCGGCCGAGGAGTCCGAGGAGCGGGCCTACGAGCTGCGCGCCGAGCACCAGGCCAGCGACGAGCGGTGGCACGCGGCGCGGGCCGAGCTGGTGCAGTCGGCGTCCGAGGCGGGCATCGGGCTGGGCGACACCGTCGACACGGAAGCACTCGATCGAGCGAATCGCGCGGCGTCGGAGGCCCGGGTCGCGGCCGAGCAGCTGGCCGAGGCGCTGGCCGGCCGGTGCGCCCGGACCGTGATCGACCTGATCGACGGGATGCAGCACCATCACGCCGCGCTGACCGACCGGACCGAGGCCGAGTCGGCCGCCGACGCGCTGTGCGTCGAGTACGCCGACCGCTCGCACGGGCTGGCCGAGCTGAGCTCTGCCATCGGCGGCGAAGCCGAGGAGGTCTCGCGTCAGCTGTCGTCGTTGGACGCCGAGCGGAAGGCCGTGCGCAAGCAGCTGCCGCAGTCCCGGGAGAAGGTCGTCGAGCTGCGGGAGCAGGCGACGAAGCTGGAGACGCTGCTGGAGACCAAGCGGGCCCAGCTGACCGGTCGGGAGGGCGACGCCGCGGGGGCGGTCGCGGCGTTCGAGCAGGCCCTGGGCGCGCCGGGCATCTGGTCGGCGGCGTTCCCCGAGGTCGAGGCGCCGGCCGACGTCGACGCCGCGCTGGTGGTTCTCGACGGGGCCGCCGACCGCAAGGGGTCGACCGAGGGCACCGTCATCGGCAAGCTCCAGGTGCTCCAGACCTCGCTGGCCGGCACCCACGACATCGGGGCCGAGACCGCCGGCGGCGTGCTGACTGTGACCGTCACCGGCGAGGACGGCCCGCGCCCGGTGGCCGACGCCGCGCTGCGGGTCTCGCAGCGGCTGGCCGAGCAGCGCGGCTTCCTCGGCGAGCGGTACCAGTCGATCTTCGCCGACTACCTGATCCGGGACCTGGCCGAGCGGCTGCGCGGGCAGATCGAGGTCGCCGAGGACCTGTGCCGGCGCATGAACGACGTGCTCGACCAGGCTCGCTCGAGCCAGGGCGTGCACGTGCAACTGGAGTGGCGGCCGTCGGCGGCCCTGGACGAGCGGACCAAGCAGGCCCTGGACCTCGTGCGCACTCCCCTGGCCGACCGGACGTCCGAACAGGACGACCTGCTGCGGCAGGTGATCACCGAGCGGATCGAGGCCGAGCGGGACGCCCATTCCAGTGGCTACGCCGAAATCCTGGCTCGGGCGTTGGACTACCGGACCTGGTACTCGTTCACCGTCCGGGTTCGCGACGCCGGTCCCGACGGCAAGCCCCGCGTGCGGCGGCTGCGCCAGCTCTCCTCCGGTGAGACCCGGCTCGTCTCGTACGTGACGCTCTTCGCCGCCGCCGCCTCGTTCTACGACGCCGTCAGCAGCGGCGGCGACGAGGCTCCACTGCGGCTCGTGCTGCTCGACGAGGCCTTCGAACGCCTCGACGACCCCACCATCGCCCGCATGCTGGGCCTGCTCGTCGACCTCGACATGGACTGGGTCATCACCTGGCCCAGCGGCTGGGGCGTGTCGTCCAAGATCCCCCGCATGCACATCTACGACGTGCTGCGCCCCAAGAACGGCCGCGGCGTGGCGTGCACCCACACCACCTGGGACGGCGCCGGCCTGGACCGCGAGGACCCGTGATCCGGTGGGGGGAGCCTCGGCTCCCCCCAGGGTTCCGGCGAAGTCGGTTTGTGTGGGTCTTGGGGTTGTTTGCCGGGTGACTCCGGGTGGATTTTGCGCGGAGACCTCTGGGCGATGACGTATCGAGGCGCTATCGGGCAGGCTTCGCCTGCCTCGATACGCAATAAGCTTATGTCATCGCCCCCCTCCG
>Ga0307511_10003497_pt1 | contig 16140 bp, 12 predicted proteins | sample 13_EM_MG_FD_200266 | JGI IMG/M metagenome (GOLD analysis project Ga0307511, IMG submission 200266) | Populus trichocarpa ectomycorrhiza microbial communities from riparian zone in the Pacific Northwest, United States - 13_EM | ecosystem: Host-associated > Plants > Roots > Unclassified | place... | reverse complement strand
ATGAACGTTCACATGAGTGCACATGGTAACACATGCAACTCAACGTGAGAGGCTAGGTGAATAGGCTCAAGGCGGGTTGCAAGGTAATGACGGTATAGCTAGGTATGGGCGGAATGACATTCTAACACCCGGTAGGTGTGTAAGTATGTCAACCCCTTCACCTCGTCCCTATTCCACTTCAAGTGCCGTGCCCTCCCGAACAGTGGGTACGCCTGTCTGATACTAGCCGGAGTTTCTAGTCTGGGCTCGGACATCCACTGACCCGGCCTGACCGTGTCCTTCGCGCTCGTGTCCGCCTCCTCATTTCCCTTCACTCCGCTGTGGTCCGCATATTTAGACACCCAGGGGCGTGTGGAACTTCTTGTTTCCCTGGTGCTCACTTGTGTTGTAATGGATTTCTAAGGCAAAAAAATGTTGGTAGCACTTTAAGATATATGGAGTGGGGAGTTTGATTAACTGCCTTCTTGCAACCCTTGCGCATAGGGAGGGGGAACTATGGGCCCGTCTTTGGGCTCCCACGTGTAGGAATGAATCTTCCAAAGTAAAAAAAGAAAAATCCCTACTTTCTGACATACAATATCTAGCAATTGAACCGCCATTCCTTACCATCTACGATCTGGGGCGCATATCTACCAGACCGGAGTCCGGTGAGCACATCCTTGTGATACACCTTTGCCTTTGTTGGGAGTTCGGGGGTGCATTCGGGGGCTTTGCCACAGTCTAGGGTACGCGCGCGCAACAATTTGGTAGTCTGATTATATGCAGTTGACGTGGTCGTGTAAGGTTAACAAGCTGCTATAGTAGTATCAATGAGGAGCATGCACACGGAGGGAGCGAGAGCCCGAAGTAAAAGAGATGATAGCATTATGTTGGATGCATAATGTGCAATGAACTGACAGGGAGAGACAGAATTAGTCTCTCTTTCAACGGGAACTGTGATCTCATTGTCTTTGCAATCTATAACATTAGAGCTAGTGGGTGCATCCGGTCTGCCATCTGGCGTCATACAGTATGCGACGGACATGTGGGGTATCTGTGATAACCTCGGGCTGATCTGGGCCCCAATATGTAGATACCTGAGGACCTTTCACATGGCCTCTTCTCAGAGCTTCAAGTATTCCGTGCTCCTAAGGAGAAATTGAGTTAGCAGAAGCATATTTCCCAGGTAAATAGCACGTACAAGGCAACTCAGAAATTTCGCGGCATGCGTGCATGTCCACATTTCAGTCTTCTTATCCTTGCGCCTTAGTGTGAAACAAGACTTTGAACTAGTCACCATCAGCATCCCCCTGGGCTGAGAGAGTTTACAATTTCCTACCTCATTTCCCTTCGGTACTTCACCTATTGTGACGCCCATACGCAACCTGGATCCTTATTTTGTAGAATCGCAAGATTCACTTAATTATCAGTATATATTTTGCTGGGTGAGGGTGTGAAAATGCCTTACCAAGGTCATAAACTGACCTTCTAACCCCGTACTCCGAACCCGGCTTATGCCAGGGCTCACGGCCAGAGATGGCATCGCTTTCACAATTGAGAATCCACATTATGTGTTGTTGGTATTGCCTGGTAGGCAGTTGGATAGTCTGGCGGAGGTTCCAATCGTGGATTTGCTCCCTCGTCATGTGCTTAGCAGGGTTCCCGTACTGATTGACCCGCAAAAAATTACAGGCTGAGAGATGAGACATGTCGTAGGAGAAGGGAGAAATATATAACTTTGGAGCCCCGTTGGGGGCATCCACCCAAACAGGTAATACCAGGAAATATGTCCTGATTGGCACGTGGCGCGCTTTACCAGATATCGGCCATGTTGCCAATTTCGGCCTTACTAGAGCCCACACCGGGAAGCATGGGGATACCAATACCTCTTCCGAACATAGCCCACAATGCCCGACGATAAGACACGGGTATAATTTATCACGCAGCATATACCATGCTCGCCCCAGAACAGGCGAGAAGTGCAAACCCATGTAGCTAACTGAACTGTGTTCAGATAGCCTTTTCTCAGAACTTCAAATACACCTGAACCCAGAAACATTGTTAGCAGAAGCATATTTCCCGGTATATCGTACATACAAGTCAATTCAGCCATGGATCAGGTTCACTTGAATGGGAACCCTTCATCGTGGTGGCCTGGACTTGGTCTTTTCGGTAAACGAGATATAGCCTTAACAAAAGTATAATGGAGAGAGAATGAGTCCCTGTTTCGGCATTGTGGAGTCGCTGTCCTGCCTATTTTGAACACGTAATACTGTCGGTGCATCTGGTGTACTATCTGGCCTGATACGGTATGCGAAGGATAATATGTAGGATTCTGTAGTAACGTACGGTCGATCTGGGAGTGCGTACATAGCCAACTGAAGCAGCCTACAGGAAGCCGTTTCTCAGAGCATCAAAAATTCCTTGCTCCTAACGAGGTATAGCGTTAGCAGCAGAATGACTCCCAGACACATGGCACATACAAGGCAATTCAGCCGTTTACCAGTTTCACTTGCGTATCCACGTTTCTTTTCTTTCGGCTGCCTCCTGACTCTTCGCCATTTGTGAACCAGCTGTACCTGGTTATCGTGTAAACCAGTCCTCCATGGGCGATATCTCTGCTAGGAGTCCGCTGTAGGTCCGACCCGAAGTTAGCTCCTGCACTGGATGGGAATGCGTTTGAATTATTGCACTCCATAGAAACTAAGACAACCAAAGTGCATTCTCCGTTAGCCTCAGGATCAGCACGTGCAGTTTAAATTTTCTGGAAAGATTTACTAGGGCACCAACAGGAGTCTGGATTATCTCCAGACTCTCATCTTGTGTAATTGCCTGCCCAAAATCCTTGAGCCCTTTTACCGGCGACCTGACGAGTTGAGCCTGACAGTAAATTGTATATACTGCTTTGCAGTAAGAGCGGAGAATGAAGGATGGTAAGAGCAGAGAACGAGAGTTGGTCGGTTAGATGGAATATATTTAGAGTGTATTCTGTGAGGGGTAATCTGGTCTTGAGCATAGAAACGGCCTAGGGTCTGACCATGGTTGGCAGAGTTTCCACTCGGGGATTCAAATCCTGAACATGACTATGCGTACTGATTCAGGCCGCAAAAAAGCAGTCCTAATTGATATGGATAGAGGAGTCAAAGGCTGGGGACGTTCAAATTAGCAAGGGGGACATCAAGGGAGGTGGGTGCTAGAGGACATATGTGGGTTGGTTCCGTCCTCTAACGAACACACCAATCACTATAACGCCACTAACGAATCTAGCGTAACTCCCCTGGGCGAAAACCTAACATGGAAACATATCTACGAATTACGGTAGCGCCTGCACGAAAACCTATAACGGACAGCAAGAGCAGTAATCGTCATAGGGGAACCTAAAATCCGGAACTTCTTGACCGAGGGCATTTAGACATTTCATAAATCAGTATCCGAATTTGTCCACAACTTTTTAAGGTCCCATACCGTCCAATTCCACCGAAAATTCACTTGAGTTCTACCCTAGAGCTGTTTTGTTGCCATATCACGGCCCTGTTTTACTACCCCGTCGCATACTGTTCAACTAATATACCCGCTCTCCAATGATCTCTGCCGTACCTGGTGAAGGTAAATTAGTCGTCCCGCTTATCCCTAAACATGAGGTAAGAATATTTCCAAAATGGTTTTACTTGCATTGATAACCAATGTCTCCGCTAGGTCCCAGTAGCTGTGGCGTATTCGAAATAATTTCCCTACAAGAACCTCGTCAAACTAAAAATGGATCCAGCCATACGAAAAACGCAGCAGTCAGACGTATCTATCAGGTTGGTGGATACCAATCTAATGAACAATTGGGGAGAGGCATCTTCTAATGCGTCAGTGGCTTACGCATTGACCCTTTTGCTAGGTTAGTGTGGTAGCATTAGCATGCACAAGTTCGGGTTCTGAAGGTATGTCTGAAACGGGTCCCTTGAAAGGCTACACCAACATCTACCGTCATATGCCAAATCTCAGGCTGATACAAAGCACGGACAGACATCCCTAGAGTTTCGTTGGGACTATCTTAGCCAGGGTCCACAAAGAACGGGATGCCACTGTGGAACCCTGGAAAACATATTAGGGTCGAACACGGCTATGCATCCGGTCTATGTGAGTGTTCGGGGTAAGTGCATCGCGAGTTTTGTGTTGGAGGCAGATATTTTGGGTTTTATTGCACAACATCCCGGAGAGCATCACAATTTCTCTGACCCATGTCATGCACCTTGACAGATTCGACTGTAGTGTACCAAACCGAACCAGTCAACGATCCTCGCGTTTCCCTGAAAATAAAACAAACATATCAATACCGCCAATATACGTAGGGGAACATCATGCACAAGACATTCCGGTGCTAAGGTGCCTGCTAGATCCACGTTCCCACCATTGCAGAATGTATCCATCGACGACGACTAGCGATGAAGACTCTGTGCTTGATGTAACTGGGGTATTAGCTGCTTCTAATTTAGAGACGAGCGGGGATGGATTACCGCCTTTCCCGCGCTAGGTGTTACCTCTCTCTATGGAGGTAGGGAGATACAGCAAATCTACAACATAATATGGAGGATGACGATTGTGAAGCCCTCGACACAACAACCTCTAAGCAAACAACGGCACTACGTATAAACCGATGGCCTGGAAAATCCCTCGGCCACATCTTTGGCTGAGCAAACGAAACCCTATTGAAGAAGGCGATGGGAAAACTCACGACACAGCTCAAAGAAGACATGGGCGGAGACTTGGAGGAACCAGGTCAATTATGTCCACCACGCCGAGCCTGGGATTTCGGTAGATAGGAGAAGTATTATCTCCTTGGGGAAACCCAGCCTTGCTACCAAAACACTTAGACGCTGAATGTGGCGATACCCATAATCCGGCCCGCAACGAAAACAAGGCTGGGGGTTTGGAGTAACCCGCTCAATCATACCAAGCAAGTCAAAATTCCGATAAAGGTACATTAGGAGGTATTGTATGTTCCTAGAAACCCAGCGCATCAATCAAGTGAAGCAGGCGACTGCGAAACCCACGCCGGCAGTGGTTATGGTTACCTCGCTGAATTATTCGACCTAAGTGACGGGTTGGCAGCGGTCGCAGGTTCGAAGGATTACAAGGGTGCCTGTGCGGAGCACGGGGGGCGGGAATGATAGTATATGGAAAGGGATGAATGTAGAACCTTGATGGTAGAAGAGTACAAAGATTTGAGTTTTTAATTTGAAGTGTAAAGAAGTTGGGTGTACTATATCTGGGTACGTTTGGGACAAGTATCATCTCCGGAAATATCTCCTTCAATGACTTTAGCGTTTGCTGGGGCCTTATACAAACATAACGATCACACATATATTCTTCGTTTTATTTCGGTATCAGTTCGTCATGCTTTTGGGTTGTCACTATTATACTATACATAGGGGCGCAGCCGGGTCAAACTAATCTGTCGCACCTTGACGCCACCCGGGATTTCAGACTCGTGAAGGTCGCTGTAACGAGGCCGCATATGAGGAATGAGTATTTAAAAATAAAATTATAAAATAATAATGACAGGCTCTAGTCTTGTTGGTACTGCTTACCAAATGGCCCCGGTTTCTCATCCTGGTAGCTTGCTATAGATTTTATATGCCACAGAAACCAACAAGGAAGGCACAACTTTTACATTCTAAAGCCATCCTCTGGGACACACTCTACCATTCTTACAATTAGATACCTTCTTACAGAGTACGTTGTCTGACGTTCTTTCTAACAACATGAGATACATGGGCTATATATCGCCGGCCATACGAGCCAGTTCTTGGTTATACTCTTCCCCATCACTGCAGCACACTGCACAGGGCTCAATACCAGCAGTAACTCCAGAGGCAACCGTGCTGTCGACGAGAATAGCACTGTACTGTCAATAACGGCCATATATCTGTGGCCACATTCCCTAGAAGAAACCTTCTCAGTACTACTATCAAACCTAGCATGAAATCCAATCCCAGACCCAATATCAATACCGATAACAAATTCAAATTAGAGGCAAATAAGGTCGCCATTGTCCTTGGTGCCAAATCAGCAACAATTGCAAACTCAACAATCTAATCTATTTCTGCCGTCAACAGAGGCAGGTGGCCCCCTCTCCCCACAATATTTCATGACACCTGTCCAAATATTCCTTTCTCCAAGCAAAGCACAGGGCTGACACCAATATAACCATTGCAGACGTGCTTGCGAACAGGATAACCTAGTAGTGACCATAATGGACTTCAACAGAGTGGTGCCCAACACTACAAAAGTGCCCAACGCCCCGCTGTTACTTTCATTCCTCTGCCATATGCAACTCTCCTCATCTGAACTCATAGCCTTATCGATGAATGTCACCTTACCACTAGGTACCTTCTTACTATCAAGTGGCTACGATATCTCCAGAGCTAGGACATAGCACAACAAATACCAACAAGGCGGATATAGAGCAGTACAGGGATGTACTGGAGGGCATGATATGACACTCGGCTAAGGTACTCTGTGCAATAGAGCCCAACATTATTTGTTGTTGCTTTCTTACTTACACGCCTGCAACGTGGCCACTCCCCTCAACGCAGCGCATAGTCGGATTACCGAATCACTAGGTATCTACTTTCGATCAAGTTCGATTTCAAGAATATCTTAAAGGCTGGGATATAGCACAACTAACACAACTCCAAGACAGATACAGCGCAGCACAGGGACATAATCGGGGTCATGACACTCGGCTTGATGGTACACAAAGTACTCTGTTCAATATAGCCCAACATTGCTTCCATGTTACTTTTTTACGAACAGATTGCGACATAGCTACCCCCTCTAGTGAGCTCACAGTCTGATTACGAAATACCTTCTTGCCACTAAGTACTTACTTACTACCATTCGACCTCAGCGGGCATGGAACTACCACGACTAAATCCAGCGGAAGCAGGCTGGCAGTGTAGCCTACACCGACAATGATGATAAGTTGTGTGACATCACTCGTCTCCTTCCCTTGCACCCGGTCTATCCTCCTCAACTCAAAAAGATGTACGTTTACTTTTGGGCTCTATTCATGAGTTCCTTCGAGGGAACATCAACGAGGCAGATGAGGCAATCTACACCCATCAAAGGATACCGTGGATTGCAGTGATGCCCAGCTAGGCCGTCCGCTCTGGGTAATACTCACCAAGACTCATTGTTACCCCGTGGAAGTGTCGACTATTGTTAAAGAAATATATTAACTGTATGTGAATTGGACAATACAGGGCTGGGTTGGAAGTTGAGATTACATACCAGCCGTCTAAAGACCCAAACAATGTTTGCACTACATACAACTACCTAACTACTGGAATAAAACAGCTATCGCATGATGTAGGCCACTACCCCTGGTGGAAAGGTATAATGGAACGACGCACGGATGGCTGCGGGATGACTCCATGAGGGCATTAGGGCTAAAGGAGCAGAGAACGGCAAATGGAGCCATTACTGTCGTTTGCAGGTTATTTCAAGATATATGATCTCATCTCAACTCCACAAACTAAGTATAGGAATGGACGAGGAAGCAGAACAGAACTAGTCGCAGGCCCACCAACCGGACTCAGGACAAAGGTAGGTTATCACCGTATTTGATTCACTGACACTTTTTACTAACGACTCATGCCAGTTGTCGAAGGAGAATATGGTGGAGACTCAGCAGTAGGGGTGCGGGCTACGAATAGGGGCACGCCATCACCATATCTTACTCCTTGACCATTTATAACAATGACCCTTCTCAGTTACAAAGAGAGTATAACGTGGGTATACAACCAGAAATCATAGGAAAAGAAACCCACATCAGAGGAGAACATATCAGGGAAGTGTATATTGTCAGAACACAAGTACCGTTAGGAATGCAGGTATGCCATTACCATATATGACTCCTTGGCACTTTATAATAACAACTCGTCCCAGGCACAAAGGCAATATAGGCCCAATGTACGAGGGGACGAATGCCCCGGGTTTGTGGTGTTAGCCTGCAATGCCATTGATACGCGTGGGATTTGGGGAACATATAAGTTATAGGTTTTTCATTTGGGTTGCAACACCTTGTCGTCTATGTCTCATACAAACGTGTACCACAACTGTCTTGTAAGGACACTTCGGCGTATCTAATCTTCAGGCTTCTACATTCGCTTGCCCCTTACCAGTCCCTGCTCCAACCCCAACCCCAACCCCGAATTCGACCTTATTACACGCGACAGCAGAACTGTTTTCCCAGACAACCTAGGAATCTACATCGCCTGAATTCTAGCAAATTGCCGCCAAAGAAAGGCCATAGAGGCCTACTATCTACACCCAAGGAAGAAACCACCAACGACACGATTGTCGTCCGCCCGCTTGTCCCGATAGCCTAATAACCTTTTGAGATGGACGACGGTGGGACTATACTTGTGGACATCGAGAAATACAAGAAGCGGTGTCTGTACGAGGGCTGATCTCTCGAGTGAGGCTCCTCTATCAGACGAGCCATCATCAAAGTGACTACTAGAGTCAGTCTGCGCATTGGAAGCTCTACAAGACCTATCGTCCGCGAAATAATAACTACCTTTATTATCTAGAGTGCGGCCTGGTATTGAATTGAGCTCTGGCGGCTAATGCTACAATCCGGAGACGGTGATCCTACGCGAGATCAGGAAAGCAAGAATACGTAACGAGCGAAAGCGAAACCCGCGACAGACTTGCATACGGGGTTGAGAGCAGACCAGGTGATGTTTGGAGCTAGAGTCAAGTTGATGGGTAGATGACTGAAATTGGGTACTTGAAGGCAAGGAATGACTAGTTAAATGTGGAGACATTCTGCTTCAGTTAACACAAACTGAGGTGGGAAGGGGTCAGAAGAAGCACTCTGAATCCATGGGATACAGGTGGGCAGTCCTCTCAGGGTAATCCTTCCGAAGACTCATTTTGACTCCGTTACCTTGCCGAGTATTGTCAAAGAACTATACTAACTGAGTGTGAGCTGGATAATAAAGTACTATAACAAAAATCGAGAATACATACGAACCATCTAGGAACTCAAAGAAAATTAACAATATATATAACTATCTGAACAACGAAAGCTGCCGTAAGATGTAGACCACTGCATCTCCACCGCCTCACCACGGTTAAGACGGTATAGCCCACATACACCTTCACCAAAGAGGTACAGATTATGCCCCGACCTTAACAAATATTCACGAAAAACGGCGTAGGCCTCCACGATCCCATTGCGCTCCGAACCCGCAAAATCAGAACCAATCGACCAACCCCCACCAATCTTACTGATGGAAGCACAATCAATGGAATACCAAATTGCTCTCGGAGCTCGAATACCTACACGATACACCATTAATGCATTCGACTCCGCTGAAAGGACGCTGAAAGGACGCTGAAAGGATACTCTTGATTGCGTTGGAGTCCAGCTGGGTAGCCCACATAGGGTAATGCTTTTAGGTTTCCCTACCAGGAATGCCAGATGTATACAGAGACAGTTCACTAGTGCCACAATCTATCCGTGTATATATAGAGCAGTGGAGATACTTCCGGGAGAGTGGATCCCCCGGCATGGACGTACAGAATGTACGAGGTTGGGGGTGTACAATACCCACGAATACTCATGTAAGGCTTGCCTACCGCAAAATAATAACCACCGTCACCCTCGGCAGCCTGTTGTATTCCTATCTAGCTCATCATCCCTCCGTTAACTTTGACCCTCGGAGGATGTGGGAAATTGTCGGGGTTCAGGATCATACAGTGACCGCGGGGTGTTCGGCTCTTTCTTTGGTTCTTGGTGTTTAGTAACTATAAGTGACTATTAAGCTCTATTTCTGTTCTTATTTATCATGATCTTCCGGTATCGATAATCGCTTTACATCAAAGCAGGCATTTTTAAGGTTTCTTTAGAGTTTTTAGTTAGGTGAACTAGTTGCGAGTCCTACTGAAGACTCTATTGCTATCTGGACATCCCCTAGCTTCCATAGTGTTGGTCTCTACAGCGGCCAGGAACAATTAAGGCTTCTTAATAATGCTATCCATGAGTCTCATCAAATTGTGCATAAATCCTTGTGGGTAGAATCATCGATGACACTACCAAGATCAGAATTGACGCTCAGTCAAACTATAAAAGTCCACTCGTAGACAGAAAATGGATACTCAACAAACAGGAGAAGCAGAAGCAGCCAAGAGGGAAGGTAAGGCCTGAGGTAAACCATAAATCACATTCGCAAATAGTCATTCCAGCAGGTATGATGTTTTCAAGTTAAGAAACTCACTGGGTGATCACAGGGGCAGCCCAATGCGAGGTTACCAACTCATGGTAGGAGCCATGGAATTACAGCCAAGGTAACTTGCAGAGGGAGGCGCAGGATACCGCTCACAAATGGTAGGCCCGGGTATTATTTGCTATGTATGTGGATCTGGGGCATAGGTTCTTTGTATGCCGGTTAACTAGACCCGGTGCAGGACAGACTTAGGGCGAATCATGGCAACTGAGAATTTGCGCAAAATCGGCCCATTGTGAGAAATCAAAGCCACTGCTCTTCAATGGTCAAATTCATCCCAACGCAACCCATCAACCCCAGGGTGATCCAATTCCCCAGTCTACAGCCCACTACTCACTGGGGCCTCGCCAGAAAATACAGGAAGGATGGCAATCATGTCGGCGAAAATGGTGGAAATTGTGAAGACCAATACAATTCAAGAGAAGTGGCACCAGGTGACCCCTATCTCGGAAGCCCGGTGAACCAGGCATGGTGCCGACGTTCTGAGACCCAACACTTACTACTCCCAACACCACGGGGGTTCAAGGAATGTTTTCAGCCCACCCCCAACTCTGTTTCCCCCAAGCATTGGAAATACAGGTACCTCCCAGCCCTCCGCAAGCCCAATCTCCGTAATGGCAGCCTATTATAAGGGATACTCACAAACTCTGCTCTATATTATCAATGCGTTATACGCCTGTTGAGGATGCAAAGGCCGTGGGCCCTCGGTGTGCCATGATGTTTAGAGGAGCTACCCCTAACCCTCCTCTTCTGCATTCATTGCCGAAAAACCCACGACTAATCGCATTACTAGTTAACGCATTGGTAGGACAGGTTGCTGCCATGGCCAAACTTGGTAGCCCAAGGGATCTGAATGAGGGTCCCAAACAATATCACTATTCATACCCCAGTGGATGTGTGGAACTCAAGGCAAGCCAAAGGACAAGCACTTCGGATCAGATGAAAGTTGACCATTGGAGGAACTGTAGTGGTTATGATGGACGTGATGGCGTTGTTATCGGGGTTGCAATTGACGGTAATGTTGGGACCCACATATACCACACCCAAGTGACCCCCGCACTTCTTGGCTTACCCTCTGTTTTGTGCTAAGGTCTCTTTGATATAATGATATCCTTCTCTCTTACCTCCATGTAATTTTCTGCAGCCAGCTTACAATGCACCCTCTCATTTGCGTTGCGTCCATGCATGTCAGCGTCTTGTGGTTACCTACATCTCTTTACGCTGATACCTTCAAACATTGGCATGCCCTCGGGATCCCTCTACTTTCCCCAAATTCAACTAAGTCTTCACTCCACAACTACTGTGCACATTGCCATCGGCGAAATAGACTCTCTCGGCCAATATACAATTTATCCTCACAGCTTTTCCAATAGGCTAACTAATTCACTGCACTCAGATTTTCGATTCTTCTGAGACCGGACATTAAACTATTCCACCGCTTAACAGGTATCACACATACCTTGTTAAATGACAGGCCCGAGGCCCCCTTGAGGCTGTCTTCCACGACGAATTACGTCTACCATACAAGCAGCGTATCACTACCCCAAATGTCCGCAAACAGACCTCTCGTATACACTCTAATCGATCATCACAATCAGTGTCTGCTGTCATTCATCAAGGGTACTTGGTACCATATTTCGTTGACTGCTCCGTAGTATGTTTGAAACACTCCATACCTGCCTTCCTGTTCCAACGCTCAAGCTGAACCTAAGCATCTACAGAACTCTCTAAAGTTTCAACGGAATCGGAGAACAGCCAAATGAGCTACCTTCGCTAGGTTGACAAGCTCACTGTACTCCTAGCTGAGGTCAAACTCACACACGGGACAAGCTTTCCGGAAACGATTCTCGCGGAAAAAGGTCGAATGGATCCACACCGCGCACTCGCCCAACAATAGCCGGATTGTCAAGCGGTTGAAGTCTCTGCCACTGATATTTCAGCCTCCCGAGTTGCAAGTCTAGGCCCTGGGTGTTACGGCACCGATAGATGAAGTATATATGGAACGGCATCTGGACCCCCACTAACGGAGATTAAAACACAAAACACACGGGACTAACTTTCAAACGTTTTCAACCCCCAACCTATTTCAAACCGTTGAACCTTTCCAAATCTTGCGAGACTAGGAAATAATGGGTAAGGATGTTGTTGAACTCCCTTGCCCCACTCATGGGTGGGATACTCGACAAGTTTGCTAGCATTTGGCTTTCTCCCCAGAACCATCGACATCGGCCAAATACAGCGCCAAATGCAAACGTTCCTCACGACGCAGTCGAAGGATCGGTAATTCACTCCCACGCTGTATCAGCAGGTATGAGTCAGCCCGCTACCAGTTTAGGGACCATCACTAATGGACACAGGTAGACCACACGTAGCATTGTGAACTCCTCTTGACACTCCCCTGAGTTACAAAAGGAGTGATCGTAGTTTCCAAGCCATACTGCCCGAGTTGCTCTGTTGTACTCGATGGGATGCATATCCTCAGGGCAGAATGGAGGATATCAAGAACCAAAAGCCAGACTTATGCCGGGATACTTCCCGGTGATGGCTTGATATGAGGGGAAAGAAGACGCCAGGTTGTGGGAGGAGCCTGGCAAGGCCCGACGTTCTATACAGCCACGGCGCCAGCGATCGGACTACGGGTTGATATTTTGGCGACAGAATCAAGCATTGATTTAAGGTAACTCCTCAACCACAAGAGATGGACTTTGACGAACTGGGACTTCAATTGTATTTCGATTTGCAATTTTACATTAAAGAGATCCAGCAATTGCTTCCAAAGGTGGAAGGCGAAGCCAGTATAGCCTCAATGGTCCTTCCACCCAATGGTTCGGAATTTTCTTATTTTGGATCAAGAGCCAACAATCTTGCTTGCTTCAATAAATCCCTGGAAAGCAGCCTTGATGAATGGCATAGTTCTTGACCGAGCTAATGCAGCAACACCATATCTCGAGGCGCTTAGAGAGTATTGTACTCACATAAAACACCCAGCTCACGTGAAGGAAATTGTCTCAGAGTAGGTGAAGAGGTCGGTACAATTAGGGTCAATGTGGGTGCGGAATAGATTCTTAGGAGAAAACACAAACCAAACAATACAAGCTTACCATTCCTATTTCACTCACATGAAACATCCAAGTTACGTGAAGTAAATTGTCTCAAGAGTGGCTGAAGTGGTCGGTGCAATTGGGATGAATCGGGGCGCTGAATGCTGCAAATAGAACGACAACACCGTACAGGACGAGCCCAATAGGTCGATCTCGATAACCAGAGGGTTTCCGACGTCGGGGAAACAGATTTCCACAGAGCGAGAAGATCACATCACGAATATCTCATTTCCGTGACCTTGATAAGAATCACAGAATCTCTCTGAATGTCAAGTTTTGCCAGAACTCGAGTTGAAATAGGTTATTCCTCCGAAAGTTGCTACCGTGTTCACCAACGATTGGTGGGAAGCAACAACTAAGGATTTTAAGGGCAAATAGGAAAATGCGGTAGCCAAACCATTTGGATGTCCCCTCCCTAGACAATAAACCGAGATACGGCACCCTGGAAGTATATCAACTACCACCCCCGGAGCCCACTCCAGTCGCTAAGGCTAGAAACCGAAGGGTAACTGATGATGTGCTGTTTGTTACAGAACCGTTAGTCAGGGCTAACTTGAAACTTGATAATCCAATAGTGCTGAAGTTGGTAAAGAAGACGTTAGATCATCACGATAGGAGGGAAGAATGGTTAGCCAAAAGCAAGGGGCGAACAGAACAGCAGGATGAGCAACGTGCTCGTGGAGAAGGCGACAAGGAGGGTTGTTTCGTCAGCGGTCCATTGGGGTCAAAGAGAAATCCACTAGGGGTCTTTGACTCTGAAGACGAACAAGTAGTAGATAAACGAGGTCGCAAGTGGAGGGAAAGAAGAATGGATGAATTGATAGGATTTGAGTGGGAGGGTGGTGGCAAGTTTTCTCCAGGGAAACGTGGTCAATCTCGTGGACTCAGTGCTGGTGGGAATAGGAGAGGACATGAAGATATTCGATTGGATTATCAGACCTTGTCGAAAATGGAAGGGTGGAGGGAGAAGGTCAACAAGTGATTTCCCAAATAGCTCTGCAGATCGTACGCGATAGAGTCAAGTATGATGGACAGGACAATATGGAGGATCAACTTGACGCAAGAACCGTGACCATCCAGGGGCTCAAGGACCAGATAGAAAAGCTGAACACCGGCAAGGCTGCAGAGTAGGGCAAATTTACGGAATATACCCTTGGCATGACCGCCATGGCAGAACAAGCAGTAACACACCAGGGGAATACGGTAAAACTAAAGCGGGAGCACCAGAAGGAGCTGAGGGAGTGTGAAGAGAAGTGCAACAAATGGGCGGAGAAGGAAGCATAGGTGAAGCAAGGCTCTGGTGGTGCCACCTCCAGCCACAAAAAAACAGGCTCCTCGACGTCCGATAGCAAAGGTTGGGAAGAAATCCCAACCAGCCAAAAACACCCCCATGGGGTCCACCACCAAACGACAACCACCTTGTCAAGGCGATGGTTATCCATGGGGTCCCCTGCTAGAGACCCTTGGCAGATCTAATACAGGAAGTTGGAGCGAGAGAGATTATAGGAGTACGTTGGCTCTTAGGAGGTACGCGGAGGCTGGGTAAAACCACCAGCTCTATTGAAACTTTCTTCGAGAAGGAGTTGGCGCTCGGGAGTCACCCGGAAGTGAAGGGACGCTGGCTACCGATCGAAGCCTGCGACTTTGACAGAGGGGGGAGAAGAGTGGAATGCAGTGACTGGTGATGCAAGACTCTTGATGTCGGCTTACAGATCATGTCTCTACTACCTTGTCTGGCTCTCTCTTTTCTTATACAGTAGATGGATTTGGGTCTCGCACAGTTTGTATGTAGGGAGTCTAGTTTTCTCGGGGGTCGACCGCTCCAAATGAAAGTTCCGTCAAAGGTTCCAAGGCCACCGCATAGCCTAAGGCTATTTAAGGCGTATAGACAGGGAAAACAAACAAAATCTTCAAATGGAAGCAAAAGCAAAAAAAACATACAACTTTACCCCTCCTATTGCAATCGCATAAAATATCCAACTCACGTGAAAGAAATTGTCAAGGGTAGCTGAAGAACCCAGTACAATTCTACTGAATGGGGATGAAATTTTAGATCGAAGACAAATCAAATAAACGATACAACCTTTCCACTCCTATTGCGCTCACATAAAACACCCACCGCACATCAAGGACAATGTCTCAAGAGTAGCTGAAGCCGGTACGATTGGGATGACTGGGGCTGCAAAACATTTTAGATGGAAAACAAACCAAAGAAAAGATACAACTGAACTACCCCTAGCACCATGAGGTGTAATTTTTGCAGAGGCACAACAAGGCGTAGGGTACTCGCTACAATCACCTTTTCATGGATGTGCCTCGCATTAAAGAAACATTGAGCCTAATATCCCCCTCACCTCCAAGGCGTGGTTGAACCACTGACAATCGCCTGCAGTATGGAATCCAGGTCAGTATGGAAATCAGGTCGCCTTCCGGTCCTCACTTTGCCCGTTGGTTGTGACCAGCGCTTCTACAGTTATATGAACAACCCAAATCCCTCGACCTTTTCACTGTCGGCTTGCGTAGCCCAAATCACGCGTATTATATTATCCCAGAGGACGAGATCCAGCCACTGATCTTCTGTGATGAGGTGTACAGTAACAAGGAGTGAAGATAGGCATAGTGGGGTAAGAATAGTGCGGTTATGACACGAAGTGCCCGAGGGGTAGAGGCAGAGGTGCTTCCGGGGTAGGTTTCAACTACTAGAACATGCCGGATAGTATGAGCATACCAACGGAACTCCTGACACAAGCCATTGTGGCAGATATATGGTG
>Ga0307511_10003496_pt1 | contig 16144 bp, 17 predicted proteins | sample 13_EM_MG_FD_200266 | JGI IMG/M metagenome (GOLD analysis project Ga0307511, IMG submission 200266) | Populus trichocarpa ectomycorrhiza microbial communities from riparian zone in the Pacific Northwest, United States - 13_EM | ecosystem: Host-associated > Plants > Roots > Unclassified | place... | reverse complement strand
GGCTCTACGCTCAAAGGCACGAATTCACCTTCCTACAACCAGAACGAGCACAAGGTCAGCAAACGACGGAAGGTGAACACGAAGGGGGAGACTGACCGGTATCTATTAACACGCTGAAGTTCTTCCCGCCCAGCTTGAGAGAGGAATAATAAGTGATATCGTCCGAGTTCGTAAGGATGCCCGTCCCATTGTTGGCGTGGATGTTGGATCTCTTCTCGATATTGAGCCCCCTCTTTTGTGCGATTTCAATGGCGTTGTCTTCCCATCCCGGAGATCTTCCGTGGATTTCAAGTCGCACGGCACCGACCAAGTCTAAACATGACAGGAGGAGTGGAAGAATCGATAATGGGAATAGCGTCTTCATAAATGGGCGGCTGTAAAACTGTGGCCGTTAAAGATGTGGGTCGTGCGTTGAAGGGGGGGCGGGACCCCGATGGTGTGTGGGGTGAAGGATGGACCGACGGAAAGGTGGAAAGAAAGGGGGCGGCATGCTACGGGGTTTCTTATATAAAGCACCTAGCTCCCATTGACGACCCTGGGGCAGTGCGTTTTGACAAGCCCAGCCACCGCTCGTACAAGCGCCCAGGAGACCAGTGTCCCCTTTGTGTTCGATCTCCTCTGATGCCCCCCCAATTTCCGTTATGGATCGCCGCACAGGAACGTTGCATGGACATTACCCCTGTATATAGATACATGCACAAAAGAATAGTTTACACGAGGGAGGTCGCTTCCAGCAAGAGAATAACACCTGGATCAAAAAGAACGGAGGTCCCAAAAAGGTCAGAAAGGGGAAATCTCGGGTGGGAATCCAATTGACGTGGGAGGGTGTGAACTCACTGTGCACGATTTCTGGGATTCCTTGGGCGGTGACATCCACCAATAGGTCCGGCTTCTCCGGTGTTTCGTACTCGACCCCGCCAACCCCAGGCAGTCCACTCAGCTCTCCCCGTCTCGCCCGAGCATACACTTTTCTACGGTCGGTCGCCTCGGCGTGTTCTAACGGAGTGGCCACGTGGATGTGGAAAACATTCGCGCCGGTTCCCGCTCCGTGGAGCACCGTTTGTAAGAATTGATACTGATCTTCACGTTTGGGCGTCAAGGAGGTGACGACGACTGCGGCACCGGCGCGAGCCAATTCGGAGGTGAAGAACGCGATGGCGCCGAGATCTTTGGACACCTGTGCCGCGTCTTTCAGATCTTCAAATTCAGAGTGGGTAAGTTTTGTGGGCTAAAAATACCGAAGGTGAACGCGCGCTCACCATTGTCGAGCACGAGGGTTACTGATCGCCCACCCTGCTCGTTGAGAGTGACTTGCAAGGCCCTGGCGATCGCGTCCTGACCAGCATTGTACAGACCCGTGAGGAAGATAACAAAGCCTTGTTTCAATCGAGGCGGGTAGCTCTCCCGCAGCGTTTTCACGACGGCGCTGAAATAGGGCGTCAGAAGTGATCGAGACGCGCGGCCGCCCGAAGTTTTTCCAGACTCACTCATAACTGAACCAGTCGGGGATCGGAGCACCAGTTTTTAACCTCCTCCTCAACTCTGTGCCAGAAATGTCTAGTGTCTGGACATCCTTGGGTATCTCATCCGAGGGCTGGTACTCGTCCGTTGATGGAATGTAGCTCATTTGTTGGAACGGAACCATCTCGATGTGTAATTCGTCCGCATATTTCGAGACCAAGACCTGAGCGTCGTACGGTCCGTAAAAGTCCCTTCCGGCAGAGTTCTTTCCAGGTCCAGCGTGATCTCGTCCGACGATAAAGTGAGTCGCACCGTAGTTCTTACGGATAATCGCGTGCCATACGGCTTCTCTCGGGCCAGCCATGCGCATAGCAAGCGGTAGGAGTGCCAGGTGAGCCATACCGTTTGGGTACTTGGCCATGATGGCTTCGTATACCCGAACACGAGTGTAATGATCGACGTCGCCCGGCTTCGTCAGCCCCACGACGGGGTGGATGAGGATATTGGCTTGGAGTTGGCGAGCAGCTCGAACTGTCAGTTCCCTGTGCGCACGGTGCATAGGATTCCTGGTTTGGAAAGCGACGACCTTGCGCCAAGCGAGTTTATGGAAATGAGTGCGAAGCTCGGTTGGTGTGTCTGTCCGAGGAGAATGGTCAGCTCTGCCTGGAAGTGTGATGAGGTCATATCGTACGTACATCTGAGGGAGACGTAATCGGAATGAGTGGGGAGTTGAATCGCCTGAACTTTTCCGCCGACATAGAAGTAATTTACCCTCCTGTGGAGGTAAGCAACCGCAGGGTGAGCGGAATCGTCCGCTCCGAAGACATTCACGGCCTCTTTGACCTTGTCAAAGGTGTAGATGTCCTCGATCGTGAGGATGGCCAATGCTTGGTCATCTCGGGGGTCGAGCAAAGCGAGGCGCACGCCAGGCTTCAGTCCGAGGGCCTCGATTTCTGATTGGGAAACGTCCAGGTTTATAGGCATAGGGAACAGTGTGCTGTCCGCCAGCCGCAGGTTCTCGACCACGCTGCGTGGGTGGTTCAGTAAAGAGGTGTTATCCTCCGGCACCACGCTAACCTTTCGTAGTCGGCCTTGTTCATGAATCCCTCTAGTGGACTGAATCCTCCATTGAGGAGGAGCTCAAGGTCGCACAATTGTCGCTGCGAGTATAACGTCAGCAATGTGCCTAATGACCAGAGGGCATACTGTACCTCTGTGAGCTCGATGGCTGGCAACGACGTGGCCTCCCGCTTGAGAGCGTCGTGAATCCATTCGTCTCTCCGAACGAGATCCTGAGATCGTCACCAGTTAAGTGATCAAAGGTAGTAACGATCGGGGGAGAACGTGACCAGACCTTCAACACGCCACCGTGGGGAACGTTATCGGTTCTTGACGAGGTAGACATTGTGGTAGTCGGACAGGACGGTTTTTTTATGCGAGAAGGAACCCAAACGGAGGGGGGTGACAGGGTGTATACGGGTTGCCGACTCTTGAAGTCGGGGGTAGATAAACCTTTTCGTAATCCAAGGCGAATGATGGTGTTCTATTGCGCCATTTCCCAAGAGGTTCCGTCAGCTCCTTGTGGGAGGCCGATCTTTGTTTGTCATCTGTCCCGCCGGTGGCCAGCGGAGGACCATCGGACCGTTATGGATTCCCCCACCCCTTCAAGCGGGGGTTTTAGTACGCTGTTCCAGTTCCCACTGTAATTCCTATTCGCGCTTCCCAGCAAAGCCAAGAGAGGATCCAGGCACCAGTTCCACCCGCCGAGTGTCGTGACGTAGCGGCTTGCCCATAAACAGGATGGGGAGAACCGATGTCGACATATTCCGCAATCCATTGAATGCGAAGACCCACAGGGACAAGCCGTCGACAAGCCGTGCCTAACCGTTCCCGTCTGCCAAGTCGCCGTGGGTCACTTGATCCTCGCAGTGATCCGAGCTGGAATGGAGGCTCTCTTTCCTCCCGTACCTTCGCCCGTCTGTTGGGCAGTCTGTGTGTCGACCTTCGCGAACCGTGTATGCATTGGGTCCCACTAATGACGTCAATGCGAAGCTCGGCGACTAGCTCTAATTTGTGAGCCTGGTTTACGTGTTGCGCTTCCCGCTCGTTGTATACGTGCATTTACCGACGCCCTCCCCGCACATCGAGCTGGAGTGACCCCTCTGCTCCACGATCGCAGTCGCGGATGGATCGATGAATCGCGGAGATTGCGTCACAATATCCGACCCATGAGCTCATTCCCTCCACCCCCTGTCGCGGTATAAAAAGAGAACGAACACCCTCGTTCTCCTCTCAACAACCTCTTCCACAATCCACCACATCCAAACAACTCCTTCGCATACGCTCTCGTACAACATGACTTCTACCAGGAACCCAGGCAACGTCATCGGTGGCCACAAGGTGAGGGTGGATGACTGGACCGATCTCGCTCAGTAGCGGTCGACTGATACACGACACCCCTCAGGCCAACATCGCCAATCCCAACACCTCTGAAGAATCTAAGGAGCACTCTCGACAAGTCATCCAAGACCTCGAGGGAGGCGACGTCGGCACCGAGTAAGTCTACTTCCCCTGTGTCCAATATACCCTGGTTGATCGCCAAACCGTTAGGCATGCTACCGACGAGTCCGGGAAGGAGATTAACCGCGTGATTGGCGGACTCAAGGCTACCTTGCACAGTCAGTATCTCCTATCGCTACCAGAATATCGTTCTGACATCGTTCTGACATATCATGCGACTTTCACAGACCCTAATACCGGCGACGAGGCCAAGCAGCGCGCAAAGGCTAAGCTAGAGGAGCACGGTGTTGAGGTTACTGAGTAGACGCAGCAACAAGTCACGTAGTTACACCGCAATACAGCATACAGTTACAGTTTCGGACTTTCTACCTCTTGCACTATGTTTATTCTCCACATCTCATTACGCGTGAATTGGACGTGAGGAAGCCACCGCGAACCCGCCGTCCGTCGATTATCAGAGTTACTATAATACATTGAATTCTACGGCCCTCAACGGACATCTGGACGTCCCCGGTCACCAACTAGGTGAAGGGACGAGGGGGGGGCTAAGTGTGAAAATCATCCACGTCCTACGCCGACGCCATGATAACATCACCATCCGGCTCTATCTCCGAGGCGAGGCCAACCAACGGTTGCAGATCCAGCCCAGCAACAGCAGACCTTAAGGCTCTTTCCCAGGCTTCTTCGATACGGTACCCACCAGCCCTCATGATGCCCTCCTTGTCTTTTCTTACCGGTTCGCTCATGGGATCGTAGTAATTCGTCTGGACCACGTACTTGTCTGTGTAGTCGTCCCAATTGTCCTCGAGTGGAACGTGTGGCGGGTCTGGTTTGACCGTACTCTGTGCCGCCCTCGACCTCAACAGCGATGAGGTACTCTGGAACGTCGTCGCCGACCTCGCCGCAGATCTCTTTTGCGCCTCCGCACGAGCCTTGGCGACGAGCTTCGTAGCATCCTTTGTCGAGGTTTCGAGAGTATCGATGAGCTCTCGTTCGCGTTTCTCCCTATCCTCGCGTTCTTCGTCCTCTTCGCGGCGGATGTCGAGGGCACGTTGTTCCCGGAGCTTTCTGTCGTACTCTTCTTGTTCCTTGAGAGCTTGTGCGGACTGTTCCTCACGTTGGATGTTGAGCTCGATCAGGGCGGCGTTTTCTGCGCGGTATGCCTGTATTCGAGCTTCCGTTTGAGGAACATCGATGTCGTTTATCAGGTTGAAAGCTGCGGCAGAATTTAGCGATTGGCAAATCCGATCGTCCGATGCTGCTTACTGATATCCTCGACTTCCTCGAGGTAGTCGTTGTAAGCCCGTAGATCTATGAAATCCTCTCTTCGTTTGTTGAACTCTTTGGTCATCCTTCGTCGCACCACAACCTCTTTTTCGACCGTAAGGTCCTCGAAGGTTTGCGGTATGAACGCCAACTTCCGCAGGGTCATTTGGCATATCGGACATGGCGCGGGGCCAAGTGTGAACAGTCTATCGATGCAAGACTCGCACCTGCAATATTCCATATATTCAGCATGCGGTTTGTTGGCGAGATTGAAGAGTGGCGAACATTTTGTGGTAACATGAGCTAACAAGGAGCCGTAGCTTGGGGTTCAGATACCTGTCGGATTTGCATACCGGACATTGGTCATCCATCGACTATGCGAGGAAGGTGGATCAGTATGACGATTCTCGAATGTGTGTTGCGTGACGCACGAAGTACTCGGACGTCCTCCCCGAAGGATCCTTCACACCGCCACCGAAGATCGTGTTCGAGGTTGAGATTACATGGCCCTGGCTAGGCCGTTGGGCGTTGGTTGCCGCCCCGCCTTTTCGGACGGTTGTGCCCCGTAGCCAGCCGTTTGTGCTGGAGCGGGACATGATGGCAAGCTGGACGGAGTGATCAGTGTCGCTGGAGGTGACGGTGGTGGGATTATTCACGCATCCACTCGAGTTCCCACGATCTTCGGCCAGACTTTCGTTCTTCCTGACGATCCGGAAATCCTTGTATGCATAGTGGCGCGGGACGCGGTATCTGTGTTCTCAACCCACCTGATCCTAGAAGGTGGGTTTGAATTGGGGTCGAATTTTGTGTCGGGTGGGCTTGGACGGGAGTCAAAATTTCGCTCGTCCCGCCACCCCCGTTGACACGCACCTGGTATGAGACGAAAATGGTAAGGAGTGCAATTTCCGCGAAGAAACCCGTGTACTGAGGGTTCGCGTTCCTGAACATTGGGTAGAGGTTGGCTGACGCACCTTGGTGACGTTGTTCGCCACACCGTCCACGACTTCCCCCTTGAACGGTTTCAAGACAATAGCTTGGTGTCGTGCAACAGATTCGGCCTGGCCACTTCCCGGCATAACAGACCCGTTCTCAGTATCTGGCGTACTAGGGACTGGTTCCAAGTCTATTCGCAACGTTCTCCACGTGTGCTTTGGTGCGGAACTGTTCGCCGTAGCTTCGCCCATCTTACATCTCCACGGAATACTGAGAATTCTCTGTTCATCAGATGTGTGTAACGTCCTCCAGCCCGTTCCCATGACACCGATTGGCCGGTCAACGTTCAACCTGAGCAGTTCCACACGGTTCCGCACGGGTTTGAGGCTCAGCTTCAGCGTCGAGTGATCTACGACCACATCAAGCATCGGTTACGTAACACGCGTCAAGCCCTCCACCAGCGAGTAAGGGATGGTGCCACGCGCCCATCGGTTGATCTTTCCCTTGAATCGCAGGATGGATCGCTCCTCCGGTACTATCATGTAGGCAGAAGAGGTAATCGCATGAGAAGAGGTAATCGCTCGTTTCCACCCATAAACTTTCTCCGACGGCCCCCAGAAAAATCAGGCAACTAGTAAAGTGTAATTCAAGTGTATTTGCCAGCTTAGGTTTGTTTGTTTTGTTTGCAGACCGAAGGAAACCTCTCGTTTATGTCGGAAAATGCTTATTTCGGCCATCATTTGGCCCGGGTCAACTCCCCTTAACTCGGATGGACGTGAAACTCAGACTCAATGTTGCACTACCATGGGTGAGACTGCGGGTCGATTCCGACGGTAACCCTGCAAAGTGGAGGTGGTTTATGACCGTATGAAGAACTCGCAAACCCTCGGCGTGATGGAAGCGTGACAGACCGCCACCAGGTCAACCGCATCTTTCGGTGTGACGCTTCCGTGACTTCATGCCAAATTATTTGAAATCGTTACCTCTTCTACAAGCAAAAAAACTCTCCGAGTGGGACCACAATATTTGGCCGCTCATCGCGAAACTTTTGGAGGGTAAAGTACAAGACCGTAAGTTTCTCGTGGTATAATTCTTGGATTATAAAATGAGGTGTGTGGCACTCGGGCATTTTTCCAAAGTGGCGATCGATTTTGTTACCTCTTCTGCCTATATTCCCGGGACGAATAGTCCTGGGTCTTGTGGTGCACGCTCTGAGACTTTTTCCCAACAAAACACAAAAAGTTGTGCAGCTCACGTGCATTATTCCCACGGCCCCGATTGCGTGATCATGGCGGAGCCCGCCCAAGGGCTGATTAATAATATCATCCCTTCGATCCCCTCCTCGTTCTCTCTCCTAACCCACATCTGTCCTCTTCTCCCAAGACGCTCGCATGAAGTTACCTGGTTTCAGCGGCTCTTCACCGGTCTCAGTCTTGATCGAGCCGACCGCCTCCCGGTCTGTGATCGCTCTCGATTCGGCTTATCGACTGGAACTCCTTCCCATATTCGATCGTTCCGGTCGCTACACCTGCGATGTCACCGTGTCGGTTCCGACCCGCGGCGGCTTCTATACTTCCAAGACTTCCCTCGAGTGTTCGCACGAACTCAAGGATGCGGAGATCGTCCTTGGACCAGACTGGATATCCTCTTGCTCGGCTGTACCCTGCAACGACGGGTCTGGACTAGAAGACCCGACCTCGTCCGTCATAGGGTCTCTTCCAACTGGACATTATTGGAGTCCGAGTGAGGGTATGAGTACACTACCTATCTTACACGCTGTTGACTGATGATCTATTTTCCGTAGACACGCATCTGCTTAGTAACGAGTCGATCGATATTGATATCATACTCGAGACATTGAATCTGTGTTCCAATGATTTAAATTTCGACCCATCCACGTTTCTTGCAACCCATGGTGTTGATTCTGAAGATGTACCATTGACCCGGGAAGATGTCATATCACATTTCATGAATGGTGAATGCGCCGGTCGAAGGGCTCCTGGTTGTTCTGAAGTCGCGCGTGGCGTACGATCCCCTATCAAAATGGCGTTGACGATAACCGAAGCCATTGTTGTTCAATGCGACCGTAACCGGATCTCTTTAGATGACCTTCGCATGTATTGCTCCGCAATAGGGGTGACCACCACTCGGCGACCGGAATATCCCTTTCTCACACAACAACTAACAACCAGGTGCAACGGACTACGACCACTACTAAATTGTGACGGACTTGACACGATACTTTGCGGCATTGAAACTATGGGGAAAAAATCCCTACAGCATCTGAGCACCCAACATGACCTATGCATCGACCCGAAATATGACGCCGATTCCACGAGAACGTTGATCGTCGATCACATTACCTCGGGCGGGTGTCAGGCATCAACCTCCGGCTTATGTTCAACGGTCAATGATGAGTACCACGAAGAACCTAGATCCAACGGCGACCTTGAGGCGTACATTCTTAAAGCCGCCGCGAAACATGGAAATCTGAGCAAAAAAACGTTGCGGAGAGTTCTCAAGTCCAAGAACATCGAGTTCGACTGTGAAGACAATGTTGGCGAGCTCCGACGACACCTCCGCGCATACAACGCGACCGTCCGTAAAGGCAAAAAATCAGAATGGACCCACAACCAGCGTGTCGAGCAGGAGTCCGAGCACCAACGCCGCCTGGATGAGATTCGAGAAGAATGGCCACAACCGGTCTCCATGAAATTGAAAGAGGACTGCGTTCGCGATTTCCGTGCAGCTACCTCCTCGGAAAGTTTGCGACAGTTCACCTGTGCCTGTTGCGCCGAAAGCATCAACGTTTCAGATCGTAAAGTACGACGGCTCCAAGAAATCAACTTGGAACTCATGCGAGACCGTACCGCTCGTGTTTTTGACGAGAGCTGCATTCCGCCAGAGCCACCCTTTACCAATGGTCCTCTAGCTGGCTTGATGATCGATCCGAGTGGCGTCATTTCAGAGAATCCAGAGAGCGAGATATCTCTTCAGCTGTGCGTCGGTTGTGACTCGAGCTTACAGAAGGGCAAACTCCCACGTCTGGCAATCGCGAACTTGAACGTGTTGGGTCCTGTGCCACCGGAGATGAAAGACATGACAATGGTGGAGGAGATGTTTGTTGCGCGCTGCCGTGCCAAATACTGTATCGTAAAGCTGCAGGATCATCGTACTAATACCAGTCTGCCGTCTTCGCAACGTGGAATCAAAGGGAATATCATCGTCTACCCGCAGAGGGCCGAAGGTCTTGCGAACGTGCTACCTCCACCGGTTGACGATGTCGTCCACCCGATATGTGTAATATTTGTTGGACCAACAATGCCCTCTAAATCCTGGCTGAAAGACAAGGCTTACCCGCTCGTTGTGCGGAGGGAAGTTGTGAAACGAAACCTCATTTGGCTGAAGGCGCACAACCCGTTGTATAAGGACATCAATATCGACGAAAACCGCCTTCAGGAATTACCTACTGAGGGACTTCTGGATTACAACATCGAATACATCCCCTCATCAGCTCACCTCGAAGCACTCGAATCACGGTACGACGCGAACCCGTCCGAAGGAAACACAGATGATACACCCCCTCCGGATGAACAATCGAAAATCGAGTTTTCGAATGTGGTGATCACGGACATCGACGCCCACGCCCCAGCCAACGATCTCAAAAGTGCAGCGCTTCGCCACTTCAAACAAGGAGGAGGATTTCTTGCAGTCCCGCATGAACCGGTCCCGGTGAACGAGTTCTTTAACCCCAATTTGTTGCCAATGCTGTATCCTACGTTGTTCCCATATGGTATTGGCGGTGTAGAGGACAGGCGTCGGACAGTCACCATCTCGTTCGAGAATCACATCCGACACTTCCTCTCTCTCGCTGACCGGAGGTTCCAGGAGCATTATTCGTTCCTCTTTGTGGCATTCAACATAATCCAGCGGCGAAAGCTATTGCTTCACACTAGTCTCAAGGTGAAACGGTCAAAATTTCGATCTTGGGCTGAAAAGTACAAGTCCATTTCCGCTACGACAATCGAGAACCTCATTGCAAAGTCCTCCGATGGGAAGTACCCCGTGGCACAGAACGATGAAGAACGACATGTGCTGGATCTCATGCGAGACGTCAACACCATCAACTCCCATATCCCCGGATCCGCTGCGGCCCGTGTGAATATGCGAAATGAAATCCGGGCGTTAACTATGAAAGTCGGGTTGCCGAGCTTTTTCATAACAGTAAATCCGGCAGACACTCGGAATCCAATCGTGAGGTTCTTGGCCGGGAATGACATCAACATTGACGCGTTGCTTCCTGAGCAAGTCCCGAACCCATGGGAACAATCTATCCTGATAGCAAAAAACCCGGTGATTGCTGCACGCTTTTTTGATATCTACCTGAGATCATTCATTTCTGAGATACTTGGCTATGATGCTACAAGAAAAGACTTGAGCGGTGGCGTACTTGGACTGGTGAAAGCGCACTACGGGTGTGTGGAGGCTCAGGGACGTGGAACGTTGCACTGTCACATGCTCGTTTGGTTAGAGGGCGGACTGAACCCAAACGAAATCCGTGACCGCGTTAGCAAAGACGGCGATAGTGAGTGGGGCAAGAGGCTGGCCAGATTTCTTGACGACGCCATTTCAAACATCATCCCCGATGATCCTGATCCCGGTCTAGAAATCCCTTCGTCAATTCATCACCCCTGCACGGTGAGAGGCGTTGACCTGAACGAACCTGACACTGGCCTTCGTCTCAAGTCGCGATTGAAGGACGTTCACCTTCTAGCGAAAGAATGCCAAATGCACTCTCACACGAAGACGTGCTATAAGTACCAGAAAAAAGGTCAGATCTCGGAATGTCGGTTTGGTCACGACGAGAACAACTTCCGTGAGACTTCTGATTTCGATCCCGAGACCGGTGAGCTGCACTTGCGCTGTCTTAAAGGGCTGGTCAACAACTTCAACGCAACGATGCTCGAGGCCATCAGATGTAACATGGATATCAAATTCGTTGGTTCGGGCGAGTCGGCAAAGGCGATCCTGTACTATATCACCGACTACATCACGAAATCGGACCTGAAGACTCATGTGGCATTTGCCGCCTTGGAACTCGCAGTGAAAAAACTTGGTGAATTTGACCCAGGTGACGAAGCCACCTTGAAAGCGAAACGAATGCTACAAAAATGTGCATATGCGATGGTGTCGCACCAAGAACTGTCTGCACAGCAAGTGGCTGCATACCTGGTTGGCGGAGGAGACCACTACACGAGCCATCGCTTTCGAAACCTGTACTGGACGCCATTTGAGACCAGCATTAACGACGAACATCCCTCCCCTGAATGTTACAAGACACGAAAAGCTGCGACAGAGAGCGAGGATGCTGAGCAAGATCAACCGCAACACGACGATGGCGAGTTGAGCGATGAGGATGAGAATGACGAGACTGCTGAGACAGAGGATAATGAGACTGATGCTGAAGATGAGGGCGATGTCCGCGTCACTTTCTCCCGAACTGGGGACGTCCTTGAATGTAGCTCCCAGGTCATCAACTACCGATTTCGAGCGAAAGAGCTGGATCACCTCTCCGTATGGGATTTTACCTCTACAGTCGATCAGATATCAAAGTCACGCCGTCAGAACAATGATGAGGATGAGGATGAGTATGAGGATGAAAATATCGAGTCCGAACGTGATTCAGTTGAGAACAAACAGAGTGGAAAGCATGAACTACACCCCGAACACCCGGAATATCTCCGCAAGATCCAACGAGTCCGCAGAGACCCATGTAAACATTTTGTACCCGTCCCCATCGGCCCCGCGATACCAAGACGCGACCGCCCCGAACTACATGCAAAGTACGCCCGGCTCATGTTGATGCTCTTTAAACCCTGGCGGAAAGAGGCTGACTTACGTGAAGACGCCACGAGTTGGTGGGAAGCACTTGATAAATTTCTGAAATCCTGCAGCAAAGAAACCCGGAAAGTGATGGACAACATGCAGATACTTCACGAATGCAAGGACTCGAAGGACAGCCATTTTCGTATGAGAAGGAATCGCACTGTTCGAAACGGAAGAAATGAAACACGGGGCCAAGGCCTTGAGCTTGATCAGCCGGAAATGGATGAATTGATGGATCACATCGATTCGGTGGAAAGGTACTATAGTTCCGCCACTGCACAGTCCATATCGCAGGCCCTGGATTGTCTGTCAGAACTTGAGAGTGCCGGTTTGTTCAATGTTTCGGACAGTGCAGTCATCGACTCCCCCCAAGAAACAGAGCGGCATTTGTGCGCCGAGAGCTCCGAAAGAATCATGCTACCGGCTGACGATACTCTGGAAGATCAGTGGAAGGATGCATATGAGAAACGTCGAGATGCATGGAAACGCAAGCTTACAGATGCCCATGCCGAAACTACGACAACCCCTTCGGCTGACGCAACGCAACCGATGGTGATGACAAACGTTGGAATCAATCGAATTCTTCCCCAGACACATAGCCAAGTGATGGAAATCTCGCCTTCCATGAACCGAACACCTGGGATGGGAATTTCGGTTGAAGAACTCATACGCGATTGGAATTTGAACACCGAACAAGCAAGAGCGTTTAAAATCATCGCATTGCATTCGATGGAGATGAAGCCGAAACCTCTACGAATGTATTTAGGCGGACCGGGCGGCACGGGCAAGTCGAGGGTCATCCATGCATTAACGGACTTTTTCAAGCGCAGAAACGAATCTCGAAGACTACGTCTGGCAGCGTTCACAGGAGTAGCGGCGAAAAACATCGGCGGAACCACGCTGCATACTGCACTGTGTATGAATTTGGCTAAGAAAAAGTCGGACGGAAATAAAACCCGTACAGACCTGGTCGCGATGTGGGACGGCGTCAACTACTTGCTTGTAGACGAAGTTTCCACGATCGGTTGCAGTTTGCTGACCGACGTCCACGATGCATTGGTTTCCGCTACCGGCTCTACTGATCTGTTTGGCGGGATGAACGTGATATTTGCGGGAGACTTCGCTCAGCTGCCACCCGTATTGGATGCAAAACTCTACACGCACCTGGACCGCCAACGACTACGTGCAGACACACCGTCAGGACAAAAGGCAACATTTGGGAAGCTTTTGTGGCGCTCGGTCGGGACGGTTGTCATCTTGACGGAGCAGATGAGACAACACGGTGAAGCCAATCAACAGTTTGCTTCCCTCTTGGGTCGACTGCGAGAAGGGGCCTGCACTACGGATGATTTCTCACTGTTGAACTCACGGCTCATTTCCGCCACCGGAAACGACTTATCAACAGCTCACTGGCAGACAGCGCCAATGATTGTTTCGGAAAACGCGGTCAAAGATGCAATAAACATACGAGCCACACTTGCTTTTGCTGAACGAACGCATCAGACCATACAATGGTTCGACGCAACCGATTCATACCGTGGGGCAAAGATTACTGAACCGCGAATTCGCGAATATCTGCTGATGCTACCTTCGGGACAGACAGGCCAGCGACTAGGCAAGGTTCCGATAGTGCTCGGAATGCCCGTGATGATAAACCAAAACTTTGATGTTGATGGTGGCTTGGTGAATGGAAGCAGTGGCTACCTGCGGGATTATCGATTCCAAACCGATGAGGATGGGATTCGCACCCTAACCTCATGCATTGTTGAAATTCCTGATCTCACCGCTGAGCCATTGCCTCACCTTCCCCCTCAACACGTTGCAATTATCTCTGACACAGTAGAGATGCGATCTATCACTCACCCGATCTCCGGCCAGAAGTGCACCATGAAACGGTTCCAAGTGCCATTGGCGCCAGGATTTGCGATAACGGCCCACAAGGCGCAAGGCCTTACGCTCCCACGTGTCATCGTTGACCTTGCCAGCTGTAGGGGAACGGAATCCCCCTACGTCATGGTCTCACGATGTACAAGTTTAGACGGGTTGATGATCATGCGCCCGTTCCCTATTTCGAAAATCAGATGCCACCGGTCTCAAGAAGCCAGAAATGAGTTCGCCCGACTTGACCTATCCCGGTGGTGGTCAATCGCAACCCACGGATCCCCACAGGAACAAGAATCTGCAAGGGTGTACCTCTCATCGACAGACGACGATTCCCGTGCGGCTGTCGAACAGCTGTTCTCGAGTGGAGGTTCCGAGAACCCACAGCAAGTGGGGCTTCTTATTCAACGGCTCCAAGATGATGACGAAGGTGTGCATGATTTACATCACCAGATATGCCGAACGCGCTAATTTTCTTGTTTTCACCTTCCTCAAGCCCGAATCTCCAAACGCCGACACCCCCCCAACCAATCAGCGTCTCGTCTTACTAAGAGAAGACGGACTGACCCCTAACAACTGGAAGATTTATACGGGGCACGTTTGGACCCCACGTGTTCCCCGTCCCACCTTTTCACCCGCGAACCTTCTCCACACTTTCCCATTATGTCCAACACATCAGATGCTTCAAAGCTTAGCTACCGCTGCGACCCCGGTGGCGTCTACTCGGATTGTTACTACGATTTCTCCACATCCGATGAGTCCCTCGCCAAGTTGGAATATCCTAGGGACTTCATTGGCGAGGCGCGCTCTAGCCAGTCAGGTTCACTTGCGACTCGCTTCTGCCGTCCTTCCGACCCATCTGTGGAGCTTCGGTTTTGCCTGTTTGGCGAGATGCTGGACGAGCGCGAGGGTACTGGGTTTGGCGCCATGGGTGGCTCGTCCCTAAAGCGTGACGAGGTAACTTGTTCAACACTCTAGCATTGTATCATGCCTTCACTAATATGGGACGCAGAACATGGTTTCTCAAGACACAGGCATCCGGGACGTGATTGCGATAGGGGCTCCGACCGGTGCCGATGAGAAGCTTTCCAACCTCTTCCACGATCAGATTACTACCCTCACCCAGATCTTCGCAAAGTTACCGTTGCCTGGACCGGAGGCATGCAGTCTCTCTCTTCACCCACTTCCAAACTCACGGTCATCTCCACAAGGGTATCGAAAAACGCGAACATTGGAAGAGGTACATGACTACCGATCCTGGTCGCCATGCCATCATTGTGAACCTCCCGTACAAGTATTCTGTGGGTCGTTTCACAATCCTCGTGTCTCCCCTAGCCTCACCTTTTCATGCAGCGACCTGATCCTAATGCAAAATTGCAAAAGCGTGGTTCTGACCTTGACGTTGGTGATTCCAAACGCGGTTCGTTCGGCAGCCTTTGAGCGCAACCTGATCACCTGCTAACATCCGTACAGAAGTCTCTCTGGGCGATACGTATGCCCCATCGAAGATGCATGATTACGATCCCGCTCTCTTCAATCTCGGTGAATCCCGATTAGTTCAACAGCAACTCTACGACCATAAATCCAAGCTCGTCACCCCATGGGAGGCGCCCTACCAGTACAAGAAGGGCGCTCTAATCGCAGTCGAGGCAAACCTCGTTGTGTACCATTTTGTATCCGGTAAGAACCGTAGCCATGTAAGTTCTCAATCTTCTACCTCCACCACTGATCGCTCATAGTCACCACAGCTATTCCAGATTGTTGCTACTGGTGCATCGATCCTGGACCCATCCCCATTGCCATACAAATCATATCGACGTCTTCCTCTCAGAAAAGTGGAGTCTGGGTCCCGAGGATCGATGTTCAGGCGCCTGCTCGACAAAGGAAAGAGCGCCATGGACGACTAATCTCTGTATGTGTCTCAAAAACGAACCAGAACACGGCACTACTACTTTCTTCTCTTATGTTTCGCCTCAATGTACTACTATATGTGATTTGGCTCTACCTTCTTCTCTTATGTTTCGCCTCGATGTACTACTATATGTGAATCGGCTTTGATACTTTCTTCTCTTACATTTCGCCTCGATGTAGTGAATGTTTTAGTTACTCTTTGCTCTCAAATACACTAACATGAACGTTCTCTGAGCTAACCCCCAATCGTCCCGGGTTCTGCCGCTTGCCGGCCTTATGTACTTGT
>Ga0307511_10003495_pt1 | contig 16148 bp, 12 predicted proteins | sample 13_EM_MG_FD_200266 | JGI IMG/M metagenome (GOLD analysis project Ga0307511, IMG submission 200266) | Populus trichocarpa ectomycorrhiza microbial communities from riparian zone in the Pacific Northwest, United States - 13_EM | ecosystem: Host-associated > Plants > Roots > Unclassified | place... | reverse complement strand
ATTAAACACAACAGGATAACTGATCGGCAAGTTTTTAGAAAACACAGAACTAGTGGATCGATTATTCATATAAAATCAATAAAACTACTCATCTTATTCTTTTTATAAACTCGGTTTTATTTTATTGATTTTGAAAGAATTAAGTTTAATTTTACTAATTTTTAAGTTTTGTAGTTATATACATGTGTGCAGCAATAATTAAGATCTGCGAGAGGTTCATTTTTGCATGTACGTTAAAGTTACGAGGCATGTAGAGGCAAAACATAAGCCAGAAGCACTTGGCTTTGGAGTCTAGCAACATATAGAACTTGATAGTGAAAGTACTAACACTACATACCTTTCCTTCTTCTTAAGATACAAAGAAACATGCATTTTCACTTCATCATAACTTCAACCATTTAGCTGCATTTGCAGAACTTAACAACAGTTGATCAATCCCACCTATACTTTTTGTTTATATATAATATTCATACATGCAGTTTCTTCGAGCCCAACAGTACTCTACATGTAATTGTCTAATAAGCTTCCACGTGGAGCGATAGTTTCGAGTCTTCCTGTCTCTTTATTAGGGGGCTCAAGCAGGTTTTATGTTGTTCGTTAGAGACGTCATGCCATTAATCAAAAGTTTGAGTAACAGTGGAAAAATAAAGAAAAGAAGAACGCGTAATTTAAATCAGGAGGCTGGTCCATCACTGAAGTAAGAGAGGAAAACAGTGATAAAGTAGTAGAAAACTCGAGATAAGGCTGTGATGGCTGCACAATTGTCTTATTAAAAGAGAATCAACCCATATTCTATGTCTAATTGATTTTTAAGAAATACGAGCTTTTGCGGGGTACCGTAGGCATCAGCGGGGGAGTTTTCTATGGCGCTAAGAGAGTGACTTTATTGCTAAAATACTTGCAAATTGGAAGATTTTAATTATAGATTGGAGATCAGACGGGAAGGTTGCTGATAGGGTTTTGTCTTCTTTCCTTCGCACGATGGTAATTTTTCTTCTTCAAAGTTGAGGGCGTACTGCTGATTGCATAATAATTTGGTTTAGCAGTTCTTTTCCTAGTTCAAATCCAAAAAAGTTGCTGTTAGAGGAAATGTTGGTCAATTTAACTGGTTAGGCCAATTATTGAAGGATTGTACAGTGTCATAAGCTAAAAAATAGTTGTTCCAAAGGGACAAAAACAAATAATAAGAAGAAGAAGAAGCACACGATGTAATCAAAACCACAGAAAATCGTATAGGAGCACCGATTGCAAATTAATCTTGCGGTCCTTGGCTCAGTTAAAATTGCAGAAGTAGCTAATGATCAGCAACTGAATTTGCATGTTGATTGTCTTCATGATCATCTAAATTCAGGTTTGTGTTTCCTTGTGAATAATAACAGTAGTAATGATTATTACAAGTTGAATTTTATTGATGTTCGATGGATTAAATTTAATAATGATAATAATTACTAATATTAAGGTAAACAAGCAATGACAAAAAAACTGACGTGTGCATTCAGTTGCAAATCATTAGCAAGTAATAACAAAAAAACTGACGTGTGGATTCACAAGCCAAACTAGATTTTTATTTATGTACTAAATTTGTTTTTTGTTTTTATATTAAAACTAGCCAAAATAATTTGTAAGTTTAATAAACTTGCGATCAAGTTCATGGTCCTTGCAAAATATAATTTTTTTTTATATTCTTAAAAAAAATGTAAAACCATGTAAAATAATTTTTTTTCATTCATATGTTTTTATATTAAAAATGCAAACATGATTTTTTTTAAAAAAATTGGACACATGTAGTTTAAATCATAATTGTATTTTTGTTTTTTAAAGAAGGATTTTTTTTGTTGTTTTTATATTTAATTTTTCACAAATATTTAATTTTTTTAATACAAGAAGCGCTTTATGTATAAATTTACAATATATGAAAAGTTAAAAAATAACATGGAGAACCCAAAATTATTGCATTATGGTTCTTCAAAACTTGAAAAATAATTAGAATTAAATTATGGCGTGTTCGGGAAAACACAAAAAAGAAAAAGAAAATAGAGGTTGTGAAAAATAGGTTAGGAATATACTATTATTTAAAAAACAAATACTTGAAATTTACCAAATATGCTATTAGCTAAAAATATATTTTTTCTTCCATAAATTTTATTCTTGTCAACATGATCTTAAACCTTAAAAGGTTCTGCCCAGCCACATGGAGTGGGCTTTATAGCCAACAAGACCCATGCTAAGACCTAAGCTCAAACCAAATTAAATACGCAAATCTTTAATATCAGCCCAAACTTCCTATAGGCCCGATCCATAAACAAATACTAAATGGCTTCTTTTGTTTTTGGAAGATCAAAATGAAGAAACAAAGAACTTGCCTCCAGACCCGATATACACGCCATATCATCTTAGCACGAGTAAAAGCAGAAACCAAGAATATCCACCATCTAAACCACGACTCCTCTCATAAGCATGCTAGTCTAACAATAATAATAAAAAAAAGCAAACTAGACGCCATATCATCTTAGCACGAGTAAAAGTCTTAGAATTTGACTGATGAAATATGACATTGAACTTAAATTAATTACTTTAACAGTCTTGAAATAATAACACCTCTAAAGGTTCATAAAATTGAACAAGTACTTTATATCGATCCCACTATATTAGTGTCAAATAGAAATTCAAAATCATCAATCTAAATCCGCTCATCGTGTACATATAGTATCAAGAAAGGGAAACAAGAAACACATGCAGTTTCCTTGCTGTTATGGTTGGCAAGTTGCTGGTGTATGTCAAGCACCAAACTTAGACTTGGTTTCGGTTGATATCAACCAGTACTTGCTAGTTTTTACTTCTGGTTTTAATGGTCAAAATGCCCCCCTACAAATTATTGTGTACCGAAATGAGATCCCTTTTCAATCATCCACTCTGTTTCAGAAAATTTCTTTCTCGCAATTAATTGGATCGATATTTATCTTACAATCAACACTGAAATTATAACCCTGGGATCTTTCTACAAAGAGACAACGATAATGGGGTCACTATATATATATATATAAGACATGTATGGAGCAACTGTATTGCCCCATTTCTTTATGTGCAATTGGTATGGCTGCTCGCTTAGATCACGTGTACCCAATGAAGGAAATCAGACTCCCTAGGTGATTTCCATCGTAGCATTCGTAATGATATGAAGATAATGACTTACAAAAAGAAAATCGTTGACATAATAGGCACGAAAACACTTGAGCATGAGATTTATAAAAACAAATCAATCTCCACAATCATAGAGTATGGTCATCATCCACAAGACAGAGATAAATGATTTTTAGGAAATCTCCATCATAACATGCATGCCATAAAAGTTTTTATGCATGTGCCATTCTGAATTGTCTGAGCATACAAAGAAGAGATATAAAAAGCTTTTCTTTCTCCAGATTCATCACTGGGCCGTTTTAGCTCCACCCTAGAAGGATAATGAACATATTAATTAATGCAGTGCTCACCCCTTATTCATCAAATCTTTTGTCTGAACCAGGCAGGCAAAACAAAGGGAGTCGATGACACCTAAAGACTTGATAGCACAGTCAGAATGTGATCTTTCTCCTATGAAGTGTAACAGTGCCTTTTGCCACTATCCATGTCAACAATAAAAGCCGAATTTGCAGCACAAAACCGTTTTAAATCATTGCAAAGTTCTTGGTTAGTGATAGTTTAGCACATGCTGAGTTATTGACATCGCTATTTTTCAAAAGATCAGACAAGTAGAAAAAAGGCTTGTGCGTATTACTAGTCTCTATGGAGCAAGAATTCAAGAAATAAAAGAATCACATCACAAATTTGCAACTAAGGAAGTAGAGATAATTCAACTCAATCAATCAACCTTGCATCTTTATTCGAATGAAAATTCTACATCGTATCCAAAGAAAGCAAAAAATAGGAACCTGAAAAAAGAAATATGATAAATCTCACTTTGCCAAGTAAATTCAGATGAGTTGTAGACAGTTAGACATTCTGACTGCCATTAAATGGTCCTCCCTTTTGGTTTAGAGAAACATGGATGGCCCTGGCTGCTGCTACAGCTGAGTCTCCTCTCCTAACAATTTTCTCCAGCCCTTCAACTTTCTCAGACAGCAACCCAACATTCGAGTTTGTCGATTGAACCAATTTGTTTGCAGTTTCTAGGGAAGTGCATAACTGAAATAATAGCCGGAAAAAAGAAAAGAAAAAAGAAAATCTTATTTTAATCCTGTAATATTTATTGGTATCAAACCATTCAAATTCTATTAAATAATAAACTGCGCTAGAAATCACTCAAAATATATCCTTAATTAATATACGATCAACTTTCGAACCTTAAGAGTAAGAGCAGTCCATGAGTGATCAGTTCCGTCAAGTGCTTGATTCAAGCGGTCATACTCTTCCTGTACAAAAAAAATAAAATAAAAATGTTAATAAATTAATTTTTACGTAACCCTAGCTTCCGTGTTATGTGTATGGGAATTTAGGAGAGAGAAGAACCTGGAAGAGTTTGGTGAGGTCTAAGGATTGAAGGCTGTTATTTTTGGAATCAGAAACTGATGATGGAGGAGACCACCGATCAGCTGCTGCTGCGGAGACAACATCTTCTTCTTCTTCCTCCTTTTCTGCAAGATCGTTTAATAAATCTCCTATGCATAGCAGTGGCCCTCCTACTCCTTTCATCTCTCCGATTCAACGCTCTCTCTCTCTCTCTCTGGATTCCTTTTCTTTCCTTTTCTTTTTCATCCCCTGAGTTTTTCAGTTTTATACATTTTACCTCAGAAGAATCACGCCGTTTCAACTTTATCCACAGACTTTACTTATTTCGAAAAACCGGGTAATATGTGAGCCGGGTAATTGAAGCGGGTGGACCGGTTATCACTTAAACCACGGAGACGAGTGCAGCACATAATTGATACTGCACAGAAAGAAGCAGGGCCCTCTAAACCTATTTTCTCACAGATTCATCATCTTCTGGAACGGTGAAAATCTTATCAGGTAGTTTTGGAATCATTTTTTATTTTTATGGGTATCCATTAATTTTTAACAAATTTATTTTCTTCTCTTTTATGTCTTTATTGGAATTTGATAGCTTGTAGGGTTTATCACATCACCCCCATGATTTCTTCATTTTAATCAAATCAATTTTCTCAACAGAGAGAAGAACAATGGCAGCAGGGCAAGAGAATGTTAAGCACCTTGAGGAGTGCTCGGTTGCCAAGTTAGTTTCATCTTCATTTTTACTTTCGATTTGTAAATGTTTCTTTTATCGTTGATTTGATGAAATTGAAGACTTGAAAAGATTTTGACTTTCTGGGCTGATCGCTTTGGTTTCAGTTAGTTGAAAGTTTCCCTTAAGTTAGTGAGTTATACTCTCATGTGACTGCTGCTAGTTAGAGGAGTTTGCGAATATGCATTTCCTTTTGATTTAGGCACAGTTTGATCTTTATTAGAAGGGAGAAAACTGAAGATTGGACATTTGTTTGTCACACTGCTATCCTAGCCATATCTAGTATTGTACTCATGAACAGATTTGTGTCTGGTTTCTGATTTGGTCTTGGTCTTTGACTTCGATTGAGAACACCAAGTTTTATGTCTTAGTTTCATTCTAGAAGGCCATGTCCCTCAAACAACACTTACACATGAAAAATATTTATGCAAATAATATGTGCGCGTAAATTTTCTTCTCCTTCTTTATTCATTTACCTGTTGTTCCGAACAAAACTATGATGATAACTACTGAATGATCTATATCTGCAGCGCACTAGGTACATGGGTTTTCTCAGTTGCAGGAGCTTTGCTTGCGATTCCAGTTGGGATAAAACGAAAATCATTTGGACCCCTTGTGTTCTTTGGTACAACAGGTACAATGCTTGATATTATAATGGGGATTACTCAATGTGAAAGAGAACACGCAGAACGCCAGGCAAAGCTACTAGAAGCCCAGAATTCTGCTGGGGATGCATCATTTACAGTAACAGGATCTGAGTCTTGATCTCGAGCTCACACAGTCGTGTACCTCATGGTTCAACTTGCTTGCCATCAGAACCTAATGCTCACACAGATGGTGGATTGGCTTCTCCTTTTTGTTACTTTGTGGTGATTCTGTATTCTGCTTCTTACAGTCCTGTTTTTCACTTTAAAATAGTTGATAAGGATGTAACTTCATATTTTGATCAGCCAAGAAGACTTCATTTTTTATAAAAAGAAGGTTTTTCAAGAAGCCTTTTCATTGCTCTAAAAAGAATTCATTGGTTTGTTTGTTTACGAGAATGGTTTGTGAAGTTGAAACCTTTCGAAGTCATTTGAGCACATCTGACTCATTGTTGTCAAAGTCACAAGTTGATTGGTAAAATCAATGATTTTATGAGTTAATATGTATTTAATATGCAAAATCAAACTAAAAACTCGAAAATCAGTAAAATCGAACTTGTTTTGTGCAAAATCAATAAAATCGGTAAACTAGGTCTGATTTTACGAGTTTTACTAAATTTGTAATATGAACCAAGTCAGGTCCGAATTTGGTCTTAAAATGTCTAATGACTAGTTTTGCGAGAACGGGTATATCTCTCAAACCATATATCGAATTGAGTTGAAATTTCACAGGGAAATACTAAACACATGAAAATATATTGTGGTAAATCTTCAGGTTAAATGAAGTTCAGGAACATGTTATTTCATATGGTCAAAGTTACTAGACAAATCTTGTCAAATCTTTCAAACTAGACCTTCGTGTATTGTTTGGGACATATATGAAGCTACATGTGAAATTTTATTGCGATTCAAGTTAGGCTGAAAACTAAACATCTCAAACTTTCCAACTATATATGGTAGACCTAGTAATTTATTTAGACGAGAAAGAACTACATGTTTGAAATCAGGACTAAAATTTGTCAAGAACATGCGAAAATTGAAGATTTGGGATACATTGAGGAATTTTAGCATAAAAACTTTGTTTTTATTATCATATTTTATTTATTTATTTAATGTTGAATAATTATATTGAATTTGGGTTTCATATTATCTATCTATCTCATTTTATTTAAATCACTTATTGATTATAACGTTGTTGACTCCTTTTATCTTATTTTATTGTAATTTAATTTCTTGGCTGAAATTATCAATATTGGATGAATAAGAAATCCTTATAAGAAAAGGATTTTGGAGAATTAATGAATCCTTACCACACTTGAAAATTATGTTGCAGCTCATTAATGATTCTTGTAGAATTAGAAAATTCTCAAAACAAACTGTCATATTTTTATAGAAAAAGGATCCTTGTCAAATAGAAAGTCAACAAGTCAAAAGAAAGTAAATAACAAAATCCGTACAACATGTTCTGACCTGTATCGCAAAGCCTCTCCGAACTTTGATTGACATGAAATTTTACCCCAACATAGAATAATATTCTGGGAAACTCTAGGTACATTTTCAACCCGATCTAATAGTCGGATTAAGAATTATGATTATTACCGTAAAATTAGATATTAGACACAATTACGCTAGAATCTTGATTTTTTTATTCAACCCTTTCTTGGATCGAATGAGTGTCATATCATGGATTGCTTTAACCATTGCCTCTATCATAGGGTATTTAGAGAAACATAACAATAGACTTCATTGAAGGCTTGCCAAGTTCATGGGGAAAGAATGTTATATTAGTCATTGTGGTCAGGTTCACTAAATATGAACATTTCTTTGTTATAGCTCGTCATTTTATTGCTCAAGAAATTGCTCAATTATTCTTAGATCATGTTTATAAGTTCCATGGGTTATCTGTAACCATTTTTACTGACACCGACAAAATTCTCACTGGTATATTCTGGAAGGGGTTGTTCAAGCTATTGGGAGTCCAACTACTATTGAGTTCATCTTACTATTCTCGGACAGATGGAGAGATTAAGAGAGTTAATCGATGTTTAAAAACGCATCTCAGGTGTATGATAATACACAGTTCAAGCAAGTGGCATGATTGGTTGTTTCAGGCTCAATGGTTGTACGATTTTAGTTTCCATTCAGCTATTAAAATGACTCCATTTCAGGCACTTATGGTTTTCCTCCTCCTTACAGAGAATTAGATCCACATGAAACTACCTCTGTAGCAGCAGTTGAGGAAGTGGTTCAACAAAGGGCAGGCTTGGATCAATGGTTACAATTGCAATTAGAAAGGGAACAAAATAGAATGAAATAAATGGTTGATAAAGGCATAACTGAGAGAGAATTCCAAGTGGAAGATTTGGTATATGTGAAGTCCCGGCCTTGTAAACAATTGAATACAGCACTCAATAAGAATATCAAGTTAAATCCTTGTTTTTATGGACCTTATAAAACAATACAAAGGGTGGGGCCGTGGCTTATAAGCTGCAATTACCAGAAAGGGCTTCCATTCACCTTGTATTTCATTCATAATTGCTTAAATGAAGGTGGGAAATAATGCAGTCACTTCAGTACTTTCATTGGAAAATGATGGAGGCAGAGTACTCAGGGTCAAGCTTGTATCAATCTTCGATAGAAAGCTAATGAAAAAGGGCAATCATGCAGTGGTAATGGTACTTATAAGTGGTTAGATCTATTAAAAGAAGATGCCACTCGGGAAGAGCAAGAGAAGTTTTTTAAGCAATTTCCAGAATTCAATGTCGATTCTTGAGGACAAGAATCGTTTAAAGAAAGAAGTATTGTTATGAACCAGAAGTTTAATCAAGGATTAGCAGCAGCAAGTGAGGAATGATGGCAGAAATACCATGTAAAGAATATAACAGATGTGAGTTAGTTAGTTACTATGGTAGTTAAGGGATAAAAAGGGCATGTGATGGAAGTTAATTAGACAAATGTTAGTTGGAGTAGTTAGTAGGTTACATTCATTGTATAGAAGCCACTGTCTTAGAGACTTGGAAAGCAAGCAATAATAATTGAAGTTTGCAGACAATCTGTTATTCTCTCTTAAATTCTTTCTTACTTTCTCAATATATAAGAAAGATATTTATAAATCATCTAGTAAGTAATTAGTGGTAAGAATTTGAAACTAAGATATTTACTCTTTCTATAGTTTTAGGTTCAAGTCCTATGGTTGCTAATATGATAACCACCGGAGACTTACATGATTGTTAATTTCAGGGCTGGTGAAATTAGTCGAAATGCGCGTAATCTGACCCGGACACCCACGTTAAAAAAAAAATCCTTAGCACGGAATAATCAATCGATTGGTTTCCTCGTCTTCATTATGGTTGTGTACATAAAGACTTTTGGCATGCACTCGAATTCATTTAGGGCTTCTGAAAGAGTATTTTCATTTTTAATCTTTTCAGGGAAAATAACATATTTGTCTCTAAACTATCATATCTGCTCTAATTGAGTCCGTCGCCCACCGATTTTGATCAATCCATACCCCTGTCATCATCAATAGCTAAATAAATGAACAAGTTATAGGGTCATTATTTATAGCACAGAGATTCGATATAAACTTGTTTTTCACCAATCAGCACCAAGATTTTATGCGAAAAGCTCAAAATTTGAATGGAAGAATGACCTTATGCCTCCCGGGTTTATCATGTGCCTGTTTAAGGAATGATCAACCATAGATCACATCAACAGGTTAGTTAATTGATCGAAATCTAGATAGGTAGGAAACTCAATTTGATCCAGCTTGAATATTTGTGATATTTGTTTATCATGTTCATTCTTCACTCACAAAAATAGTTAGGATAGTCAAGATTGCTGCTTTTACTCATTACCCACATGAGATTTTGCATTCCCCAAAAGCAAAATTACATATAGGACTCAAATGAAACTGCCATATATATTAACAGCATGTTTGAAAGCCAAAACGGCCATTTTATTCACAAGTAAAAATATTGTCATTTCCCAGTCCAACATACTGCATTTTGTTATTATAAAAGCTAGGAACCAGCTACCCAAGATAAAAGGTAATGGGATGCATTGGTCCACATTACAATAACTGAGAAGAAAGCATGAGATTGGCTCCAAAGCACCAGACATGAGCCACAAAATATGCCCGATGGAACTGGCCTACAAAAACAAGGGCCAATTCCGCTATGAAGCAGCTTTTGTTAAAAACAGCCACCTTAGCTAAACTCCCACAGAACGGAGCCCGCTATTATCTACACCTACTATATGCCTTAGCATCGAAGGTTTTTTTAAAAACACATTAAATATCAGTGATTCTTAAAAAACCACGGATTTTCCTTTTTTAAGAAAAAAATCTAAAACTATACACTAGAGTTCTTATCTACAGAAGAGCTCTTGTGATCCCTTATAAAGCTCAGCTACCTTCAATTCTGTAGGTTCATTGAGTTGAGAAACTTTATCCAACACACAAATTGCCAGCTCATGTGATGCAGTTTAGGTAAAATATGAGCTCATGAATAGACGCACCCCAATATCAGGGGGCCCATCATCCCCGCCAATTGCATGAAGGGCAACAGGGATTGTTGAGAGAAGACGCACTGTGAGAGGGAAAACCGAAGGATCAATTTCAGATTTCAAAATGGCATCGGAATGCTGGCTTGCACTACATCCCTTGGTACTCTCCATGTCAGGTTCCAAGTTATGATCATAAGGATTTATGACCCATGCAACCTCACCAAGCGCCTTGTAATACCCCGGGCCTGCTCTCCTAACTGAGCGTTTGGAGGCGCATATATTTAGCACCAGTGTCGATGTGGCTTCAAGCCATTCCACTGTCAGGCCTTCAACTTCATCATAATATATACGCCGTTCAATCTGAAAGCATGTGTGGTTGCATATGAGACCGTTATGCAATCTAGCAAGAACTATGGATAATATATAGGTATAGATATACTCACAGCTAGTTTGTTGATATAAATGGACATAAACCTTGGACCAAGACCCAAAACTCTGGCATCAGACAATAAAACCTGCAGGGCAGAAAGGGAGCAAATGGATTCCCGATCATACATATAAACAAACATGCTATAATCAAGTGAATCTGGAGCATATTAACCATTATATGGCCAATCACAAAAAAAAACAAACACAACCAAAAATTTGTTTCATCAATTTTATTGTCCTATTCAGCGTTATGCATGAAGCTTGAACAAATTGGACGATTTAAAGAAACAGAATGCTAAAGCACATATTAAAGGATGGTAAGGCACTGAACATTAAGAGGTCCCAATGGAGAAAACATACCTCCTTCCTCTTCACCGAAACCCACATGTACAGCTTATCACAGGCATCCTTGACATGCCTGCTAGCCAGCTTTCTCTCATTACAATAAGCTGCAACATGTGAAAGTAACTCTGGGCAAGGAATTCTATGCTTTAATGCTGCAGCTGATAATGCTTCCTTGCCTTCGGCGGATTCTGCAACATCTTTGCAAAAACAAATACCAGTGAAACATCTTGTCCCTTCTTCCCCTGGCCTCGCTTTAAGAGACATTCTTCTATCCATCATATACAATTGCTCCGCTTCTATTGCTGCAGCCAGTGTTCGATGGACAACAATATCAGGATATCGGCGCAGTGGTGAAGTGAAATGTGTGTAGAGAGGAACAGCCAGTGCATAATGACCCCAATCATTCATATTATCTTTCAAATCACCACTACAAAAGTAGGTCGCCAACTGCATTGGCCTTGAAGCATAGTTGATAAGAATATTAAATAGCTCAGGGTCATCCTTGAGCTTTTCCTTGATGCGCTCTAAGGATTGTTGGAAGTTACCAGAAGAAGTGTCCAATTCTAAACCATGCTTGCAACAAAAAGCTTCAAACTCCCTGAGTTTCCGCATATTAGGTTCAGGGTGCCTCCGCAGTAATGCACTATCTGGAAAAGCTCTAGATATGATTTCAGCAGCAGTGAAGTTCGCCAAAAGCATAAACTCCTCAACAATAAAATTAGAGTCCTTTCGTTCACAAAGACTGCTGTCATATGGAATTCCATATTCATCAAACAAGAAAACAATTTTAGAACTTTCAAGCCGTAGAGCCCCATTATCAAACCTCTTTTCCCTTAAGGTCTTTGAAATTTCATGAAGACATACAACAGATCCAATTACATCTGCCCATTCAAAATGACCATGCAACTGTGGAAGGCTATCTCCAAAGGTGTTGCAAGTCTCTGTATCAATCATCCCATCAACAATGCCCTGGGCGTGTTCATATGAAAGCTTGCAGCAAGATTGTATCACAGTGCGGTCAATCCAACGATCCACAACATTCCCAGAACTGTTGAAGTCCCAGAAGATAGAGAATGCAAGCCTATCAACTCCAGGGTTAAGAGAACCTAAATTCTCTGAAAGCAATGGAGGCAACATTGGTATTTTGCGCCGCAACATATAAACACTGGTAGATCGAAATTGAGCTTCCATGTCTAAGGCTGTGTCAGGTAAAACAAAATATGACACGTCTGCAATGTGGACACCCACTCTGACAAGGCCATTGGGTAACTTTTGAACTGAGAGAGCATCATCTAAATCAGTAGCACTAGAAGGGTCGATGGTAAATATGCACAAATTCCTAATATCTTTTCTATTTTCTATTTCATCTTTTGGCACCTCCCAGGTATTGCTTGGAAGACAGGATAGTGATTCAGGAGAAAATTTAGAGCAACAAATTGCATTTTCATGTAAAATAGCATTGATTTGTGACTCCATTTCACTGCCCCGTCCAAAAATACATGAGACATGGGCTTCTGGAAAGGGACTTTTGTCACTCCAATTATCGATCTGTGCAGCTACCAACTCCATTTCAACTGTTGCATCTTCATTCTCCAACCTTTTCTTGATGCAGTCAGGTAAAACGCTCACAAGGACCATCAGTTTTGGGAATCTAGGATCAGTGGGCATCATCTCGATGTATTCACGGTTTGAAATTGATAGCGAGCTCTTATTCTTTTTTGCATTTTGTCTACAGCCTTCCCTGTAATAAAACCATTGCTTAACATTGAGAAAACCAACAATAACGTCTCGACGAGGAGATTTTTCAACGATAGCAACAACTCTACCAGTTGGTCTTTTTGATGGGTATAAACTAAGCATGGCACAAATCCTCCCCACACTATTTGAAACTTCATCCTGCCCAGTAGAAGGAACAGCGAGTGAAGACTCTGAAGCTGACTGGTGATACCCATTAACATAATTATCATGAACAACTTCACCAGCACAAGCAGTCTCATCATAATGAATCCCCTTCTGAGGAACCAACGAGTTTCCAAAATCAGCACACTCCAAATCCAAGTTCATTTTACTTTTACCTTTGCAGCCACCACCAACTTTTCCATTGGCTTCAAGATGTAAATTGCTATCTTCTGCTGTGGGATTGTTTGATGGTACATTTGACCCTTTCATTTTGGTCCAGAATGACAAAGGATCTACCTCGATGACCACAACATCACCATCCATCTATACAGAAAAAAAAGTTATTTCAATCAATACCAAAAAAATTATCATGTTCCCATATGTTATCATCAATTCTTTTAGCCGTATTGGAAAGGTAGATCATGCATCATGTTAGAAATGCAAGTCCTGGTCATTTTCTATCTACTCGGTGAGAAAGTACCGACCAACAAATAGAATTGAAAAAAAAAATTGGAGAGGCCCAAACTTACAGCCCTGTTCTGTGCAGCAATTCCACTGATAAGAACATCTGTAGGTACTCCCTCAATTTTGCAGTATGCCTACCAATAGAAAATGATATATGCAAATAGCTAAGAATAAAAATTTTATAGGGAGCATTGAAAGAACACTTGGAACCAATAGAATCAAATGGAGCATATAAAACAAACCTCGAGTCTATTGTGAGCATTTACACGAAATAAGACTTTAAATACATCTCCTTTCTGCCAAGAATTTAAGATAGAAAACACATGTGAGTCAACAAAAATTAACGAGAGCTGCTATAGTAGCGATATTATTGCACTAAATAAGAAGCTAACCTCTAATGCCTCGTTAACAGTCTCCGTGGACCAGTATGGAGCAAAGATTTTACTCTGAGCTTGGCCCTCAAACTGGTGAAAAGGAAGCAATTTTCCATGGGGGCCTCCACCGACAATTGGTTCAGTGCATGACTTAGCAAGCATTGATCCATCAAGATCAGATAGCACTAGGTCTTCTTGTTGTTCGTTTACATGCATAGTTGGCATAGAACTATAGGCGATCCTTGACACTGTGGTTGGTCCATGCTCACTGAGGACATGCAAATCTAATTCCAGCTGCTTCGAAGATGAGCAACCCATAGATGATGTATAACACCTTGTTTTGCCACCATTTCCAACAGACACTGATGATTCGCCGCGTAGATCATTTTGTGAACTGAAAGCTGATCTCATGAAAAAATGAATAGAAAAACCATAACATCAAGATTGTTCTGACAAATACCAGAATTATTAATGTCAAGGTTTAATACCGACTCCAAGATCAAGCAGTTAACTCTGCTAGCGTACTCCATGGTTGCCAGAGGATTATTTACTTTTTACCACATCTAATGACAACATTATTTACCTAAACGAGGAAGCTAATCGATCCTGTTTTACAAAAATTGACCATTGCTCTGTTTTCCAGAATTCTTTCCTCGCGAAAAATCTGACAAGAGCAAGAATACAAAAAGAAAGACAACAAAAAATTCCAAAACACGAATCTCTCTTCTTCTTCTTTTACCGTTATTAAATAAAAAATCTTAGAGCAGCTAACTGTACTTTCCTCAACAACCTAAGAAGAAAATAAAAGAAAGAAAACACGATTAATAATTATAAGCGAAGAATACCTGGATTGGGAGAGTTCTGTTTGGATCGGCGATTAGATCGGCGCTTATTCTTCTTCTTCTCCTTCTCCCTGTCACCACTATCCTCAGACCTCACAACCACCATCACTGGCGATTGCTCACTCGAACTTTTCATAATTCCTCAGAGGAAAAACAATTAAACAGTAACAACAAAAGAAACGAATTGAGAAAAAAAGGAAAAAGAAATCAATCAAAAATAATGAAGTGATAGATAAAGAAAACCCTAAAGCTGAGGCACCTTCCGATTGTTAAAAAAATTACGGAAGAACCGATAATAATGGGACATAAAAAAGAAAAGAAGAGGGAAAAACAAAAGAATAAAAGAGAAACAACAACAACAAAGAAAGGGAAAGAGAGATGATAGGGTTTATGAAGACGTGAAAGTGGGAAGTTAGAAAGGGAAAGGGACGTTATGATTGGTCGGCTAAGACAAATGGCGCCGACAATTGATTCCTTTGTCTACTCTCCCCTAGGCCCTGACCCCAGCCAGCCCAGCCTCTTCGCTTTCCTTTTACTTTTTCCTTTTCTTTTGCTCTCTCTTTGCTTCCCTTTCTCTTTCTCTTTTTTTATGATTATGATTTTTTTTCTTTAGTGGGAGGTTTTGTGCTCTGTGGGAAGGATGGATGGATCATGTGCCACGTTTCAGTGTTGGATTGGTGAGTGCTAAACTGCGCCGTGGAGGTGAGGGGGTATAGAATTTGAAATTTCGGGGTTTGTGTGCGTGGATTGGCTGGTATTTATGGTCGTATGGACGGTGGTAAAGAAGACTGGAGGAGTTTTATAATCTATAGTGGTACCACGGGGTGTTTACAGTAATGATAAAAGTTTTTTAAAAAACATATATATTAAAATAATTTTTTATTTTTAAAATTTTATTTTAATATCAATATATCAAAATAATCTAAAAATATTTAAAAATTTCAATTAAAAACAGCAAATTAGGCGAAGTCGTACCTTTTGAGTGGAAATTTTCCTACATCTAACCTAATTTGAATGGGTTGGCGTCAAAGTCATGTGATGGATGTGGATATTTCAAGGGAGAGCAAAACCAACCATATTCTCTCTCCTCGTTATTTCAAGTGATTTTCTTTTTTTCCTCTCAAATTTAAAAATTAAAATGTAAAAAAAATAAAATTTAATATTAAAATTAAAATTTAAGAAATATGCAGATTGTAGAGGAAGAAAAAGAAATAAGAGGGTGAAAAATAACTTTTCTACCTTTAAAATGGTTATAGTTTTCTTTTTATTTTACACTTTGATCCAATTTTTTTTTTTAATTTTATCTATTCTTAATAAATTTTGACAAATTAATTATTAATCTGAGCATAAAAAAATACAACTGGAATAAAAATAAAAAAATAATTGTTATTTTAAAACTTGAACTTAC
>Ga0307511_10003494_pt1 | contig 16155 bp, 23 predicted proteins | sample 13_EM_MG_FD_200266 | JGI IMG/M metagenome (GOLD analysis project Ga0307511, IMG submission 200266) | Populus trichocarpa ectomycorrhiza microbial communities from riparian zone in the Pacific Northwest, United States - 13_EM | ecosystem: Host-associated > Plants > Roots > Unclassified | place... | reverse complement strand
TCAGATCTGAAATGTCAGGGACGACTGAGGAGAACCACGGCGTTTCGTTGAGAATTTTGGAGCGCTGGCGCTCTTGGGCATCTTGTACATTTACAGTCAATTAGGTCTTCATATGAGATTGCAAAACTTACAGTCTTTGATTGCAATTTGCGATGTTGCCTGGACCATATCCATAGTAATAGTATTTGGGGAGGATTATATCTAATAAGATAACTATAATTAAGATCTATCGAAGTCCTGGGATGTATTCTATGGGTATGTATACTATATTATTACTGAGGTGAAAAGAAAGGAAAGCACGATGACGCAGCGCTGCTTTTATTGATGGTTGAATTTAGGGTGGGCGTACTTGATCACGTGAGTTTGATCACCTGCTGTGATCGTTGTTGAAGGATATTATAATATGTATGCTCTATAATTAAATTTGTTTTTATTCAATGACCCAAGTCATATTAAACTAAAGTTGTATGACTATGCAAGATATTTGTGGCTAAGGGCGACGGGAATACCAAACAGTGTATGTGTGGTCCGGTACAGTTCTGCTTAGTCATAGTCGGGTTTCCGAACCTTTGTCAGCAAGCTCTTGACCTACATGCGATTGAGCAAATATAAAAACCAGAAAATCGTCATCAGTGAACATAGATTGATTACAATAGTCATGGGCGGTAAGAGTATTCAATTCCTACCCCGCGTTGGTGACCCCTCATTGAGAGCCTTTCTCAGCTTTTGTGACTGTTCGGCGGACAAATCTGATGCCCGCAGCTTGTGGCTACGTGTATTGCGAGGCGAGATGGAATCGACGTAAGGTCGAGGACGAATAAGGCGCCATGCAGGGATCTTCGAATACCTCGTAAGTGGTTATTCTACTTGCTCAGAGGAGGTTACCCACCGACATAGCGCTGCACCAGGACCTGACTCGTGTCGATACCCTGGAATTATGAGGGATGCTTCGCACAAAGTAAAGCATCATCTCCAACATGAGAGTGCGACTCTGCCAGAACCGGCACTCTGTTTGCACGGTTTCGAGCCATTGAGGTGAGTATTTGTCACGAGGGTCTCCCGTACACTGGTCAATAACCACCGTAGGGCTGTGCCAGTAGTACATTAAGAAGCTGGTGGTCGGAGGGACACAAAGACGGAGTGTCAGCGTGAATATCTCGGGGTCCTGAATGCCACCTTCGACGAGTCCCTGACGAATAATAATTAGTGATGCCCAGGTAAGTCTTATCAAACACCTACCCCCTTGCGTATAATGTTTAAAATGCACTCAACATCATCTTTCCACAATAGATTTTTCAGACAAGGGCCACGCTTGTGTGGATCGGCGGTAGGTGCCTCGGTGCACGTCTTCCCATCCGCAATCCACTTGTCGATGGTGCCGGGGACACCATGCTTCGTGCGATACGCGATTTTGTCGTCATTGTTCATATACTTGGTGTTAATATGAATGAGTGGGTAGAAATCGTTGCCGCTGAGGCCGAACGGGCGTTTGGCGGGCTGGGACATATCTTGGTCAAGGGTGGGGATGAAGAGAGGGAGAGCGGTCTTAATATGCAGATATATTATATCTACACTCGAGTCATATATTCTCGAGTCACATTTTTTCCTGCAATTCTCTCCTTTTCGGGCCAATCAAAATCCAATCACATATTCTCGTAACATCTGCCACCACTAATATACATACAACTGCAGCCTTCCCAGCATTGCTTTGCTTTGGTGTATATTCGCCATCAATCTATGGTGCTCGAGGTTCCGTAAAACGCGGGAACTTCATGAATGTTATTAAGTTTGAGATGCTCGATGAGTCGGGCGATGAGGTCTGCATCGTCAAAAGCTAAGCCAACGCTGTGGCCACCACCGGGCTGATGATGATGTATTTGAATTGAGACAACTGTCATATATGCAGGTGTCGATGTTAATGCCATTCAGACCACTTCAGCCCCATCCAAAATTTCCTCCTCTGTTTCCAATCTTTTTCGCTTGTTGGGTCCTTGGCTTGTGTTATTTGCCACCTCATTCTTCTTCTGCGTGGCACGAGCTTTTCGCTTCACTTCTTGGGTGACTCGAAGGGCTGCTGCAAATTCGAAATGTTTTGCCTGCCGGTCTAGATGAAGCGGAATAGGAACAACAAGAGAACGTGGTAAGGCTGCACGAAGGAGGTGCGAATTGTGGAATGCATGTGTGTTAATCACAAAGCGTTCAATGGGTTGGTGTTCAATATAGGTCTGGACCAGACCGGATTCGACACGCTCCTGCATTAATGGCTGCCTGCCCGATGCAGTACACTTAGAAAGAGGACAATCGTGCTGTACATTGTAGAGAAAATCTATGCCCTGCACATGATGTTCAAGGCGTGTTAAAAACGTATATAAAGACCAGCGGCAAATACATACAGTAGATGGAATAACCACATAGATTGTTTCTTCATGGCGTCGAGCCAGCATTGGCATTCCGAAGATCTGATGTCGAGGAGAAAGGACTTGGAAAACGTCCAGTATGACGACAGCACGGTCGCTTGTAGCATTAGACAAAATTTCAACAATGCGGCCAGTAATGGATTCGCTGAACTTATAAAGAACCAGGTATCAACTTACAGGTGAAAAAAATGGGATAATAATGATTATCTCACAAGTAATGGTGATTTTGCAAAGATCCATGATCCTATGGAACACTTGTCTTCAGAACGTGCGATAGCAAATCGGCAGGGCGTCCATTGTGAATCAGCATCTTCCGAAGTGCAGTTAAGCGCCTTGGCGCCTTGTGTCTGGAACCAAGAGATGTACTTTCGGCTCTCTGCCTTCTTACCCGGAGCTTGTTTGAGGGGTTCCAGTCTGAATGAACCTAAACATTGTAAATAAATTGAGATGTATAGTAGAAATCAAGACCTACCGTTTACAAGGGGTTCTGCGCTAGTCCAACCCAAGAGTGCTTGGAGGGTTGGGTGAGTGTGAATGAAGTGACGAACAGAGGGTCCTGGTTGCTCCCACTCCCCATCCGCTGTTGGCCACCAACCGCCTGTGAGGCGATGTTTCAATGTTTCTTGCCCAGCCAACTGGAAGGCTATATCTCGACTTGGTGCTAGATGGTTTGAAAAGATAGAGCAGAATCGAAAGATAGCATTGTAGCGCTCAAACACCTCCGTTGCAGTCCCGACAAGCGGTCCAAAACGAAGAACATCTGCTTTCAAGTGTGCAAGAAGGTGGAGTTTGATTTTAGACGTCATTTTCGATGGGTCAATCATGGCGAATAAGTCGAGGACATTTGCGGCAGCAACTTCGACATCAGACTGTTGAATGTTAAATCATTGAAAATATGAATAAAGCATAGCACTTCAAACATACGAGATATTCTTCCATATTCCGTATTTCCGGCATCCACAAGAGAGCACAGAGTTCTCCCACTGCTTTTGTAAGAAGGAACCGAGTGGCATCTACAAGATCATAGACATGGAAGACGTTGACCTGCGCAATTGTTTTAAACTGCCGTCCAATCAGTGAGTTGGCATATTGCATGATGTAATTAGCCCGAATGGCATGGATGGAAAGCCCAGATCGTTCAGTGGATTGCAAACGAAGTGAATAGAGCCGTTTTTGACTAGCTGTCCATGGGGTATGTGAGCCATGCCACAGGTATTTGACAACGCCTAAAAGAATGGTGTGAAGAATTTCCACAGGAGTATCAATAGCGGGATCAAACCCTGTCAAGAATCCAATGAGGCAGCAACCGCATATTGTTCTGAGAAGCACTCACCGTCCAATGTCAAAAATGGATTATAAATGTCGCTGTTGTGCTCATGCACCCAGGCCAGTAGTTCGGCCTGGATATCGAGGGCAGGCCGTTCAGGGTGGTTCTTGCGCAACGTTCGTGCACGAGCTATAAGGTCGTCGATCCAGAATTGGGTGTAAGCATCTTTGATGCCATTCTTAGTTTGCTGATTTTGTACATTCTGGGCGATACCCAGACAGGCCAATTCAACCTGGGACTTGACATCCACGAGGATCCCTTCTGCAGAACGAGCGACGCCGGCCTGGATGTCTCAATTCAGTAAGTACCAGCATTGAAAAAAGACAGTTATCTACCTCGAAGAGGCTATGAAACCCAATATCAGTTTCTTTATCTTTTTGGGTCCCACCAACGAAGCATTTCCTGCATGGGTGGTTTCCATTCCCCCCAATATGGCCACAGACTTCACTCTGAGCTGGGTTATCTCCTGGGCCAGAGTTTACGTAGATCTTGAACCGCACTTGTGCTCCTGAGGTGCCATGACGAACCTTCACAGGCTCCTTATGTGTTGCCCTATCAATCATTTAGTCCCAAGGCTGCACTTCAATGACTTTGACTTACTCGACAACCTGTTTAATCCCATGGAATTGCTCAGTAATACTAGCAACTGGTGACGTTGAGACGAAATGGACATGGAATTCTTGTTGAAGGAGTTTTCGGGGTAAGTTTCGATGACTGATGTAGGTATTCCAGTGCTTATTCCAGCTCTTTGATCGGTTTCCAGACACATCGTCACCGAAGACATCTATCCAGCTGGTGTATAGAGGATCTCCTTCTGCTAGTGCACGGTCAGGGTTAGGCATACGCGCTGGATATCCTGATTTGATAGTTTTGCCTGTTTCTCATGAGCAGGCTTTACGACGTATATTGTACATGCAACTCACTGTTCCAGGTAGGAAGCAGACCCCAATCCGTCAAGTCTAGAAAATTATCCTGCAAATCCGATGCCTTGACTAAAATCACACTGCTGTCATTAACATCAGCGACAAACTGCAAGGCCTGTCAACATCCTATATTAACTCCAAGTGCAAGTGGGCTTACTTGGTCGTTAAAAGTAACCGCATATGCATCGGCAAAGACGGTCCCATCATTGTCCTCCAACCATCGCACTGGAATAATGAAATCACCATTTTTGAGGCGGGCAAGTTCATCAATATAATAGTGGCAATCGCCAGCATCGTACATAGGGCTTAATGTATGTCGGTCGACATCCTTCCGCCATTTCTGAGCGTGATAAACCTCCGAAATAATGCCATCTGGAGGGATCACTGGGTAGCGACGGATATGATCGCATACCAAGGGATTGGCCCAGTCCTAGATAGAATGCCTGTAAATTCTTGTGGTATAAAGACACTTATATTGCTCACCATGGCCACCAGAGTACGCGGATCGTTCATGGAATAGATATTCCCTTTAGGGGACTTGTGCTGTACAGTTGGGACCCCTGAAGACTTCCGGAGAGAGCTTTGTACGTGACGAAGGTGATATAAAGAGGGGACATCGCGAGCCCCTGCTTCGCGGAGTACCCAGAGAAATACGTTCATAAGTGAGTTTGAAAGTCGCATTCTGGGAAGGTTGTCAAGGGTGTCAAGAAGGAACATCTACATATGAGGAGCATGTTTGTGAATTGTTGGTCTGCGTGTGGAAGGGTTGACTCACCGTCTTCGATTCATATGGTGACCAAGCTTCAGACGTCTTAGGCCGACCTCGTGCCTCTTCATCAAGTATGTCTGCCCCTTCGGGAATATTCACGTCTGTCCGAAAACACGAGATAAATTGAAATGAACGAAGGGAATCGAGAGGTATACATACGCGTATTTCGTAACAACTCGGTTAGTATGTCTTCCTGTTCCAGTTCATTGAGCAGTAGTTCACCATCATTTGGGTCTTCTTCGGGGAGGAAATCAGCACCACGCCAGAGGTCAAAATTAGTGGCCTCTTGCTCCAAGCGCTTCCTTTCTTCAGCTGCGGCGGCTGTATGGTCAATTCCTGCATTGAAGATCTCATTGGCAAATGCACTGTTATCCCACATTTCTTGTTCTTCTACACTTGGTCTGAAAACACATGGCTTCATCGTTACTGGTGGTTCAATTGCTGAAGATAACATAGCGAAGTCCATCGTCTCCTCAATGGCGCTCTCTTCTTGAATGGATTGTTCTCCGACTATTCGAATAGAATCCCTATTCTGCTGGGCACGGACAGAACGGGCATGGACATCCGATTTTAAGTGATAAGGTAGACTTTCTTTCTGGATCCATCCACTGTTTCCACGCAGTGCTTCGCATATACTGCATCGAACCTTCTTGCAGTCGTCTGACAACTCTACAACTGATGAATTGTTTGTATCTTGAGTATTGCATAATATATAAACGGTATGAAAGAAACCCACAGTCAGGTAATGCGGTTTGTGCCTTGCGCCCTTTTGCCATCGTCGGGGTTGGAGAGCAAGGAAAGAGGCAGGAGTCAGTTTTCCGAAAAATATTTTTAGAACACATTTGGCTTGATCCGGTGACTCGGGCAGCAGTGCCACATGAGTCAGAAGCGCGCTAAATGTTAACAGGAGATTTTGTGGTTGTGTTTGGCTATATTAATAACAGACTGTCCTTACCTTTATTTATGAGATCGTTGCCACATCCTTCAATGCTGTCAAAAATTTCCCCCCCACAATAAATTCTCCTGTTACTTGCCCGGCCGAATTTGCACAATGCTCTCGAGTACAACGTCTTCTTCGCCTATGGGAGGTGCATTCATGGCACGGACGAAAAAATGTCTTGTTCGCTCAGCTCGAGAAAAAATCTTGCAGCTTGTTCTTAGTCCCAAACGTGCAATCATCATCTTTCCACATACCTTGAGCAATTAAAACACTTTTTGGTCCGTTGGCTATCTTCATCTCATCCTCGATTGCCAATGAAGCTCCCATCCCTTCTTAGTGACATCTTGAATGAAGTAGTATACATCGGAGGGCTGATATGGTGCTCTGAGAAGCTTTGAGCATATTGGGGGGATATGCTAGGCGACAGGAAACAAAATTTCTCTGCCAGCGGTTTGAAGGCCAGCTGATGAATCACATGTCTGTCGTACAAACGGTCAAGACAACTAATCGTACGGTATCTAATTCTATATATCTGTAAGCGGGTTTGGAATACATATGTTATTACTGTCGAAATGGAGGAAAAATTTGTACCAGCATTTCCGTGGGTAGAACAAGATCCTTTTCATTTTTGCGGAGCCGCTTACCAGGTATTCGCACACTACACATTTCCGAACTAAATTTTCGAACTTTCAGCATTGTTCCACTGGTTTCCCCCACTTTAGAAGTGACAAGGTCGTCAGACTGTGTTGGTGGAAGAGGGCAAAGATTGTCCAGGGCGATAAGTCTCTTGCTTGTCCCGTCTCGCACCTTAGCGTCATCCCCCGTAATCACTTCAAATTCCAAGATCCTAGAAGGCGCAGAGCGCTCAAAAAGCTTCACTCTGACTCCTGTGAGTTTCTCCAACCAATGCCCTCGAGATATGGACTTGGAAGAGGCACCAATGTGATCCTGTTCGTGGAACGGTGTCGATGAATTGGGATCCCACGCGGGTGTAGAGACACCAGTCTGCGCCTCTTCATGCAGTGGCGTGGAACACATGGCCCGGGAAAGTATGCTTGGCGCCGGTCCAGGCTCTGGAGCTATCCTCACCGCCTTTTGAACCTGATTCACTGGACCAATGACACGGATGCGTACTTCATGTTCCCCACTGCGCTTGCTCAGTAAATGGAAGCAGTGAATATGATCACTCACAGTAATGCAAGATCACAAAGAGTAAACCTGACCATCTTTTGCTGGAGGGCATCCAGCTCGACCCAAGCGTCGCCAGCGGGGTGGGTGATCTTGATGGTTCCTTTATACGATTTGTACTGATGGCGTCCTACCACCATTACCCGTTTTCCGATAAATATCTTATTGGGATCTTCCCCCTTGGAGCTGGAAATATTGTGCTGAGTCCTCCCTCGCAAGGTCTGTACGAATGGTGGACTGAAAAACTCGATATCCGCTGTGGCCGCTGAGATCTGGATCACCAATATGTTAGTGAATTTGAGCGACGATTGGATTTACACACCTCAAAACCTTTCTCAACATTGAGTACACTCACAGAGCCCTGTAGCACATCCACTATCCAGCCGGTACTGCCTGTATGCGTCCCGCGTAAGATCATGACCTCGTCACCAATTCGAAATACCCTCCGAACTGAGTCCACCAGAATCTCCTCTTCAAGGCCCTGGGATTCCATGTATACGGCAACCGCCTTTTCATCCACCCGGGTAACTCGCCCAAATATTCCTCGATACTCGCCCCTGACAACCTTCACCCGATCGCCAATGTTTACTTGCAGACTCGATAGACTGGCGCTGACCCTACAATAAGTGTCTTCAAAAAGCCATGGACACTGTCGGAAAGTGTCAAGCAACCCCTTAGAAGGAAGGTCATCCTGTGGGCGCATCAAATCAACACTGCTCAGAGGAGAGACTATGAAACCCTCAGGAGTAAAGGATTGTCCACGAAAAGCCACCAGGTGCCCATTAGGTACATCAGAGACGGCGTCCGAACCAAATACCCTCCGTAGCACAAATGGCGGCTGAAGGATCTGTTCTGGTCTTGTCGTCCCCCTTTTCATTTTGTAATGGCTAATCCGCGGTATCACCAACACACTCAGCAGGCCATTCACTTCCGCGACAAGTGCAACATCACCGCAATACACACCCCACCCCTTGCCTGTTCCACGAATCCGTGCCCAGGATTGAGGTTGAAATGAATGTGGACTGGGCACCTGGAGCCTGGCCAACATCTCCTCGGTTGGTACAAGTCGTATTGCCTTTACATTGAGCTCTCGTATCGCAGCTGCCAAATTGGTCGCCTGCGCCAGCGTTGAGACCTCTGCGTACACTCGTCCTGGTAAGGTGCTGAGCGCGAAAATGGATTTGGCGAGAAAATCTGGATGTGTTGGATGGGTGGCCCTCGAAAGTACTTTGAAAGCCACAAGTTCCTCCGATCCTATCTGCATAAGGGTTAAAGCTGGCAGGGTTCACATCAAAGGATCCACTCACTGCGCATCCTATCTCCCATAGACGATCCTCGCAACTCGGTAACCGTTCTTGTTCATTGAAAGAGATGTCATAATTTCTGCCTCTGTTTAAAACGCGCTTGAGGAACGAGTCCCACTGGTCCACATGTTGTTCTTCTTGCATGGCATTTTGTAGCGCAAGGAAGCTGATATCCAGATCAGCTTCGTCTTGGGAAACATCATCTTGGAAAACATCTGGCATGATAAGAGTGTGTGTTGGAGCAAACTTGGACGACGCACCTTCCGCCAGCTCTGTTTCCTCATCAGAATCTTCTCCCTCTCCGACTGCCTCTATGTCGACAAAAGGATTGAGACGTCGCCGCTTGATTGGTCGGTCGTTCATTGCATTCCAATTCTGTAACAACTGGCCAAATACTATGATTTGCAAGGCGATGGTGTATTAAAAACGAACCTTGGTCTCCGGGCCTTTCTCAAATTATACTGTATATAGAATGTTGATTCTTATCTACTATTTCTTTTATATTATCATTGGGAAAATCTAAAGTATTGCGGTGGCGAAGAGAGGAAAGTAAAACCAATGTTGTGCAGGTTTTGAGCCACGCCATCACTTAGGGCAGGTGCGCCATCAGCCCTGATGACAAAGGTTCGGAAACCCGACTATGACTAAGCAGAATCAACGACCACAACATTGACTGCTTGGTGTATTCCTGTTTCCATGGAGCCACAAAATTTTGAACAGACATATAATTTTACTTTACGACCTGAGTCATTGAACAAATATATTTAAGTGGAGCGTTATCATCCTTAATATCTTTTCAACAGCGATATAATGGCAGGCAGCCATGTTCACGTGATGAAGTACGCCCACCCTAAATACAACCATCGACAAAATCTGTGCGGCAACATCCTGTTGGCCCTTTCTTCTCGCTCAGCACCATTATAGGAGAATTCCCTAAGACGTACATATAGATCTAACTATAGTTATTTTATTAGATATAATACTGCTATGGATATGGTCAAGGCAGAATCGCAATTAAAGAGTGTAAGTTTTGCAATCCCAGAGGAATCCCTAATTGACCGTTTAAATTTACAAGATACCCAAGAGCGCCAGTGCTCCAAAATTCTCAGCGAAACTCCATGGTTCTCCTTCGTTATCCCTGACATTTCGGATTTGACTGGGCGACTGTCTTTCAGTAGGAAAGACCCTCTGCACATCTTTGTCAACTTTGCACCTTGCTTTGTGGATTCGTTCACAAGAAGATTGGCTATTTCGACATCAGTCACGAGAGGCGCGAGCTATTCGACAGGGGCTGGGTTGGACCGCTAGAAATGAAGAATTAGCCATCATCGACAACTCTATGTTTGTCTGAACGACAGCCTTGTCAATATGTTCGTGGTTTGGCTCTGTAACTGCAGTGGATCGATGACCCCTACTGTGTGAAGGATGCTGAGGCCAAACCATTCGCGGGTTTACCTTTTCACCTTCGTCGAGGCACCTAGGATTGACATGAGGGGGGGTGAGAAGGAGGAAGGTATTCGCAGCGCACCCAACTGTACACTGGTATCCCTCAATGATCGCATACAGTCTCTCTTTCGCCCCGACTCCCCTCTGGGGTTGATTCGCAGTCAGGTGACTATGAGTTTCCGCTATATGGAATTTCTTCTTCCAAGACTGAGACAAAAAACCCAAAAGGAGGGCTCAAAACCAATATTTCTATGGGAGGTATATCTTTTATTCTGGCAATTTGATTGTACCTGGCTTATCACATCGCCAGATCCCGACTCAGTGGATGAAAGCCCAGGTGCAATGCGCAAGACTCGATTATCCTTGGTATATAGCGCTGTATTTTATCTATTTATTCTTGGAAAATGACGTAGGTACGTATCGACCCCCAGCTACACAATACGACTTTATGGGTTCATTGCATATCTGAGGGTTGGGTCCACATATCAAGTCATCCTACGATCGAGAACGATAGAAAAGAAATTTCTAGGTAAAAGAACTAATGAAGGTGGCGAGTACGCCGAACTCCTCAGTTTAATAATAGTGATTTCACAGAAGGGATGTTGGTAGACTTGTATAAAATTGAGCTGGCCCAAGCTGCCAGTATGAATTTTCCGAATTCCCATTGTGTATCTCATTCAACTCATTCGCCGACGTGATCTAGCAACACCCCTCACAAAGCCGATAATTCCACCACATATGGGCAATTCCCATTGATGAAATGTCGGAACGCGTGGGTGCTAAACGACGGCGTGTTGTCCTCAAAGATCACCGCAAGCGCCAGGTGATCCGAAGGTGTTGTCGATGTGGCAAGTTGACGCGTCCAGGGAATAGTGACAACTTATGAGGTCTGTCGTGCTATTGACCCATCCGACTCCAAGATTATGTAGAGTGTTAATTAATATATAACTTTCAGAATCAACCACGTCGCTGACAGAGATCCCTCCCAATCGTCGTGTTGTTGAGATACCAACGAGCGGAGAATAAAGGTGCGGCTTCAAGTTCATGCAATTATTCGTTGTTTCTTTTGCCTTGTCGGATCACACCTTCTCCCTCGTCTACTCCACCTCTTCTCGCACTTTTTGCAACTAACATTCATCTATTCACCGGCTCTTCATTTCCTCACCTCCCCAATGTCTTTGCCCTCGACTCCCGTTTGGTATCTCAGAAGACTCCCATACAAAGCCCAAGACCGCCGCGACCTCGTTCGATCCATCTGGCGCGCCCTCGCAGAAGTCAATGACATCGTTTCTCAGGAACTCGCAAGAATCCAGTCCACCGGAATTGTAGCTGTGATTGTAACGTAAGCTCTTCGTCGAAGAAGCGTATTTATTTTATTTACTGACCTTTTATCCATAGTTCTACCTTTCGCGATTCAAGAACAGAGCATGAACCTCACTGGACCTCCAGAGTTTTCGCATCGACTCCAAACGGCGGCTCAGTTTATCTCGGTGGACTCCACTCGTTCTCTTCCAGCTCACTTTCAGTCGCAACATTCCGACCCCGCCGTCAGGATAACAAGAAGTCGCATTGGAGACATCGTACCCTTGCTGACTTTCCCAATCGCAAAGTGCGCAAGCTGAAGATCACCGACATTTAAAAAGGTATTTTTTCAAACCGAATTTTTGATCGTTCGCCAAATTCTAATTATGATTAGTCTTGTATGTAAGGCCTAAGCGATTTTGAGATCTTGAGGTCTGATCTTTCGGTTGGATGTACTGTAAGCGATCTTTTTTTTTTAAAAAAAAATTCTTCGCCCCTTATTGATATTGTTCGTGGAGTAACTAAAAGACTGGTTATATTTGTATATACTCCATATCAACGTCGATACATGGTTGTGCTCGACACCGAGGGCAACCGATGAAGGAAAGATCACCAAGGCCATTGACGTCAACCCCATCTTTTGCAGGTTCTACAGAGGGTTCCGCTCACGATCAACCTCCTCCATCACCACCTTTTACCCCCGAATATATTTAACAGCTCGCAATCGCCGATGATATCGAGTCCACTTCCTGTCCCGCAAATCAACGAGCATGAAAGGGAAGGAAGAAAGAAGTTAAATCGAAGCCACCTGGATCATGGTTCCAAAGGCGGAGAAGCTTGAAGCCCAGCGAAAAATTACGACCAAGGCCCTCCCCCACTCGAGATTTACCACTGGCATCATCAGCTCTTTCACGAGAAGAACCGGACCATCCAAGTTGTACAAGTTGGTTTCAACCATCGAGTTCCGGTACCTAGGCGCTAAAACCACAAAGACGGCCGTTCTCCAGCCCCTCCACGATTCTCTTTCCCTCTTTCATACAACCTGACTTGGCCATCTCTCAACCACGACCTCCACCTTCTAACTTCAACGACAAAATTTGCATCCCATCGAACCAACATAAGTAATGGACATATCTTGCTCAGTGAACCAGAGTCCATACTGAAAGAGAAATCGCGTTCTACATCAAATCTCTCAGCTGGTATATACCATATCCGACCCATGTGTATTGACATTCTCAAAGAAATTAGAAAAGGTTCGGAAACCCGACTATGACTAAACAGAACCAGCGATTCAGGCAGTGTGATCACATACAAAATACTGTTTGATATATTCCTGTTGCCCTGCAACCGCAAAAATTTAGGATCATATAAATTCATCTTATGATATGGGTTATTCCATAAAAATAGGTTTCAAGGGAGCATCCATGTTATTCTTAATATTTTTTCAACAGCGATCCTGGCAAGTGATCAAGTACACCCAAATCCACCTAAAAATTATTGTACCCTTGCTTAGAGGTCGTTCCCAAATGACAATTTCAACACAAGGGAAGTCGGAGGAACTTGACGAAGAGTTTGATTGCGGACCACGAATCTTTCAAGAAAGAAGATTCTCCCAACGCCTGACTTGAACTGGTTCAGGTTTTTGATAGCTCATTTCGATGCCCAGTCGGCCGAATTTCCGATAAGCCATGCAATCTTGGTCACCTGGTGATATCCACGATCATTTATACTTCGATGTCATATTACGTAACACTGAACGGGACCAGAGTGGAAATGTACCTCGATTTTGCTCTTTGTTCAGTTCCAACATGCACATCTTCCGCCGTGCAAAAGGGTCTCGGAGGAACGAAGATACTAGCCCTCTCAGTGATGCACAGGCCCGGCACACCCCACAGGATATTCCATCTCCTGACACCCCTGGCATCCCTCTTCCCACTTCTCCACATGATATTCCAGACAATATACTCGCCTTCCGCACCATCACCACATTGCTTTCCTTCATACAACAGGAGCAGGCGTTTCGGGTTGAACAGGAGATGCCTATGCACGAGGACATCAAACTCGACCTATCCACTGCATTTGCTACAATCGCCGTCATCGACCACGAGATTGTTGCAGTTGCAACCAAACTTACCTTTGATAAGATAGATGTTGTCTGCGCCACGCAAACCCCTATCGAAGGCCCCTCCACCAAAGTCGCCCCTGTTAAAGTCACCTCTATCACAGACACGCTCATGCTCCTCGATATCAGAGACAAGCTCGTGCGAGGCCTCGAGTTCTTCGTCGCCAAGAATACTCGTAAGGATGAGCCACCCCAAACTGAAGCGCCCACTATCAGCAATGTTGACGTTGCAGGGGACCTGCCTGGCGTTCCGTTGAATGACAGTGAGGCAGTAAAGACGTGGGTTGAGCAGCGTTGGTGAGAGCCGTGCAACTATATTATTGGAGTGCGTGCTTATCAGTGCCCGCCTTCTGTACAATAGGAGCAAGACGACCATTCCCGTGCACCTGCGGGTCTTGGGCAAGCTGCTCACCATGGAAGAACCCTCTCCTCTTGGCCCCAAAAGAGTCTCCAGCGTCATGCAAGGGCGCCTTATGCGCTACGTCATCGCCACTTGCTTTCAAAAGATAAGGCGTCGGGTGAGACACAAGACTCTCTCCCAGCCGCTCATCAAATCTCTAAAGGATTTGACAACCTTCAACGTGGGCAACTTCGAGCGCGATGAACGATCAGACGAAAGGACTGGCCACGATCGGCTACTCCTGGAGTTCCTTATGGACACCCATGACGATCTTCAAGCCCAATTTCCAAAATTACTCGAGCGCGCCAAGAACAAGGATGATCCAGACTTTGATCTTTACACCGAAGACACATGCGCAGAGTTCCATAAATTATTCAAATTCCTCCTGAAACGCTTTCAGGAGGGTCTGGATACACTGCACCAAATGCGAGGCGATCAAAATGTCTCGACTCGGCGCTCCAAGGAGTTCAAGACGGCAGTGGAAACTGTCTTCACTTCTGGATATGCGCTTCAAAGACTAGCTCATGGCGCCGCCCTCCGGGTGCACATGAAAGCCATTGCCTCGAAACTCCCTTCCGCAGAAGAAACGTCAGCGAATGAGGAGGAGGAGGAGGAGGAGGAGGAAGGGGATGAAGACCTCGAACTCGTCCAGCCTTACGCCAAAGTAAACGGCGCCGTCCGGTCTGAGCTGTGGCAGTCTCACATTGACTGGTTGCGACTTATACTAGTCCAGTTTGACGCAGTAGACCAGCTCGTTCACTACTTCGCTGGGGACATCCCCAGGGCCGTTTCTATCTATGTTGTGACCCCCCCATCTCCAAACTTCCGTTTACTCCGGTGGCAGAAACTTTTGGAGGACCCAAGATTCTTTCCCACAACAACAACATCAAAAACTGCTGTTGATGGTCCTCCTGGTATAAACAACGACGACATACTCAATTTTTTTACCGAGCATCTTAGCAATGTTGCTTCGTCTGTAAGCCACGTCAACGCTGCCAATTCGTGGTGGAACAAACGGGACCTTGGTCGCACCATCAGCAGAGTTGAAGACTTGAAGACCTCCACATTGCCAGGCTGGGGGCGATCTGCAACGGATCTGCTTGACACGCTTAATGGGTTGCCGGGTATGCCTGAATCGGAGAGCGAAGAGTACAAGCAAATTTCGTTTGACATCAAGTCGATACAGCAACACGGCTTTTTTTATAGTGCTCTAGCTTCTACGGACTACGACAATGGCTTCGGAGGCGCGCTGCATTGCGAGGCCTTTCTTGCATCCATCCTTTGTGACACTGCAAATATCAGCAAAGACTTAGCGGTACATATGCAGGTGGGTCACTTTTCCAGCTCGTTTTTATCACCAGAGTCTCATTTTTTGTGAAAGGGTATGGGACCAACTATCGGAGTATCGAAATGTTGCTGCCCAGCATGTAAAAGTCTACTCGCCCTTCTGCGGAGGGGAAGATCTCAGCAATTCATCATCAGAGGCTCTCACAATACCATTACGGCCTGCACTCTGCCCACATGGCTTCCGGCGAACATAGTGGATTCAATGAACGATTTTCTTGGGGGCCTTTTGAGAAATGAGTTGATTAAAATTATGGGCGGCTCACACATATTGCCTCGTCGTGCTGAGTCCACTGGTTCACATAGGCTTTCGTCTGGCAGCGCTAGCCTGGCCAAAAACAACAACACAGTGGTCGACAAGGGGTGGATGTGAAATGACGCTATCAAAGTCGGTCTGTTTCCTTTTCTCCTTTCCTCTTTCCTCACGTTTCTCGGGTCTAGAGTTTATTGGACTTGACTTATCATGGCTTGCTTGAAATTTTTGGCTCCCATCCACGCTCGTGATATTATGTTGTAAAGCTACACAGTGTATTAATCAATTTCATTTGTCATTGAGTGACTGCGATGAAGGTACTTGCCTAGGTGGCATGCCGATCATGTACAACTGCACCATTATTGCTGGTCCAAGCTTGAAATTAAAATCTGACTGACCACAGTTGAAGTTGCTTACATA
>Ga0307511_10003492_pt1 | contig 16158 bp, 6 predicted proteins | sample 13_EM_MG_FD_200266 | JGI IMG/M metagenome (GOLD analysis project Ga0307511, IMG submission 200266) | Populus trichocarpa ectomycorrhiza microbial communities from riparian zone in the Pacific Northwest, United States - 13_EM | ecosystem: Host-associated > Plants > Roots > Unclassified | place... | reverse complement strand
CATCCAGGTTATGTGAACCTCTTATCCCTAACTGAGCCCTTACCACCACCGGGGCCAGCACGTTAGTTCCGCCATAGGGCCCCCGCTCTTTCAGCGTGGCTTCATTATTCCGTACATATTGCAGGACGGCGCTGTCACTGCCTCCATACCAGGGATCCGCCAACTGATTGCCGGAAGCCGGCAGGGCCGGTGGTTTATTTTCATCCAGGACGACTCCCAGTCCGAAGCTTTTACCTTTGGCAGTCCTGGCTTGTACAATAAAAGCAACCGTGTCCACAGGAGGGAAGGAAGAAAAAACGAACCGTCCGTCCGATCCGGTGACGGTATCCATGGAGAAATGTGTTTTTCCGGTCGCCATCAGGACCACATTGGACCCTTTGACGGGTCTGTTCATCAGATCGGTGACTTTACCGGTGACCATCATCCCAGGTTCCGCTGCAAAGGGAGGAGGCGATGCCTGTTTTACGATATGCTGCCAGTCATAGCCCGTCCAGCCCTGTGTCAGCAAGAGTGCTTCCAGGGCTTCGTATTGCAGGCCGGAAGGAGAGAAATACCAGCCGGGCATCTCTACGAAGCCTTTCAGGTCAGCCGTCAGCAGCATGCGGGTGACGATATTTTCCATCCGCAGACTGTCAATCCGGACCTGGGCGTCGTCTGTCACGGCAAGCGAAAAGCTTCCTCCTACCGGCGCTCCCTGATCGTTGACCACCTGAATATGCAGGGGAATACTATCCCGGGTGGTATAGCTGTTTTTATCGGTCTTCACTTCGATCTGCAGTTTGTCCGGATGATCGATAAAGGTGATGCGTTCGCTGACCGGTTCTTCTGATTCATTGAACAGGGTGAAATGAGCTATTCCGGAGGGGAAGGCGCTCTTAGCCACTATACCGGTTATTTCCTTTTTATTCAACCTGAAATTGGCGCCATAACAGGCCACTCCCCTGGATAACGCGACCAGGTGGTAAGCCTGGTTGTTCATAAGGTCTGCAGATGGGAGGATGGAGAAGCGGATGGAGTCTTCCCGGGGCCTGTTATCTACCCGCAGTACTACACCGGATTTTTTGATAGCGGGCAATGGATAACGGGCAGCACTGCCGTCCGGCCATAAAATCACCGCTGTATAGGTGTCTCCGGAGACAGGCAGCAGATCGAATATCCCCATCCCTTTGTGCAGGGAGTGAAAAGTTGCGATCACCTTATCCTCTTTATCGACGACCGTCCCTTCTATATCGATCCCCAGACCGCCCTCCCCGAGAGCTTTAAACCCTATCCGGGAAGGGATGCCGGCTACCAGCCAGCCGCCTTCCGGCATAAATTGCAGGTCGATCTTTCGATGATGGCTGGACGAAAGTAGCCCACCTGTTTTCCGGCTGGCTGCCGGAATGGATTGGCTGGCTGCAGGAATGGGCCAGCGGGCTGCCAAACGCTGTACAGTAGCAGGAGCAAGCATAAAATGCCGGCTGAAAAAGCAGTCTTCCCCAAAGTTCTCCATCCAGCGGGTATATGCCCGTAGAGTATAGCTGCCTTCCGGCAGATCGTCTCCTGCCAATGGGATCTGCCCCCAGGAAACGCCGAAATTAAGGGGCAGGGCCATACGCCTGATCTGTCTGCTGCTATCATTGATCAGATCCACATAGAGAAGGCCGCTTAAAGGTGACCAGCCGTAGGTAGCAGCCTGGAAAAGATAGGCTTTGAACCAGATGGTATCGCCAATGGCGTAATAGGGCTTATCAAAATGCAGGAACAGCTTCTCCGGAGGAAGCCGTTTGTTGAAGCTGTCCACCAGGCTAATGATCTTAGCGGCCCCTGATAGGATCTTACCTGTCCCCGATGAGGAAGGAGATTGCGCTGTAGTCGGATTCGCCGGATAAATACCGGCGACAAAACATAGCAGCCAAATAGATCTACGGATAGCCAGGATCGTGATAAGCCGTTGGGTAAATTGTTCCACAAACAATCGATTTTGAGGTTAATAGCTGATGGTTTTCTTTATTAACGGCAGAGAGGAGACCACAATAAAGCAATTATCGCGGTAATTTTTTTCCAGAAATCAGCTATTTATTCCTCTATTTTGGCAAGAGCCTTTCCGGCATGCGCCCTTCTGATCGCAATAACGCCTCCAGATAATAATAATCTCCATAGTTAATGGGCACATCTACCTCGCTGTTGGAAGGCCGGGAGCCGGTACTGTGCGACAGGATAAATCCCTTGTTCTCTCCGGGAGCAGACCGGTATTTACCGGTGAGGCTTTCCAGTATTTTATTAGCTGCCGCCAGGTATTCGTCCCCGTTCTTACTGTACCTGCTCAGTTCATAGAGTCCTGAAGCGATCACGGCTGCTGCGGAAGCGTCCTTGGGTACGGTGTCCACTGCCGCCGCGTCTTCGCCAGGCCGTTGAGGAATGCCGGGTGCATCAAAATCCCAGTAAGGAACTTTATCCGCCGGCAGGTGGGCATGGTGCAGGATAAATCCGGCGATCCCTTCCGCCTGTTGCAGATAGGTCTTATCTCCCGTCTCCCGGTAGCACATGGTATAGGAATAGAGTCCCCAGGCCTGTCCGCGGGACCAGGCCGATTCATTGCTGTAGCCCTGCCAGGTCATTTTTTTCACCACTTTACCGGTGAGGGTATCGTAGTCCACGACGTGGTAAGAGCTATAGTCGCTGCGGAAATGATTCTTCATGGTCGTATTGGCATGGCTAACCGCGATCCTGTAAAAAGAAGAGTCCCCGGTTAGTTTAGTCGCTTCGAAGAGCAGCTCCAGGTTCATCATATTATCGATGATGACCGGGAAGCCCCATAGGTTCCGGTGGTGGTCCCAGGAACGGATGCAGCCGATCAGGGGATTGAAGCGGGTGGATAGGGTCCGGGCGGATTGAAGGATGACCTCTTTATAATGCGGATCTTTTGTAAGCCGGAAGCCCTGACCAAAAGTGGTATAGATCTTAAAGCCCATATCATGGGTTGTGCCGTTGGTCTTTTCTTTCTCCATGGCTGCGGTGAAGATCGCTGCCTGTTCTTTCCATTCATTGTTGCCGGTATATCCATAGAGCATCCATAATTCACCGGGAAAGAAGCCGCTGGTCCAGTCTTTGGAGGCTACCAGCTTGAGCTGGCCGTTCTCTATCGTGCGGGGAGAGAAGAGGTCGGGGTTGGCGGCGGAAGGTCCAGCCGCGGCTTTGGCGGTCTTGATCTCCTGCAGGAGCAGATGTGTTTGTTTCTCCGCATCGGCAATGACCTGCGGGAGATTTATTCCGGTTTGCACCAACTGCACTTCCAGCAATTTCATCAATTCCTGGCCGGGAATGTCGACAGGCCGGATGCTCAGTTCATGCGTCCCGGCATTCAATTGGAGGTAGCCGATCTCTTCCGTGATGATCCCACCGTTCTTATTTCCTGCTGCTACTCTATTTTCGCCTTGTCCGGCATCTGTCTGCCATCGATATCTTCCTCCTGCCCCCTCGCCTGCCAGGTATTTTATGATCAGATGATAGGAAGCGGGGGCTCCTGTCCGGAAGTTCCAACTGAGGTATTGGTCCTTATTCTTCCAGCCATCCACATAATAGCGGGCGGCTTTCCCGTCACCGAAACCCAACCCTTTCCCATGCTGTGTGGCGTCGAATGCCAGCAGGCGTGTCAGGGGAATATTCGGAGCGAGATATCTTACGGAGTCCGTTTGCCAGTTGTTGTTTATCGCTCCGGTCTGCAGGTCTTTTCCGTGGTCCTTCCCGGCCTGGGGGCCTTTTTTCATCTCCAGAACAATAACGGTGTTGACGGTATCGGGGGCCTGGCGGGGAAGATCGATGACGATATCTTTTTCATTTAGCCGGTGGTAGCCGAATTTTTTCGCCGGGTCAGTCAGCAGGTATATACCGGATGGGTCGCTCATCAGCCCTCCCACATAGAGTTTGCCATCGGTGGGCCAGTTGAGCACATGCAGGTACCATTTATTTCCCTTTACGGTAGACACGCCCCAGTTTTGAAAGGGCAACCGGCTGGCAGTGGTGCCATAAATACTTTCGCCGTTCTTGTCCATCCATTTCCCGATGCCTTGCAGGATATGCAGGTCTCTGGGATCGAAAGTCCCATCGCCTTCAGGGCCGATGTTCATCAGCAGATTACCTCCCCGGGAGGCGGCTTTGGCCAGGAGCTGGATAAAGAAGGCAGGCGGTTTGTGGCTGCTGTCAAATTTATGATAGCCATAAGATTCGTTGGTAGTGGGGATCGCTTCCCAATCACCGGTTTGCGGATAGAACTCGGCGGGACGGTCGGCCGTATTGATATAGTCCCCGAAACTGATGGCGGAATTCCTGGCGAGACGGCCATTCACGACCACCTGTGTATCGATCGCACGGATGGCTTTCAGGATCCTGATATTTTCGGAAAGGGGCAGCTTGGAGGGTGTATCGAACCATAAAATATCCGGGTGGTATTTGGTGATCAGCTCCCTGATCTGTGGAATGGATTTTTCATCCACATATTTTTGCGCCTTGGGCAATAGTTCCGGGTGAAGGTCAAACCAGTTGAGCCCTCCAAATAACTGTTTGTCCCCGGCAGGGTTGTTGTATTCCCAGTCGTTGCCCGGTGCATCGGGATCTTCCCAGTCAAAAGCATGTGAATAATAAAACCCGAATTTGATTCCCTGTCGCTTGCAGGCGGCGGAGAGCGCTGCCATGGGATCTTTTTTAAAAGCCGTCTGCCGGACGACGTTGAAGTCCGACACTTTCGAATCATACATGGCAAAGCCGTCATGGTGCTTGGAGGTGATGATCAGGTATTTCATCCCTGCCTGTTTAGCGTGCGACACCCACTCGTCGGCATTGAATTTTACCGGGTTGAAACCGTGGGCCAGCTCCAGGTATTCTTTACGGGTGATCTTTTCTTTGCGCATCAGGTGTTCCGCATAGCCATCCACTTTTTCTCCCTTCCATTCGCCTCCGGCCCGGGAGTATACTCCCCAATGGATGAACATGCCAAAGCGGGCATCCTTCCACCAGGCTACCCGTTGATCATGATTTTTCATCGAGCTGGTCCACCATCCATTGATCGCATCATCGATCGCCTGCTGATCGCGTTGCCGCCCCCGGTTGAGCATTTCTTTGTCTTCGTCACCGGCAGTCGGCGTATTTGGTTGCTGTGTAGAAGATTGCTGTGCATAGGATCTCTGCGTGTAAGGTTGAAAGACCAGCGCAGCCATGATGCCCCCGGCCAGCAGGGAAGGAAATAGTTTGTTCATTATGGTCGTATTCATTTTGTTAGAGAGTTCGTGAGCAAAAGTTCGGACAATAATTCAATTTACCCTTATAGTGATCCTGGCGGGGCCGTTAACTAATTCATCCAGATCAACGGATGGCGCACAGGCAGGTTGCGGATCACTTCTTCATTTTGCGGCGCGTGATCCAGTCTTTTCCATGTGTCGAACCAGTCTTTGCGATCAAAGGCATTGGCGCCGAACACGAGGCAAGGCTGTGCTACCGGCCATTCTTTCCAGTACATGACGTCCTGTGCATGGGGCCACTTGCTCTTGTCAGCCAGGTACGGGTATAAAAATTCAATTCCTTTTTTGATCGATCGGCCATCGGGGGTCGTATAATTCCACAGGTCGTCTTCGGGAGTAGACAGCAACTGGCAGATGGTGGTCATGGCATCCAGGTTGAAAATGGAATATCCGTAAGGCTTGGTCCTTCTCAGTTCCTGGGGGAAGCTGCCATCTGCCGCCATCTGGGAGGGAAGGAACACTTTCTTATACCGTTCCCGGCAAAAGTCCATCAATTGCCGGTCGCCCGTGAATTTTGCAAAGGCTGCCACCTGCATGGCCCAACAAGTACCATGGTTATTAGCGGCATTCATTTCGTCTTTTCCGTGTTGATGGGTGGTGAGCCATTGCAGGTATCGGGTAAACCACAGCCGGATCTTCTCCAATAAGGACTTGTCCATGCCTTCTGCGTCTTCCATCGCCAGCAACCCCTGTATGACTTCCATCAGTTGTATGGTGTCGATGATGCCGATCCCTCTGCCGGTAAATCTTCCTTTGATAGCCTGTGCGAACGGGAGGCTGGGGTTCATGAGGGTGGCCGTGTCAACGAACCATGCCTTGCAATGGTCCAATGCCGGCCGCAGGTATTTTTCATCGCCGGTGAGTTTGTAAGCAGAGGCCAGGGCCCCTACAATACGGCTGAAGCGGATCATGGCCAGCCGGTGGGCCGTAAAATTATCCGGGTTGGACATTCCATCCCGTTGGATATAGGGGCTGTCGGGAGATTGCGGGTTGGGCCACCAGTAATCACCTTCGGAGAAAAAGTCATGTCTGCCACCGGCGCTGCGGGGAGAGAAGCTGGCTGTGATCGTGACCGGGCGTTGTTGCAGCGCCCAGGCGGCTTCCTGTAATACCTGTTTCCGGAGGACGGCGGTGATCTCTTTTTTGAAGGGAACTGGTTGATTATTTGTAGTTGCCAGTTGATGGTTGCCGGACGCTGCTGCCGTGGAAGGCATGAATTTCCAGGTCACCGCACCTACCGTATTGGGCTTGCCTTTTTCCGGTGCAGCCACGCTGCCTTTCCATTGACCGTTCTTATCCTTTGCCACTGTGATCGTCCGCCAGGTATAGGCCCCTTTCTCATAGTCATATGTTTCTCCATCGTCGTCGTACAGCCGATAAGTACCCGGTTTGTCCCCATAGTGGCGGATCTCCAGGGCCACTTTCTCTCCTGCTCCCGGAGCATGCAGCGAAGGGGGCATCATAGGAATAATAGCGCCGTCCTTTACGTACACGGGAATCTTATCCAGTCCGGGAGTTACCGTTATCACCTGTCCGTCGCCGGCATATTCGCCGGTATAGAAATCGTACCACCTGCCTTTGGGCAGGATCACTTTACGGGTGGTCTGTCCCGTGAACAGGGGCGCTACCAGCAGGTATTCCCCGGCCATATACTGGTCTTTGATCTCTTTAGCGGAGGCCTCCAGGTAGGGATTGTCTTCCAGGTTGTTATCCGTCTTTTCCTTTTTTATTTCGGGCAGCGCTCCGTCTTCGAGATTCATGGCCCGGAATGGCGGAGTACCTTCGAAATGATATTTTGCAAACTCCGTATACCAGTAGGGGATCATTTGCATACGCAGCAGCGCCAGTTGTCGCACCTGTTCAGCCACTTCCGGGTAGGACCAGGGTTTGGTGCCGCTGGCCCAGGCATTGATCATGGCCATGGGGGAAAATATGACGGTCTGAAAACGACGCAGCCATTCTTCGCCGGATTTGGAGGCTCTTACTTCCGGGGTCCATAATACCCCGGAAAAACCGCTGTTGATGAGCGCCGTGATAAAGTCTTCGTGATTATAGTAATCGTTGTAGATGACATAGGGGAAGGAAGAGGCTCCTCCATTGGAGCCGCGCACCAGCCCAAAAGTACGCTGGTTCTTCTGGTGGAAGAGCTCCGTAGAGTAGCGTTGGAGCAATACGCCGAATGTCTGCCGCATCTGCTCTGCACTGAGTCCCGAAGGGAAAGTGGCTACATCGGGCCAGAGGTAGCCGTCATAGCCATCCACTTCATCGATCTTATAGCCACTGACGTTAATGTCCACCTGGTCTTTCTGCAACTGTCCAAAAAATAATTTCCGCGCTTCGGGCAGGGTAAAATCCGGGACCAGGCCTACCCATACCGTATGGGAGCCGGTGTAGGGCAAGATCTGCCGGTAGAAAGGAGCTTCCGGAGAGACGTAAGGGTTGGTCCACAAATTGATCCTGATCCCGCTGTCCAGCATTTCTTTTACGAACTTTGGCGGATCGGGGAAGCGTGTCTTATCCCATTCGAACGTGCAGGGATAGGATTTACTTTGCCATCCGGGCTCCAGGCCGATAAAATCCAGGGGATATCCTTTCCCGCGGAAGGCAGCCGCCTCTTTTTTCACGTCTTGTGCATCGGACATTTTCTGTAGCCTTTGTGTAAAGCCCAAACCCCAGCGTGGCGGAAGGCAACCGCCTCCGTTGAATAAATTGAACCGACGTACTGAGTTAAGAGCGCCTGGTCCGGCGAATACATATATTTCCACTCCTGCCGCCGGCACTAAAATCTCCACCGCATCGGAATAGGGACGAGCTGTCCAGGTCTTATCAGTATTGCGATCCTTTACTTCCGGCGGGTGAGGGCTGTCTTTTCGTACGGCGGTGCCTGCGTATACTTCCAGGTACCGGGCTGAATTGATAAATACTCCATATCCTTTCGAAGAAACATAAAAAGGAGTAGGTGAATGGGTCCTGCCATTATCTTTACCGCCATAGTGATCTACGTGCAGCTGCAGAATTTTCCCCCGTTGGTGGACAGTCTGGAAATTAAGCCCAAATCCATAGAGCTGTTCTTCTTTTTCCAGGGGCAGGCGGAGGAAGGTCTTCCCATCTGTCACCGTAGCCGTAATTTCCTGCTGTGACAGGGGAAAGCCTGCTTTGCCCATTTGTTGCAGGCCTGGCTCATAGGCTTTCGCTCCGGAGGCTGTCAATAAATTATAGGCTTCCGGTTTGCCTGCTACTCCTTTCCAGATGCCGGGTTCAATCTCCGTCCAATCGATGGATTGCGAACGGACGGTCATTACCGTGAAAAGAAGAATCAACGTGGTGAGCAGAGTCCTTTGAAGGCTCAGACACCGGAACTGACTATTTTTATTCGGATTCATATTGGCTTCGTTATCTTTTAAGGCATCAGGGAATTGATGGACAATTTATTCGTTATAATGGAACGATCGTATAGGTCTTTCCCTTTTGCGTGACAAATTCAAGGATATATCTTTTATCAGGGGCGGCCTTACCCACCCCTCCCACTATCCGTACCGGTCCCGGGGTGCTGATCCGGCAGGGGCCGCCCGAGCCGGCAACAAGGGTGCCCTGTGTCAATCGTCCTTTCTTCCAGGCCATCGATACGGTAAAGTTACCCCGGGCCCTGATCCCTTTAATGGAACCCGTTGCCCATTCGTCCGGCAAAGCGGGCAATAAAGCAATCTCCCCGTTATGGCTCTGCAGCAGCATTTCGGTCATGCCTGCGGTGGCCCCGAAGTTGCCGTCTATCTGGAAGGGAGGGTGAGCATCAAACAGGTTGGGATAAACGCCACCTCCACTCATTTGTTCTTTTTCAAGAGTGGGGTCCATATAATTAAAGGCATCGCTCAGGATCTTATAGGCATGGTTGCCATCCCGAAGTCTCGCCCACCAGTTGATCTTCCAGGCCATCGACCAGCCGGTGCTGACGTCACCTCTTTGTATCAGGGACTGCCTGGCTGCGGCTGCCAGCGCTGGCGTGGAATCGGGGCTGATCTGGCTGCCCGGGTACAAGCCGAACAATTGTGATATATGCCGGTGTTTGTCATTCGGATCATCCCAATCTTTGAACCATTCCTGCAGTTGTCCGTACCCGCCGATATGAAAGGGATAGAGTGCTGCCGATGCCTGGCTGAGCTGATCCCTGAAAGCCGGATCGGTATGCAGGATCGTCGTCGTTCGGATCACGGCGGTGAACAGCTCGCGGATGATGGACATATCCATCGTGGTAGCCATGCTGACCTGGTATTCCTTCCCTTTTATTTTGATCGTATTTTCGGGGGAGGTGGAAGGATTGGTAACAAGATACCCCGAGGCAGGGTCTTTAATCAGCCAATGCAGCATGAACTGAGCGGCGCCTTTCAGGACCGGGTATTGTTTCCGTAAAAAAGCAGTGTCGCGGGTGAAGAGGAAATGCTCCCACAAATGCGTAGAGAGCCAGGCCCCGGACATGGGCCAGCAGGACCAGCGGGGCACGCCCTTCGGATCCCAGTCATATCCCCCCGGAGGAGAAGTCTTTGCCCAGCAATCCGAATTGTGGTGAGCTACCCAACCCTCTTCAATACCATAATTCACTTTTGCGGTCTTTGCTCCATTGACAGCCAGTTTATGTATAAAATCAAAAAGGGGGGAGTGGCATTCTGAAAGGTTGGTATTCTCTGCCAGCCAATAATTCATTTCCGTATTGATATTGGTCGTATAGTTACTGGCCCAGGGCGGCTGTACCTTATCGTTCCAGATGCCTTGCAGATTGGCGGGAAGCGCGGAGCCGGGGCGGGAGCAGGCAATCAGCAGGTAGCGGCCATATTGATAATACAAGGCCTGGAGCTGGTGATCGCTCTTCGTCGAATCGAACTGCAATATCCGCTGATCGGTCGGTAATTGCAGGACTGCCGGGTCCGTGTCCAGGTGAAAGGCTACCCGCCGGAACAAAGACTGATAATCCCTTATATGCTGCAGCAGCAGCGAAGCGTAGGGAGTCGATCCTGCCTTCTTCATGGCAGCTCCGGCTTCAACGGCCGGGTCTTTTCCATCATGGCCCGGGGATTTATCAAACCCGTTGTAACTGGTGGCTTCCGTCAGATAAAGGGTGGCTTCATTGGCGTGGGAGACCTCCAGCCGGTCGTTTGCCCGGGTGACGGAGCCTCCCTTTGTAGCTATTTTTATATGCACCTGGAAATTCATTCCTTCACCGCCCGGGCCTTCATCGTATACTACCTGTTGGGGCTCATATTCCCTGTTGGCTACAAATTTCGGCGCCTTCCCTTTTAGTACGAGGTAATCATTCGCTGTTGCGGCGGCGTTATATTTTAGTTTACTGGTTAGCCGGGCGGAGAAATTCACCGATGCCGCTTTATTCGCGGTGATGTGGATGACCATGGTCTTTGCCGGATAGCTTATAAAAGTTTCCCGGCGATAGGTCACTCCGTTTATCGTGTACTTTACGGTAGCAACGGCTGTATTCAGGTCAAGGTCCCGGTAATAACCGGCCGGTGTAACCGCAACGCCCCGGGCTATGCTACTGTCCTGTTCGCCGAAATCCAGCCATAGGTCTGCCAGGGGCAGGTAGCGGGCAGAATAGGGGCCCTGCATCTTCTTTTTCCATAGTCTGGCGGCGCTGTCATAGTCACCTTTGAAAACAGCGTCGCGCACCAGGGGCAGGACGGAAGGGCCGTTAGGATTATTGCCGTCTTCGGGATAACCGGACCAGAGGGTATTATCATTCAACTGGAAATGTTCGTTGGCGGGCTGTCCGAATACCATGGCGCCGGTATGGCCATTCCCCAGGGGCAGGGCCTCTTCCCATGCCCTGGCAGGCTGGCGGTACCATAGCTTCAGCTTGTCACTATCGTTCGTGTAGCCGTTCTGCGCCTCTGCGGCGCCCACAGTAGTCAGCAGTGTAAAAAAAAAGAGTACCAGCGAGCGCATAAACAGACATTTAATATTTAAGAGGGCTTGCTTCATATTTTAGCGGGCTTGCTCTATATTTTAGCAGGTTGGCCCATTTTCTTTGAATGGATCAAAGTTCCAGAAATGCCGTAGGCAGCAATCCGGCTTTCACGCTGACCACCGATCTTCCTTTGTCGGTACGGACCCGGATAAGAGCCCGGCCATTACAAGCCTGGACGTACCGGGACCCGGTGGACGTGCCCAGGTCATCGATCAGCTGCCCCTCTCCCGCCAGACCAAACCTCACCCAATCAGCAGCATCCAGGCAGGGAATATTATTAGCATCCACCAGCCGCACTCCGACCGTCGTCACTCCCTTGTCTTCCTGTAGTTTCTCCAGCAGGATTTTAGCAGGCTTGCCCCATTTTTCCGTCTGGTATTGAAAGCTGATGGAATCTGTTACGAGGGTCTTCCCTTTGCGGGCTATTACTTTAAGCGTGTTCTCTCCTTTGCGGAAGGACAGGGTCCATCTCAGGCCTGCCGCGGGAAAATCCGGACTATTGCGTCTTTTGATCCCGCAACTCTTCCCATTCAGGAACAGGGTCGCTTCTTCACAATTGGAATATACTTTCACCATTTTCGCCTCTCCCTCTTCTCCCCATCGTACCGGCCAGCTATGACCGTAGATATGGGCCATCGGCAGATCGGTCCAGTAGGATTGGAACACGTAATAAGCTTCTTTTTTTGTAAGGTCCCTTTCTACGACTCCTTTCTGGTTGACATAGGGAATGGGGTTGTCCGGTCTTGAAGGCGTAGAGAAATCCTTAAAGACCCATTGCACCGTGCCGGTGAGCCAGGGCATGGTCTCCTGTTCCTTCAAATGCCAGTCGATCAGGTTGCAAATATAGGACTCGCTCCAATCACCATCTTTGGATACCCTGGCAGCGCCGCCATACAGGGAGGCGTCGCCGGCCCGTTCGTCAGTTCCCTGCCCCGTCTTAACGGCCAGCAAGGTCTTGTCCGGGTTCTCCGAGTGACGCCCTGCGTGGCTGTCGCCCCCCCACTCTACATGAAGGAAATGCCGCACTTTTTTAAACTCCTCTTCCGTCGTCTGCCGGTATTCCGTATAAATGCCCCGGTACCAGCCGGCCCAGATGGAAGGGGAATAGATATCCGGGATATCCTTACAGAAGTCGCAACGGCGGATGGCGGTCTTGCGGGAAGGATCCAGCCTGTGCGCCAATGCATTTAATTCACTCATAAATGCCCGGATCTTTTCTTTATCAAAATCAGGGAAATCTCCGGGCCAGTCATTCTCGTTACCAAGTCCCCAGATGATCACGGCAGGATGATCATAGTGTTGCCCGATCATATTTCTCAGCATGCGGCGGGCCTGTTCTTTATAGATATCTCCACCCAGTCCGCCCCGGCACCAGGGGATCTCTTCCCAGACAAGGATGCCAAGACTATCGCAGAGGTTGAGGATAATGGGGGATTGCTGGTAATGGGCCAGGCGAATAAAGTTGACGCCCATCTCTTTCATCAGGATCATTTCGGACCGCATCAGGTCCTCGGTCATTGCAGCTCCCAGGCCGGCATGATCTTCGTGACGGTGGGTACCCCGGAGCAGGAGACGTCCGCCGTTCAGGAGAAAGGGACCGTTGTCCACAAAGGTGAAATTCCGGAAGCCGATCTTTGTAGTCTGCGTGCAGGTGTCATGGGCGCCTGTTACAGATACGATGAGCGTATAAAGTGCCGGATGGGCGGGTGCCCATGGCCGGGGAGATTTTACCGGGATATCGGGAAGGGAGAGGGTATCGGAGGTTGCGTCCCGGGAAGCCGGCCCATTGGCCTGGTGGATGATGCGGCCGTCAGGATCCAGCATTTTTATAGTAAAGGAGATTGGCCGGTCGCCGGGAGATCCTTTCTCCGGGGATCGTTCTGTCTCTGCTGCCGGATGATAGAGCAAAGTCCTTATATGGACCTTCCCTTCTTTCCCGGAGGGGTCCAGAACAGCTTCAGCGAAAACTTTATCGATGGACAGCGCCGGTGTATATACGAGATCAAGATAGCGATAGAGCCCTCCATAAACATTAAAATCCGACAGCCCGGAGGGGATCATTTCATTATCGCGGGAATTATCGGTGCGGATGGAGAGAGGTATTTTGCCTTTGAATTGCTGTTTACAGACGGGGGTCTCTGCGAAAGCGGCAGCGGCGTCTGTAATATCTACTGTCCATTCATCGTACCCCCCGGTATGGGATCCTACTTTGGTGGTGTAAATGTATACGTCCGTCTTTTGGCCGGCTCCTTCAAAATGTAGCAGGGTGCGGCCTTTCGCGTAAGGGTTGGCAATATCGAGCTGGGTGCGGTACCAGGAAGGGCCCCGGTAATAATTCCCATCCGGGTCGACTGCGTCCCTGGCGTTGACGCAATGGGGCAGGTTGACGGATTGCCAGACGGGGACGCTGCCGGGATCCCCTTTTGCGAAGGAGCGGACCGCTTCCCAGGGACCTCCCAGGTCCTGCCGGAGGAAGTCCCAGTTATGGATCAGGCGGATGGATTGTTGTGCGGATGTCCACTGGCAGGCGGCCAGCAACAGCCCAATGATGAGATAGCGTTTCCAAATGGCACGATTGATATGCGAAACAACAGGCATAGCAGAATGAATGAGTTAGTACAATATTATCGCAATAAACCGCAATAAAAGGATTTTTGCGAGGGTCCCTTTCTCCCCGATTGCCCATATTATAAACTATTTTGGCATGGTCCGGGGGCCTGGAAAACAATTTTAGCATTCGTATAGCCGGACAGCAATTTTCCCTAATTTAGCCCGTATAGAACTAAAGCAACTGTCTTTGCCGGAATATTCCCTTGATAATGAGCCTGCGCTTTTAAAAAGTATTGCCGAAGGTGATACCGATGCTTTTTCGAAGGTGTACCATTATTATTGCAAACAGGTGTATAACACGGTGATGATCTATGTGAAAAATGAGACAGAGGCGGAGGAGATCGTACAGCAGGTATTCGTGAAGATGTGGATGCGCAGGGCGGCGCTCTGTGGAGTGCACAGTTTCCGGGACTATTTTTTTATCATTGTCCGCAATAGTGTTTTCGATTATTTCAACCGTCTTTCCAGACAAGCCCGTTTGTCGGATGTGATCCGGATGCAGGCCGGCGGGGAAATAACGGATTCAGCCGATATACTGCTTCGGCAAAAGCAGTATGATCAACTGATAGAAAGGGCCATCAGGCAGTTGCCTGACCGGCAGAAGCAGGTCTATCTCCTTGCTGACCTGGAGGCATTGGGCTATGACGCTATTGCCGAGCGAATGCAGATATCCCGGTTCACCGCTAAAAAGCATATGGAGCTGGCCCGTAAGTCCGTACGGGATTATATTCGTCTGCATTTGGGGGACGATCGGTCTTTTCTTCCGGCAGGGCTGATTATCGGTCTGGTTGCCCTGCTCCATTCATTTTTGCGGTCCTGATTGGCGCTGATCCTGATTTATCCGGCCTTGATTGGCGCCGGCCCATTAATTTTTTTTAATCCCCATTACGCCGCTGCTGTTTTTCTACGGTCTTTATAATACGGACAATCTTTTTTCCATGACAGCACAGCAATTTCAGGAGCTTATTCAACGATACAAAGAGGGCAGCCTTTCTGAGGCCGGCTGGTCCGCTTTGCGGGAGGCTTTAGCGGAAGGCATGTATGACGATGTGCTGGAAGAAGATATCCGGGCCGTTTTTGATAGTCCGGGCGCCCATAAGAGTTGGGATGCGAGCAGGGAGCAGGAGCTTTGGAATAAGATCCAGGTTCACAACCAGGAGGAGCCTGTTGATCCGGCAAATCACGTGGACGCCATTGGTGTCGCGCATTCGGAAGCCCCGACAAAATTGATCTCATTTTATCGCAGGCCCCGACTCTATTGGCCGGTAGCCGCAGCCGCAGCGATCCTGCTCCTTGCGGGAGCCGCCTATTTACTTTATACTCCGAATGAAAAACAAGCACCTGTTGCGGTGGTCCCGGGGAATGCAGTTCCTCCGGGCACCAACAGAGCTTATTTAACGCTGGCCGGGGGGCAGCGTCTATTATTAGACGATACTACAAAAGGAGCTATTGCCAGCCAGGGAGGTGTACAGGTTATCAAATCGGGCAACGGGCAGTTAGCCTATGCAGCTTCCAGCAGCAAGCAGCAAGCTGCAAGCGAAGCTGTTTATAATACCATTACCACTCCCCGTGGCGGCCAATACCAGGTGCTATTGGCGGATGGGACGAAAGTGTGGTTGAATGCCGCCTCTTCCCTCCGTTACCCTACTACCTTTTCAGGTACCGAACGGCGGGTGGAGCTCTCCGGAGAGGCCTATTTCGAGGTGCAACATAATGCTGCACAACCTTTCCGGGTGAAAGCGGGAGAGCAGTTGATCGAAGATATCGGCACAGCCTTTAATATAAATGCTTACACCGATGAAAAGGTAGCCAAAACGACCCTTTTGGAGGGATCGGTGAAGGTGACCGGTAAGAATACCCTTATCATACAACCCGGGCAGCAAGCCCAATGGCAGGCGGATGGTGAGCTGCACCTGGCAGCCGGAGTGGATACCGAGGAAGTCATGGCCTGGAAGAACGGTCAGTTCTCCTTTGCCAATGCGGACTTTGCCTCGCTGATGCGGGAAGTTTCCCGCTGGTATGACGTTACTATTCATTATAGCGGAGCGGTGCCTACCCTGCATGTTTTTGCATTACTGGACCGCCATGTGTACTTATCCACTGTCCTGGGGTTCCTGCAAAAAAACGGGGTGCGTCTCCGGCAGGAAGGAAGAGAAATTACCATTTTACCATAACGACGATTGATTCACTTAATACTTAAACACCAGCCATTATGAAAATCAGACTACACCAAACCTAAGTCCCATCTGAACGGGCCAGCCTGTAAAATAAAAACCGGAAATGTCTGAACACACTTCCGGC
>Ga0307511_10003491_pt1 | contig 16159 bp, 14 predicted proteins | sample 13_EM_MG_FD_200266 | JGI IMG/M metagenome (GOLD analysis project Ga0307511, IMG submission 200266) | Populus trichocarpa ectomycorrhiza microbial communities from riparian zone in the Pacific Northwest, United States - 13_EM | ecosystem: Host-associated > Plants > Roots > Unclassified | place... | reverse complement strand
TTGTGAGGTTTATGCAACCTTATGCCTTGTACATCATTCACGCTAGCAGGTTGGCCTGAGACAAAAAAAGAAAAAAAATAAGGGGCGTAGTAACTTTCCCCCAGGCACTGTATGTACATTCATCTGTGCTCCGTATATCCGTAGGAGAGAGGTTTTGCACCCTTGCTGGATATGCCTATAGGAGAGCCAAGCCAATAGAGGGCTCGATCGGAGAACCAAGCCAATAAGGAACGCGACCGGAATAAGCAGAGCCAATGGGAATGCATACATCCAAAGCCAATAGGCGCATGGAGCGCGTGTCAGCGATGGAACAATTATACATGTTCCATTAATTGCTAAGCCCGTGTTACCGGAAGGGCATATCAAAACGTTTTCTCGTGCCTGTATAAGCAAATGCCAGCACAAGACGATCACCAAGACTTTTGAGCCGGATTGGCTAATCACGAGTACCTAGGAATTAGAATTGTGTAGCTCGCAAACACATTCTTATAGTTCCCATGGCTGCACAATAGACCCATTCACATTCATAGATGTAACCAGACTGCTTACAATACTTGTACAGAATGGAACAAACCTGAGTAGGAATAAAGTCAACCATATTAAAACTTCTAGCCACCAACTGCATCTAGCCGTGGAATCCCTAAACAAGAGTATTGTCACCTCCCAGCCACCTCAACAAAGAACAACAAAGGAAACTTCCTCGCACTCGCATCTCTTTGTCCCTACATTACCTTTTCATAATTTCCCACTCCCCCACAATACTCACCCTGCCCCCCGCTCTACACCCCCACAATGTCTTCAGAGCCCACCAGCACTCTGGACTCCCCACTTACAATCACTCTCACCGCCGCCGTTGACGCTCCCGCAACCGTGACCTGCACCCCCAAATCTAAACCCAGGAGGAGGAAGCCCAAGCATAGTCGTAACCGGACAGATACACTTAGCAACCCGCGCACGATTACGGAGCTCACCGAGCTTTACTATAGCACATTCAATTTCCCTACGTGGATTTTGGAGAGTATCGAGACTCATTGGGAATTTAGCGCGCTGCTTGAGCAACAGTTGATGAAGGATCTTAGGGTGGTTGATTATAGAGCCAGGTTTGAGTAAGAGGATTGAGTTGAAGAGAAGGTGAGTTTTAGAATCTCAAACATTATTATGCGTGCTTGAGCAGCAGCAGGATCCGGGTCAATGAGATGTTGATTTTATTTGATTGATATTTAGACTGGAAGTCTATCGCTACAGAATAGGAAATCGTTCATATATATTCTACAATATTAGAAACCGAAATGTTTGCCCGCAAAGGAATGCAAAATATCCTCAACCTCCTTACTCCCGGCCGCAAGCGTCGCATAGAGGAGGTCGAAGACGACAATGAGCAAGACACCGACTACTGGTTCTCCGACATCGACAGCCGCCCCCAAACCCCCGAGTACTTCAACCAAGCTTCCCTATGGGAAGAACACGGGCTTCCCCTTCTTATTCAGCCCGAACCTAAAAACCACGTTGCTCCTCAAGACCCAGACAACCCAGTGCTCTACCTCTCCCGATTGAGAATTTGGTGCTGCCAATGCCTCCATATGTCAAACTACAACACTGCATTGTCCGACAATGAAAAGGGCGAGGGTCTCACGGAGAAGACCTGGCCGTGTCCTTGGTGTAGGGAGAATCTACCCAGGACACACTTCTTCTGTAACGATTGTGCGTTGGTGCAGATTACTTCCACTAGACTGCAGCCGTTGGTGAGGTATGCATGGTGTAAACAGGCCTTGAATGTCTACGAGCACCCAATGTACCGCAGCGGGGGGATTGGGCAGCATGGAGTTCAGTTTTATGTAGTAGAGTGCTGCAAACCCGGGTGCAGCGGGAGCTTCAGGGTTGAGCTTGATGCAGCAGAGAAGAGAAAGAATCCAGATATGGAAGGGAATCCGGTTGGACTTTGGACCGATTTTGGAGACTGGCTTTGCCCAGAATGTGGTCAGCGAGCATGCAAGTACTGCCTCAAGTACCTCGTCGGCACACAAGTTATCTGTGGAGGAGAGAAATCCCGAGGATGGGCCATGAGCCACCCCATCGAGGATGGACTTGCGGAGGAAGCTTTTCAGCAAGCGCTAGCTGACCGGAGGACAAGGGAGCACGAGCTGGAAGAATCCGAGGCGACGCAGGAAGCACGGAGGAGGGAGCTGGAAGTTCTTGTTGCGAAGGTTTCGGGGAAGGCGAAGCCAAAGCGTAAACCGCCGAGTCGCAAGTCGATTACGGTGCCAGGGCAGGATCCGGAGGTTGTAGAGTTGGATAGTCAAGAGGAGGACTGGGAGCCAGCCGGGGTTACCCAGGTGGAGGGCAGGCTAGCAGGCCAGCAGGTTGAGAATTAGAGTTCGAGTGATGGAGGGAAGGGGGGGAAGGGATCATTAAGCTACGTGGAGAACAAGCAATTGTCAAAGAATGAAATCTATCTCTTCATTCTATGATTCAACGCTTGGGGATTCTCTGCCATCATTATGTCTCGTTCTTTACGAAAACGCAAGTCCTGCAGGCTGTTCATTCGTGATACACAGAACCCGGCAAGGTGAATGTTTTACAGTGCTCTTGTATCTAGGTTGCTTTATGAGTCACCTACCACTAGGATAAAAATGTCAGAAAATCCAATTCAAAGCTCCAGTACCGCTATTTTGACGGTATAATGAAAATGAATATACCAGACGACTTTCAGATACATGCTCTAATTACTCAAATTATCAGCCATCCTGTATCCAGGAGGCCATAACCGGCCAAAAAAAATGTATAATCTCGGTAAAATCTATGCCCTGTGTGAGAGTTATCATTGGCGATATCTCATTTGATATTGTAAAGTTGCTAAAGGTCACAATTAAGTGGGGGTCCAACTATGTAAATATATCTTGATTTGAAACCTTCCAGCAAATTAAACGTCAGATATGACAGTGTGTATACACATATCAACGTTCTTATTACAAGGCTATCGTTGTTAGGTGGGGTGGAGGCGTAAAAACAAATAATGTGGAATGGGAGTCGGGTCAATTATATGCACAGACAAAGAGCTGCAAAGATATGTCAGATCCATTCAAGGCCATCGTGCCATTGAGACACGTGGGTCAATCATCATATCCGATTGCCGGTAGTACAATTAAATCAACCGTACCAAGCTTGGTCATAAGGAGAGCACAGAACTCTCGAATTCTGCGCAATATTAATATAAAGTATATCCTGTATATATAGTATGTACAGTACATATCAAGAAAGCGGGTTTAATACAATTTGAGCATTACGGGGGCTATCCAATATATTTAGCTCAGGATGTAGGACTCCGGAAATCGACGGAGTACCTACTGCTGGTCGTGTGTTCCAGTCCACAACGGGTTAGGCCACCCGAACGTCCTGTCTGCCTTGTGCCAAGGGTCTCGCCACAGATCTTCCTTCCCGGAACGCGAGGGAAGATTTTCAACTTATTACACAGATGCATATATTGGCTATATCCAGGTGAGTAGCTACTACTGTTGACTTGGATTTCGTACGTATACACAGCTGCAGCTCGGAGCGGAACGCGAGGGGGCATCATGAACCGTATTTAGTACCTGCCTAAAATATCAATTGTAGCAAGGGGGGTGGGTATACCCACGATATAAGAAGCAGAGAGATCCCGCCCTTGTAGGGTGGTTCAGGTGGGGAGCTGCAAACAACCTGATATATTTCTAGACACTCCGCCTACACTGTGCGATACGGCAACTCGTCAATTTTGCTAGTGGTCGGTAGCGGTGGAACAGAAATATATCTTCTCTCTTTGAATTGAGTTCTGAAACAGTTGGACCTAGCTATATATAGTGAGTTTGACAATATTCAATCTATAAACTGCTAATGGAAACAATGATATTCATACAACCTTTTAGCGGCTACTCAAGCAAACCTTTCGGGGCGAGACTTCGAAGTTTCGACCAAGGAAAGAAGGTTCAAAGAGACGGTATACTCGGGACTGAGCTAGGGACATCCTCCGTAAGAACAGACCCCTTCGCCTATGTCTGCTAGCACCGCAAGTACAATATATTTCAATTCCATGGACCCAGCTTCAAGGTATCAATCCTCGGGTAGTATTGTTTCTCGGCCAACGATTGGTTCAACTACCCCAAGGAATGATATCAGCCAAGTTGATGAAATAATATCAAGAGATCGAGAAAAAAGAGTGAACGAAATGTCCCCGACCCTTGGCCATTTGCACTGGGATAAAGGTAATGGGTTAGGACAGGATAGTGACGGACCTGATGGGTCGCAGTCAAAAAGCTCCTTGCTCGCACTATTTACGCATGGCGGCATGCTGAGGCCCTTCCGCCTGCTCAGGTCGGATCTACGGGGTCGCACAAAATTATACCATACAGATTGGTTCTTTAACCAGTTAATTTTGGCGTCTGCGGTTTATCTTTTCTTCACCAATTTATTACCCGGGATAACGTTTGCTTCAGATCTTTACCACTTGACCGGAGAGAATTATGGCACCATCGAAGTTGTCTTTTCCACGGGATTATGCGGAATTATATTTGCACTGTAGGAGTTCCCAAATGAAGGGTATGACGGTACAGATTGCTTATATCTACGGTGGATAGGTTCTCTGGTCAACCACTTACAATTTTGGGTGTTACTGGTCCATTCTGCATCTTATCAGAACGCATATATTATCTGTGCTCTAATACTTTTCATGTACGTTTTTTTCTCAAGAAGGGTGGCCCCCAAATCGCATTCAAGGCATGGCTTACAGTATGTATTGCATGAATGATCCAGATCGAATATCTACCATTTATGGCATGGTCTTGTATACACGCAGCATGGATGCATTGGCTTCTAGCAATCTTCAACGCTCACGACTGGACAATGGATTATGTCACGACCTTCTCGACTGAGATATTCTCACTTTTGAATTCCGTTATTTACTTCCACAAAGCGTGAGTTCATGACATCGATCTCATGTAGTGGAAGCGGGAAGCTAAGATCTTTTTGAAATGATTGATTCAGAATTCAAGAGCTCGAACGCGCACACGCAAATATTTCCCTGGCATCTTTCCTGTACTCCATCATAGGGTGCGTTGGTACATTCCTCGTTGCAGTTGTCCTCGCCAGCGCAAACAGCTGGCCCGTTTTCCACAAGTACGTCCGAATGGGACTATCTGAATACGCTGCTGCAATCTCCATCATCTTGTTCATTGGCATGCCCCACATTGGAGAGTTGAACACTCTGGATCAACAGAGGCTGCCTATCTCTAGTAAGTTCCCACCCTTCTCCGGCCTCCACGACCAGCTAGCCAGATGAACTAATCTCCCCCTGATTTTAGCCGACTTCCAACCGACGTTGCCCGGCCGAACCCAGTTCCTCGTGCGCTTCTGGGAACTTCCATTAGGTTGGAGTTTTGCTGCCATGATCCCCGGGCTCATCATTACAATCCTCTTCTTCTTCGACGTCGAGGTCAGTACCATCTGCGCAACCGTTTCTCGCTACAATGTACGCAAGCCAGGGGGCTACGCCTGGGATGTGGCCCTTCTGGGCTTCACAACTGGGATTTGCGGGATCCTTGGGATCCCCCCGGCCAACGGCCTCCTCCCTCAGGCCCCCTTACACTCCGAGTCCTTACTCCACAACGAGAAGATAGTAAAAGAAGATGGGACCGTGGAAGTTATTCGAACTGTCCACGAGCAGCGGTGGAGTCACCTTCTTCACGCAATAGGCATCCTGGCATTTGTGTCCCCGCAACTTATGAAAGTCCTAGGGCTGACACCCACGTCTGTCCTCGCCGGCCTTTTCCTGTTCATGGGCGAACAGAGCTTGAGCGTGAACCCGGTCCTTTATCGGTTCCTTGATGTACTCACGCCAACGAGCACGCTACCAAAATTACCAGAGGGAGTCCGCAGTTACCAGGGAATCCATCTGTACACGTTGCTACAGGTTGTTGTAACTGGGGCCATATTCGCCGTGACCCTCACTCCAGCCGCGCCAGTGTTTCCAGTTATTATAGTCCTATTGGTGCCCATTCGACTCAAGGTAATGAACAGATATTGGGATAGCAATGTATTGAAGTGTAAGTCTCACCAAGACCCTTTGGTTTGATATGTGAAGTCTGACGTTCATCGGGCGCAGTTGTGGACAAGTGGGCATGTCGGGAAGGAGACATAGACACGCCGGGCGAAGAGCAAAAGCGAATCGAAGGAGGTGCAATCAGCGCAGACCATGCAGTATAAAGGCACAAGGGAACGTGAAGCATATACGAATACAAAATGTATTTCTTTGTCTTTCAATTTATGGTACATTCATTGTCGCTGCTTGTGCCGGGACGTCACGAGATATGATATGGAATGATTGCGGAATTCAGAAGGTGTTAGATACCAGTATACCGCTATAGAAGTCAATACACCTAACGTTATATTATCAATATTTTCAATGCTTAAATTTATGAATATTTGGCGAATCACAGGCAAGGCCAACGCTTGCGTGCAATTGGCTGCTTGTTGCACATGAATTCTAGTCTCGTGATATATCGATAGACAGGGGTTAAATATCTGCAGCCGAATTTCGAATTTCGCGAAGTCATACGTATGACTGACCCATATAATCTCACCACATAGCTACAAGATTACCCATTAATTGTCTTTATTTTGCTAGAGCTACAGATATCCACAAGCTCCCTGTTCGAGGATATTGCACCTCCAGCCGTTCACGTTTTGGTGTTGATCATATTGTTGATTCAAGAGCATACAATCAGACCGCTGAAAAAGCAGGCCATATCGGTGCTAGACAGTCAGTTTCTAATTTACAAACTCGGGGTAAATATACAATAGATCACCAAATATCCTACCAATTAATTATCCTCGAGTATCTCTTCTTGCCATAATAGGTGAGCAAGCCCTTCCTAGAGCCTGGCCAGAATTTTGTTGACAAAAGAAATCTTATTGCTTAGAGTAGGAAGTGTAAATGTTCCCCCGGAGTTTAAACATTAAGATGAAACGACGCCACGAAACAGTAAATCTACAACATCCCACCCTACTTCTGGAGGGCCTTCGCCATGGCGTAGTAAGCAGGCTTCTTCTCCAAGGCTTCGCTCCATGGAGTTGCAGCTCCCTGTCCAGTGAAAACATCTGGAACCCAGGAGTACTTGTCTGTGAACTGCCAGAGGGTGATTCCAACACATTTCTTAACGTTCATGCACGCCTTAACGACAGAGGTATAGTCGTCGGCCTGTTGTTGGAGATTCTCAGCGGTCTCAGGGAGTGTCAAACGGATATCCAACTCAGTTATGGCGACTTCAACATCGAGGTCATCGGACCAGGTGCGCCAAACCTCCTCCATAGAGTCTGAGAGGCCCCCCACAATCAAGTGGGACTGAGCCCCAATACCATCGATGGGGACTCCCTTGGCCTTCAACTTGCGCACGAGGTTGGTGACGGCAGTGGTCTTAGGGCTGACACCCTCGAAGTTGTACTAGAATGCACCCAGTTAGAATCAATTACCCTGTGCCAAACTCGGTTTCGTAGTAGAAGGCTTACGTCATTGATGAACAACTTGGCCTTGGGGTCGGCCGCCCTGGCCCATCGGAAGGCCCACTCAATGTAATCCTCACCCAGCGTCGTGTACCAGACGCTCTCACGGAAAGTACCATCCTCATTAAAGGCTGAAGGAGTAAAACTGTTAGTCGCAGGCTATATTTCGAAAGATTGTTTCACATGACACTCACCTTCGTTGACAACATCCCATTGGAAGATCTTGCCCTTGAAGTGAGTAACAACGGTCGTCACATGCCTCTCAAGGATGGCCTTCAACTCCGTCGCAGTGTACTTGTTTGCCGTGACCCAGGGGGCGAGCTGAGAGTGCCAGGCGAGGGTGTGTCCGCGGATCTTCTTGTTGTGCTTCTGGGCCCAGTCCACCAAGGCATCGGCGGCGGTGAAATCGAAGACACCAGGCTGGGGCTCAATAGTCTCCCACTTGACAGTGTTCTCGTGAGTGACTTGAGAGAACTCCTTGGAGACAGCGATAGCGGCATATGGAGCATCCTGGTCGAGAATCCACTTATCTATACACCCACACGTATCAGAAACCGATCTTGCCTTTTCGAGGGTGTGACGGCGGGCCACAAGACCAATCCCAACACTTACCAGTGGCAGTTCCAACATATCTTCCACTCTTCTTGGCGAGCTCGTCCAGGCCCTTGACGTTACACTTCTTGACAGGGGTTGCAGCAGCAGTGCAGGCCAATGTGATAACGGCGAGGTAGAGAGCAGAGAACTTCATGTTTGCAATTGCTGGTAAAACTCAAATAAAGAGAACGATTATTATTAAATGAGCGAGGATTCGGCTTGCAAAGAGAGTGGAATATGAGGGTGTGGATCCGAGTGGATGTGAGGAGGGAAAGCGAAGAAGAGACCAGAGAAGCTTCTTATATAGATTTGTTCCCTAGGATTTCCTGCTCCCCTAGTCAACATCCAATATTGCCTGTACTGTACATATCCCAAACGCCAGGGGAGATGTCCCCAAGACTAAGTTTGCATGGTTAGTTGGAGTGATTTCCTGTAAGGGGCAGCGGAAAAGCCCCAAATAGCCGGTATCGTTGGGATGTCGTCGCGATTACCATCTGGGGTATTTCTAAAGGAGTTAGCTTGTGGCCTTGCTATTTCTCTTGTAATTTCGGAAGCAAAGAGCTCCAGCACTTCCACCCTGTCTCCATAGCAACCTAGGTATTTGCCACAATAGGCGCTAAAATGCGTGGATTTTCTCCGTTCCACCAGCGGTTCGATGGAGCAACTGAATGGTGCTCATGAGCCCGTTGCCAGCGGAGAAATCTCACTGCTATGCCCTGATGCGAGCTCCTATCATCACGGCTTGCACTCGTGGGGTAAAATCTGGGGTTGACATGAGATTGTTTCCATGGCCCATGGCCCAAAACGAAAATGTATTAGTAAGGCCGGCGCAGCTAACATTTTAGCCTGAGAAGCAACGGATAAATTGAGAGGGGCTACTGAGGCTAGGTGCTGTTGCCGAATTCCTGGAGAATGGGGCAAGCCTAACCTATGTACTCGACATATGTACACATTTCCGGGGTCTGGGGTACAGTAAGGTGCCAGACCCGGGTAGCTCTCATATTGCAAATAAGCGACTGTAGCTCCTTGATCGAGTAGTTTAGCGAGAACCCGAATATAGAACACATTTTCATTGATGTTTACCAAGGGTACCCTACAAACGATCGATAAACAAGTCTGAAGAATGAGCCCAGGCGATAAATGAGTGTTAACGCTTGATTTTTGTTATAATACTAGTATTGGGTCTAGGATAGCAGTACCTGCACGGTGGAAACTCCACCAGCGAGCACGACTCTGGCCGTGGTCTAATTAGCCCATGGCTAGAGTTTTGCAGAAGTCGTTGCCAGATACAAAGCGGGTTAACCCGCAGTCCAGTCGGTTAAAATCTGGGGTAGTAGAACAGGCCCCACAGCGGGACGACCTGCCACGTGCTGGCCCCCTCGAGGGTTTCTGGAATCTCGACACCAGCCGCGGCCCCCAATTCCATGTTCTCCTCCCATTTAAAACACTTTTGGTTTAGGTACTTTAATTCCGTACCCTACTTTAATACCGAAGGGAATATGTATCACATACACAAGATGTGAAACCTCATGGTGCAAGCTGTTCCTCGTCACGAGAAGCCCAGGGTCAGGAAAATCTATGGAATGCACAAACTTTACGCCACAAGTCAAATTTGCCGCGTGATGCTTGGTTAATAAAGGCTAAATACCATGGAGAATGGTGGTGTGGTGCCGGTGCCATCCAGCCATCTCATTCGTGGTACCCATGAGAGATAGAATCTGATAACACCTCTAATCTTCACATGATGACCCAGAATCTCGGATCCACGTGGTTCCGTGCTGGGATCGTGACTATCCGCGGTAAAATGTACAGTAGCTGTGTGAAGCTACCTAGTTACTGCCATCTTAAGGTAAAAAATGATGATAATTCCTGGCCAATTCGGGTAATAGTCACGTTGCGCAGTCTTAATTATGAGATCGAGTATACGGTTAGCTTGTTCAATCTCAGCATGTTCAAAGCTTCATTGGGTTTTTCGGTTTGGGTGTAGTCTCATGTAGTAAGTTTACAAGCCCACCGCATCGTGCCTAGTAGATGGAAAACTATGTGCAGAGGTCGAAACTGAAAACAAAACCAGTTCGTGCTGTCAAGAAGCACAGTATTATATAGATCCCATAAGCCACCGCAAGGTGAATTGTGCCAGACCACTTCTGCATAGTTCAGTTTCGCTTTCAGTAATTGAGATGCCAGGACTCTGCTGAAAATTTATATTGGCATAATACTCTATGCCTGTGTTTTTCAATTCTGCAATATGTGGGGCTTCAGTATCAGGCACGCCTTTGGTGAAGGAGCATGATATCGATATCAATTATGTTTTCTTAAGGCATAGATGTCACATACCCCGAAAGGGTGTCCACTAATGCATGCCAGATCTTCTGCATTTTCCAACGTTATCAGATAATTATTTTGCTGAATAGTTTCATCTAGTCTGGTTGGCACCAAGCTTCATCTACCAGTGACATGTAGTAGCATCTCGCCACTAAGTCGACTCCATATGGGGGCTTTATCATCGAGTTACTTTTTCGGTTTGCTATAGGGTCATGTGTGCTGTTTACAATTTATTGATTGTCGAGTCTTGTGGCGACCTCCTATGTATACGGGACATGTGCCTGTAGGACATTCCAGTTCGAGTGTATCAACATATTATTTCAATATTATCCACTTCTCATGCATCTGTCATCTTACATAAAAGCGTTATATATACTCAAATACGAACAGTTGCATTAGTATATATTATATCCAATACCTTTTATGGTTACAATTTTAGCTGGGTAAGGTGCATTGGGTTTCACTCTCCAAGCTCCGATATGTTCTAGAAAATATAGTTCCCAATATCAAAGCCACACTTACAGATTATCCATTCCAAGCGGTACCTCCTTGCGCTGTTACCCGCCAATTTCTAGCCTGCTTGGGTTCAATCAGGGGCCATGTACGTATGTAGATTAGCAGAGGCCATAAGCGCACGTGATAGCATCAGGATCCAAGTTTCGAGAATACCAGTAGCGGCCTCAGGGCGTAAGGGCCTCCCCTGTTGATGGACGGCCCTCACCATGTTTCCGGGTGTGTATCCACACTCCTAGATCCGTAAGTGCTGTAGATCGCAATTCCCGAGTGGTGATCATGACTTACTACTACATACATTTATTTCTAGAATCCATAAAGGGGGCAATGTAGGATTTATATATAAACCGTCACTACGAGCGAGGTCCAATGCAAAAAAAATGAGAGCATGACATCTGCAGCGTTATAGCGTTGGAAAATAGGCTACAATCATTGCGTGCAGTAGAGGTTGAAGGGGCAGCTCTCTAGTGTATCGGAAACATCTTGATTCCGTATTCGAGGTATGTTCCCTTGTGTTGACTATAATTACTTCCCTATATTCACAAAAACAAAACAGCACATGCGTACGTTCCGGAACTCTTGCCAACTTCTTTTACAACAAAAGCACCCGAAGAGCCAGCGTGGTTCTGTTTGACAGATTGTTCCACAGCAAAAACCCTCCTCCGCTAGGCCTCTTCTCTAGCACCCCACATTCGTTTTTCGTAATACGCTCTTTTACTCCAAGTTATTTCAGGTGCTGTTTGATTTACTTTTTTGATATACCTTCTGAACTCGAGTAAATCTCTGCTGCCTACTCAATTCAATAATTCCACCTGTGGCTCCTGTGTTGGCTTGACTTTCCCCATCATGTTAATCCCATATTTCACTCTCCTGGCAAGCGCAACCGTTATTTCCCTTCTACCACTTCTTGGATACGCTAGTACACATAAGCATTGGCATAGTGCACGTGCGAGGTCCCTTCGTTCGATCCATCGTGCCGAGAGGCACAATTATCAATGTACCACAACGTTCAAGCGGAGAGCCTGGTAAGTCCTAAGCCAACTCTTGATCCTTCCTATCAAAAGTTAACCAAGGGCAACTCTTGTCTGCAATCTCGACAGGCATATTCTTTCGGACGAGGAGAAGCAGGACTATATCAAGGCCGAGTTATGTCTAATGAAACTTCCATCAAAGTCTGGACTTGAACATGCAAAAACTCGGTTCGATGATCTTCAAGCAGTACATCAGCTTCAGGGAGATGTTGTTCACAAAACTGTTAGTACATGAGTTTATGCGCTCCACCCTGTTTGTGGCGCAGGTATTCAGATAGCTAATCTTCACTATTAGGGTTATTTCCTCCCATTTCACCGGCTCCTTTTACATGCCCACGAGACCCTACTACGAACAGAATGCAGTTACAATGGCACCCAGCCATACTGGGACGAATCTCCAGAGGCCGGGGATTTCTCATCATCAACCATCTTTTCACCAACAATTGGTTTCGGAGGTGATGGTAGTACTGCTGCAGGAGTCGTTAGCTGGGAAGTTGGTGCCATCGACCACTCCGCTGGTTGCATCGTCGACGGCCCGTTTAAAAATTACCGTCTGCATATTGGTCCCGGTATGGATAACCAGGAACATTGTATCTCTCGAAGCATCAGCAACAGCGCATCCGAGCAGTCATCAAAAGAGAATGTTCAACACTGTATGAAATTAGATACGTTTGCAGATGCGTGGCCATGTATTGAAGCAGATCCACACAAAGGAGGTCATAGGGGTGTCGGAGGGGAGATGTTCAATCCATATTCTAGCCCCGGAGATCCACTGTTCTATCTCCACCATGCCTGGTTGGATAAGGTGTGGTGGGAATGGCAAAGCGGGGATTTGTCCAAGCGGGTGCGGGACATCACTGGTAGAAAACACATGAAGGATTACGAGGGGAGGGGTGGAATGGTAGGGCTTGAAGATACATTGAAAATGCTGGGGGTCGTACCTGATGCGACAGTAGGGGAGGTCATGGATTTGAAAGGCAAGAGGCTGTGTGTAGAATATGAGAACCCCCCCCCCAAGGAGCATGAGCAGGATAGATAGCTTGCTGAAGGGGTTTAGATAGGCAGTTCTGGAGAGAATTTTTTGGTTACAGTTGATTGTGTATTACATATCTATTCCTTCATTATGTTTCGAGCTTGGCCCCATATCCAATTCTCTTTAATCTCAGATATATCAATACTAATTGCTCTTGGACAAAATAAAAATACCTGCCTTCTATAGGAGCTGTTTATATCTTAATTTATGGCAGGTCAAACCGCAATTATGCTGAGGGGGGCTGGGTCAATTCATCAAATCAAATCTTGAACAGGAGGAGGACCTCAATTGAATTCGAACAGAAGAAGGTTGGATCTCACTTGTAATATCACTAAAAGGATCCAAGTACTTGGTGTCTGTTACAGCTTAACAAATTGTGTATGTGCTGATTAGTAGTACACTGCTTACGGTTGTTTATTGGCTTGGGGCCATGTTGGGTACATATATTTATGGGTTGGTGATAATTAATTCTGCCTAGACCGTGTGATGCACAGAATGTCATCCATAGCCTGCGCGAGTTCCACGGTGTGCTCCAGGTAGCAAAGACGAGGGAGCCCAATGTTGGTACTTACTCCACAGAAAACACCTCTAGTTCGGTCTGATGTTCTAATATATCCTATTGCTTAGGATGCTTATCCACCTAAGCGATATCCGAATGATGCTGGTAAGTTATATTATTGAACGCTACACTACTATCATGACGCAAGTGAAGGCTATTCAGATTGACTTCAGGTGACTGACATAATGTTATGCCCCGACATCGACCTTGCCCCACAGTATCGACAATGTGTCCATAAGCTTCAACCATAAGACTTTCCATACGTTCGTAGCTTCCAGGTCTTGAGTGGCAGGGCCCGGACTACCGGTAATCGAGACACTAGCCGTCATAGCTCAGCCATGTTAGTCTCAGACCCATGTCCATACAGAAAGTGTAGAAGTCCTCTTTGCTAACCGTTAGTCTTGTCCCGCGTGTTTATGGGGCGGGATTGATTACTTAGCTTGCCTGTATTTTGGACCCGAGTCGACATCCTGATGACCTGATTGGCGTTAAGATCTCGGAGGGGCAAGTTTAGCGGCTCTGAGTTGGAAGTCTGTACACGGATGTCACATTGGGAGTGAATACGACCTAAAGACATTGTTGTTAGGTAGGTATCGGGGTTCTGTATCTATAGTTGCTAAATTCCGTTAATACATACGTTACCTTCGAGATGGGCCTCGACGTTAGTGTCCTGACCCATATTCATGTACCGGTAGCTCGTGTACCGTACCGAAGCCACAGTCTCGTTTGACCTAGTCTCGCATATTTATGGCATTATTTAGGAGGTTCCGCTAGGACAAATCGTAGGTTTGCCTAGACACCGATTATATTAATACGTTTGAAGGCCTTGGTCTCATACTACAGATATTGTAGTTACTATCCGAATGCCGACACAGCGATTGAACATGCAGATAGATAATATGATAGACTTATTATCAGAACTGCGTAACTATATATATACTGTATATACTTCCATATATATATGTACTCCGTAATACACTAGCAGAGGCACAGGTGAGAAAATGATAAACCCTATACTATCTCGAGATATACATATGTACCCTAGACTACCATCTAGTCAAGCAAATCTCTCGGCACTGAGGTTGGATCATGAGATTTGGAAAGTTGGGAGTATTACTACCATACTTCACCTTCACCATATATACATACCGAGTATGACATATGGACATGACATGCTACACAAGTGTGTGTAATCATGATCAACAAACATGCCACACTGGCAGTCTACCCTACTTAGTTGCTGAAACCACGATTGCTCCATAGATCTAGACTTTTGAAGGCGGGATGTTTTCATCATGCCAATGGAAGATTGTATCAATACCTATCCCGTGCTGGGCATGGTGCATATACACGCAACATAGGTATAGCTTAAACACCAGACACAGACGAATTCGAGGCTGAACTATACCTAATGTCCCGGTACCCACCTTGGGCGGTTACCGGTATACCAACTACAACGTAGTAATTACTTTGCCATAGGTTCTAGGCCTGTGCTGTGGCTGTGGAGCACATTACGACGACAGTGCAATTGTTCAGTGAAATCGCCTTGTTTGCACCCCGGCAGCCCAGGCAGGCTGGCACAAGCCCACGGCGACTAAATCCACGGGCACAAACACCGCATGCGCAAACACCGCATGCGCAGCTCCAGAATATTCCGGTAGACAGTTGGCCGGCGCGACCGTACGTAACCCTTGCACGCGAAAACTCATGGCACGACTGGGCCCCAAGCAAGCCTCTGCGAATTGTGTATTTGAGCGTTCGGATTTCGACTGCGGTTTATTCTATTGGGCGATGGGATGTGCAGCTGCAGAGGCTCAGCCGCGACTGTAAACATTAATGGTACCCAGGACTGGTGTAAGTACAGACCGCACACACACGTACATACGTACTCTGCGAGTTCGAATGCCAATTGTAAAACGCCGTACCCATCGCGCGATGGGGGGTATGGCAAGTCAGTCCAGCCACACCAGCTGCAGCAGCTGCGGCTTATAAGCTGGCCTCGCCCCTCTGCAGTTCCCTCGACTCTCGAGGGACGCCGGACGAATTCGAACCCGAGTACTCATTGAACGATCGCAGCGGCCGACAGATAGCGACAAATACGCTTTCCTCGGCGGTGTGCACTATAGCTATTTCACGCGGTTTGTTTATTCTTTGGAATTGGCTGTGATTCGAGATATTTCGAGGGCGTTTCAGTACGTACTGTACCTACTTGAAGATCGCCCCCGCGGCTATTAATAGCCAAGGTGACGAGGGTCGGTGGACGGCGGTGGTGGTGGGTGGACCGGCAGCTGGCTGACCGGTACCTGGGCAAGTTGTGTTGGATTTGCGACAGTCCCGCAGTCCCCAGTCCTGCTCGTACTCGCAGCTACACCCGGCATTCTCACCACGCGGCACTTGCAGAGCACGCGACACGACGAAATAAGGCTTGAAGGCATCAATCAGGACACAGTCGTATTGTAGCGAGGGTGGTCGGCACGGCCTAGCTGTCGCATACAGGTGCTCGAGGCAGCAGGAAGCAGGTCGGCCAGAACAGACAAAACAGAACAGACACAATGTCGGTCATCGACTCGAACC
>Ga0307511_10003490_pt1 | contig 16160 bp, 17 predicted proteins | sample 13_EM_MG_FD_200266 | JGI IMG/M metagenome (GOLD analysis project Ga0307511, IMG submission 200266) | Populus trichocarpa ectomycorrhiza microbial communities from riparian zone in the Pacific Northwest, United States - 13_EM | ecosystem: Host-associated > Plants > Roots > Unclassified | place... | reverse complement strand
CCATCTACGGCCCCTGGGATAGAGAGACGCTGACGATCTTTCGCGCTGTCGATTACCACCTTTTTCTGCGGCCCCGGATCGCCCACGGCCGGGTCGCTGTCATCCACGCAGAGGATGCCGCGGCGGCCATAGCAACTCTGTGTGACGGGGGTCCTGCCTACTCACTGTTCGAGCTGACAGACGAGCGCACCCAAGGTTATTCCTGGGATGAGATCGTCGGGACCGTCGAAACAGCCATGGATTCCAAGGCGCTCGTCATCCCTTTGCCGGGACCGGCTGTCCGGGCCGCCGCCGCGGTCAGCCAGGCCGCCGCAAGGCTCCTGCGGCGCACGCCCATGTTCACTCCCGAAAAAGCCTCCGAGATTCTTCATGCCGACTGGGGCTCCAGGGCTGAATTGCAGCCGCCGCGCAATCTTTGGCGCCCCGCAATCGGCCTTGCGCAGGGTTTCCGTGACACCGTGTGCTGGTACCGGGATCGGCGCTGGCTGGCAGCCCGCTGACCCGCATGAGAGGTAAGTGACTTGACCAACAACGCCACCAACATCGAGGCGCAGATCGTAGAGCTGCTGGCTCAGCGGATTCCCGCCGGCATTCAGGTGTCCGCCCAAACGCAGATAGTGGGCGGTCTGGGACTGGACTCCGTGGCGATCCTGGATTTCATCATGGACGTCGAGGACCGTTTCGACATTTCGATCCCACTCGATCGGGTCGCAGAGGTCCAGACAATCGCCGAGTTGAGCCGTGCCATCGAGGCGCTGAGGAGAACTGCGAATTGATCCCGCTGTTTTCGAAGTTCGATGACATGCGCGCGATCATCGATTCGCTGGTGGCGAGCGGCCGCAATCCGTTTGACATGCGTTTCGAGAGAATCCTGTCTGCTACGGAAGCCGTGCTCGAGGGTCGGCCCTGCCTGCTCTTTGGGACCAACAACTATCTTGGCCTGACTTTCGATGCGACGTGCATCGAAGCGACCGTGAGAGCGGTGCATGAGGGCGGCACGGGCACTACAGGCTCGCGCATAGCCAACGGAACCTATTGCGACCATGCGCTCCTGGAGCGGCGGATAGCCGAGTTTTACGGCAAACGATCCGCCATGATTTTCACGACCGGATACCAGGCCAATCTCGGCCTGATTTCAACTCTCGCGGGACGTGAAGACCATCTGCTCATCGACGCGGACAGTCACGCCTCGATCTACGATGCGTGCAAGCTCAGCGCCGCGCAGGTCATTCGTTTTCGTCACAATGATCCGGAGGACCTTGCTCACCGGCTGCGCCGGCTCAAAGGCCACCCGGGCAGCCGCATCATCGTGACCGAGGGCATTTTCAGCATGCTCGGCGATAGCGCGCCTCTACGGGAGATCGCGGCAGTCAAACGCGAGATGGGCGCCACTCTCATAGTCGACGAAGCTCATTCGCTCGGGACTCGCGGCAAAAACGGCCGTGGCGTTTGTGAAGACGCGGGCATCGAGAGCGATGTTGATTTTGTCGTTGGCACTTTCAGCAAGAGCCTGGGGGCGATAGGTGGCTTCGCGGTCTCCGATTTGCCCGATTTCGACTTGTTGCGCATCGTCTGCCGCCCTTACATGTTCACGGCGTCTCTTCCGCCGGCCGTCGTTGGATCGGTGACGGCCGCTCTCGCCCGGATCTGCACCGACAAGTCCCTGAGCGCGCGAGTCCTGTCCCACAGCGGCAGACTCTATTCCGCACTGGCGCAGGCTGGCTTCGAGACGGGTCCCGAGCCAAACCCGATTGTCGCCCTGAAGATGCCAGACAAGGAGACGGCCGTGCGGTTCTGGAACCGGCTCATTGACCGGGGCGTCTATGCCAACCTGGCGTTACCGCCGGCCACGCCCGCAAGTTTGTCCCTCATCCGCTGCAGCATCAGCGCGGCTCATACGGAAGCACAGATCGATCGAGCCATATCGGTCATGGTTGCAGTGGGACGCGAGCTTGGCGTTCTTGACCCGCGACCGGGAAAGACCCCGGTCGACCTGACTCGAAGCCTCCCGATATGACGATCGAGATCGTCCCAGTGACCGATAAGGCGATGCTCCGGCGCTTCATCCGGGTCCCCTTCGCTTTGCATGAGCACGACGAGGCCTGGATTCCGCCATTGATGATGGAGCGCGAGGAAGCCTTCTCGCCAAAAACCAATCCGTTTCTTCGGCGGGCAGAAGTGCGCTTCTGGCTCGCGATACGCGATGGCCGCGATGTGGGACGAATCACCGCACAGATTGATCCCTTGGCCCAGCAGAGCTTGGATGAGCGCGTCGGTGATTTCGGCTGTCTCAGCGCCGAGGACGACCCCGAGGCGTTCGCGGCCCTTCTAAGGACCGCGGAGGATTTTCTGAGGAGCCGCGGTGTGACCCATGTCCGCGGTCCCTTCTCACTCTCGATCAACGAGGAAACAGGCCTGCTGGTCGACGGCTTCGACACCCCCCCGATGCTTCTCATGGGGCACGACCCCGTCTATGCGGCCACACGGCTCGAGGCCCTGGGGTACCGGAAGGAAAAGGACGTGTACGCCTACATGCTCGACATGGAGGCTCCCCTGTCGTGCTCGGCGCGCAGGATGTTGGAGCGCCCGCTCCCCGCATCCGTCACGATGCGCCGCCTCAATTTCAAGGACTACTCAAACGAGATACGCAGGATAGTCGACATCTACAACGACGCCTGGAGCGGCAACTGGGGGTTCGTTCCCCTCACGGAAGCCGAAGGCGAGGCGATGGCCAAACAGATGAAGATGCTGCTCGATGATCGGCTCGTGTGGTTTGCCGAAGTGGGCGGCGAGGCGGTCGCATTCATTGTCACTCTGCCCAACATCAATGAGGCCATCCGGGACCTCGACGGACGGCTGTTTCCATTCGGCTGGGCCAAGCTGCTGTGGCGTCTCAAATCGCACCGAGTGAAAACAGCCCGCGTGCCGCTCTTCGGTGTGCGGCGAAGTCTGTCGGGCACGTTGATCGGCAGCGCGATTCCTCTGCAGTTGATTGGATCCGTTCTACCCTCCAGCGATGTCTTCGGTTTTCGCTCGGTCGAGCTGTCCTGGATTCTGGAGGACAACCTGCCCATGCGCCGGATTCTCGAGCGGCTCGGCGCGCGTGCCTACAAGACCTATCGGGTTTACGGAAAGAGGCTCGCTTTAGCGGGCGTTGCGCTTGCCACTCAAGTCTCGAGCCCGAACTACCCCATCAAACTTGCACCACAGGCTCAAGTATGACCAACAGAAACGCCATCCGCATCGCCGTCGTCGGCGTGGGCAACTGCGCGAGCTCGCTGATCCAAGGCATCCACTACTACACTCGGGAGCGTTGTCGTCAGGGTGTGACAGGGTTGATGCACACGCAGATCGGCGAGTATCTACCCTGCGATATCGAGGTCGTCGCGGCTTTCGATGTCGATGCGCGCAAGGTCGGCGTGGACGTGAATCAGGCCATCTTCGCGAAACCCAACTGCACGAAGATTTTCCAGAAGGACATCCCGCAGAGCGGTGTCATTGTGCGCATGGGGCAGGTTCTCGATGGCATCTCCGAGCACATGTCGGCTTACGCCGAAGATCGCTCGTTCGTCCGCTCGGCTGTGCCCGAATCCAGCAAGGAACAGATCGTCCGGGAACTGAAACGCAGCGGTGCGGAGATCCTGGTGAGCTACGTGCCCGTAGGCTCAGAGCAGGCGGCACGTTTCTATGCGGAGTGCGCACTGGAAGCCGGTGTTGCCCTGATTAACAACATGCCCGTGTTCATTGCCAGCGACAAGGAGTTCGCCGAGCGTTTCAGAGCGCGAAACCTGCCGATCATCGGCGATGATATCAAATCCCAACTGGGCGCCACGATCGTCCATCGGGTCCTGACGGACCTGTTCGCCAAGCGCGGCGTCAAAGTACTGCGGACCTATCAGTTGAACACGGGCGGCAACACGGATTTTCTCAACATGAAGAACCCGAGCCGCCTCGTGTCCAAGAAGACATCCAAGACCGAGGCGGTACAAGCCGTCGCCGCCAAACGCCTCGAGGACGAGAACATCCACGTCGGTCCCAGCGACTACGTTCCTTGGCAGAATGACAACAAGATCTGCTTCATCAGAATGGAAGGGCAATTGTTTGGCGATGTTCCCATGGATGTGGAACTGAGGCTGTCGGTGGAGGATTCGCCGAACTCGGCCGGAGTCGCCATTGACATGATTCGATGCTGCAAGCTCGCGCTGCTGAACGGGTTGGGCGGACCGCTCGAGGGGCCGAGCGCGTATTTCTGCAAGCACCCTGCCAAGCAATACACCGACGATGAGGCCTACGAAATGGTCGAGGCTTTCATACGCAACAACACCTCGAAATTGAGAGCCGTTGGCCCATGAATTGCCTCATTGTCGCTGCCGGGATGGGCGGGCGCTTGAGGCAGAGGGGTCAGAGCAAGCCTCTGGTCCCGGTAAACGGGGTGAGGCTGCTCGAGCGCGTGATAACTCGTGCCCGAAGTGCCGGCGTAGAACGCTTCTTTGTGGTGAGCGGCTATCGGGGCGAGGAGCTGCGAGCGGCGCTGGACGTCTTTTCAGCCCGAGAAGCCATTCCAATCGTGCACGTATCCAATGACGAGTGGCAGCGGGCTAACGGCGTCTCGGTCCTCAAGGCTCGGCCCTTTCTGGACGGTCCCTTTCTGTTGACCATGTGCGATCATCTGGTTGATCCGGCAATTCTTCGGGATCTGATGGCCTCGACGCCCGAGCCCGATACCGTCACTCTCGCGGTGGATTTCAACGTGGCCGACTCGATCAATGACCTTGACGATGTCACGCGTGTCATGTGCTCCAACGGCCGGATCCAGCACATCGGCAAGGTCATCCGCGAATTCAATGCCATCGATACGGGCGTTTTCTTATGCACACCCGTCATCTTCGATGCGCTCGAGGTGAGCCAGGCCGCCGGTGACGACAGCATTTCCGGAGCAATGAACGTGCTTGCGCGCCGAGACCAGGCTCGGTCCTTCGACATTCAAGGTCGGCTCTGGCTCGATGTCGATGATCCGGCGACCTTGGACAAAGCCGAAGCCCTGCTGAACGCGGGACGGCTCTAGTTAATGGGAAAAAGTCGCCTGCGGCGCTTTTTCGGACATCGGCTTCGTTACCGCCGGCAAAAGGCGCGACTTTTGCCGGCTGCGCCTCAAGCGGTTTGGTCGCGGTCAAGTCCGACAGGCTCCTAGGCGGCGTCGGCCCGCGGCGCGGCGGTGCATTACCCAGTATGGACAGTCATCAACAGCACCTGCGACGCGGCTTCAACTGGCTCGGCGGCGCGATGATCATCGCCAAGCTCACGGACTTCGGCACGATCCTGGTCGTGCTGCGCTTGCTGACCAAGGAGCAGGTGGGCGCTGCTTCGCTGGTCGTCGCATTCGGGACGGTGATCGAGGCTCTCGATGGCCTGGGCACGAGCACAGCGCTCGTCCAGGCGCCCTCGCTGTCGCGCCTTCAGCTGGATTCACTGTTCTGGTTCATTGTCGGCGCGGCATGCGTGGCAGCCGGCCTGATCCTGCTCGCCGCCCCCTGGATCGCCTCCCTTTACGGTATTGCCGCGGTGGCAGCCTATTTCCTCGCCGTAGCAATCAAGCAACCCCTGGTCGCCGCTGCGGTCATTCCGCTGGCGATCATGAACAGAGAGCTGCAATACGAGCGGATCGCGATCGTCAATGTCGGTGCGACGTTCGCCGCTGCGTTGACCCGGCTCGGTCTTGCGATCGTGGGCGCGGGTGCCTGGGCGATCGTGATCGCGTATGCGGCCAGCGGTCTTTTTACCCTTGTAGGAGCGGTGCTCGTGAGACCGTTCCGACCGCGACTTCAAATCAGTATGGCGGCGATCTCCCCGCTCCTACGCTTCGGATGGCGCGCGACCCTTTCGGCCCTGTGCGAGACGATGATCAACAATGTCCACTACTTGCTGGTCGGGTGGTTTTACGGCGCGGCAGCGCTCGCCGAGTTTCGCGTGGCTTTCGATCTTGCCATGGAGCCGGCAAATGCGGCCGGCACACTCATCAATCGGACCGCACTGCCGGTATTCGCAAAGGTCTCGGCCGTGCGCGAGCACCTCGCACAATCCCTGAATTGGTCCTTGCGCAGGCTGTTGGCAGTGGTTACCCCCCTCGCAGTCGTGATCGTGTTTGCGGCAGACCCGATTACCGCGTTGATCCATGACGAACAGGGTCGTAGCTACGCTGCCGCGAGCTTGCCGCTCAAAATGTTCGCAGCCGCGGCGGTGCTGCGGGTGGTCATGCAACTGGCGTACCCTCTTTTGTTTGGATCAGGGCGTCCACAGATGGCGGTTCGGCTCTCTGCCACGACTTTGCTCCTGCTCAGCGGCGGCATGCTGTTGGTCGGCCTCACCGTACCGGCCGCAAGCGGAATAGTCGCCATGTCGGCAGTGTGGCTCGTTGTCCCTCCCCTGTTGCTCGTCTGGGAGGCTCGCTATTTGCGTAGGCACTGGAACATCAGCGTCAGGGATCTGATCCGCCGGACAGTGCATCCAGCCGGTGATCACGCGACGATGCACGAGTGAGACAGACAATGATCGAGGCGCATGTCGATCCAGACACAGGCACACCCGCCAGCAAGAGGGAGATTCCCCTCGTACAGGCAAGGGCTCTCGTGAAGGACCTCTTCGAGCACAGCGCCTGGATTTATTGGACGGACTTTCTCCTCTCCATATCGGTCGCATACGGGGCCGTGGCGCTATATCTGTCCAGTCCGATTTTCTCGCCGCGATTTCTCATCGCCTTCACGGTCGCCGCATTCGCCCTGTTGCGGTGCGGCGTATTCATTCACGAAATCGCGCACATGCCGGGGAAGCGCATGCGTCTTTTCCGCAATACCTGGAATATCCTGTTTGGCATCCCCGTCCTGATGCCATCCTTCATGTATACGAACCATGTGGACCATCACAATCCGCGGCATTTCGGGACGGTGCAGGACGGAGAGTATCTGGCCCTCGGAGCCGGCCCAGCGAGGCGCATCGTCTTCTACTTCCTGCAAATCCCCTTGCTGCCGGCTTTGGCGATATTGCGGTTTCTCGTGCTGACGCCCCTCTCGTTCCTGCATCCACGACTGCGCCGGTGGGTGTTGGAGCGGGCATCCTCTTTTGCGATCAACCCGAAGTACCGACGAACGGTGCCGACTGGCGAACCGCACGGCAGCTGGATCGCCCTGGAGGTCGCAATCTTTCTGGAGCTCGCTGTGTTTACCGCCCTGTTGGTGTGGGGGAAGGTGGCATGGAGCGTTTTTGTCGAGCTTTACGTTCTCGGTATGGCTGCATCGGGCCTGAATTGGATCCGCACCCTCGCAGCGCATGGCTACCGCAACACAGGCTCCACGATGAGCTTTGTCGAACAGATCGAGGACTCCAACACGGTTGTCGGCCACCCGCTGCTGACGGAGCTGCTATTCCCGGTGGGCTTGCGCTACCACGGACTGCACCACTTGCTGCCGTCGCTTCCTTACCATTCACTCGGTACAGCCCATCGCAGGCTGATGGCACAGCTGCCCGCTGACTCTCCCTACCGGAGCACGATTCGGGGCGGCTTTTTGGAAACAGCGGGTGAGCTGTGGCGCAGCGCCAGTACGTCTGGCCAAGGGACACCCCATGCCGTGCGGTTGAGCAGTCGGCTTTGATCTACGCAACCGTCCGGCGGAAAAGATAGAGCGCGAGGGCCATCAACAGAATCGATGGCAGCGTCGCTGTGAGCGCCGGGTTCAAGTTGAGCAACAGGCCCAGATAGGTCGTTATCTGCTGGACCAGTGAGAAGACGATGCCGATCATCGTTCCAATCATCATGCGCTGTCCGGTGCCCTGGCTGCGCAGCGGCCCGAATACAAACGGCGCGGCAATCAGGATCATCGCCGCCATGCTGAGCGGTATATCGATCTTGGCCCATAACTCCTGGGCGTAGCGGGCCGCGGGCTGATGCCGCCGCTGCAGATCGCGGACATATTGATACAACTCGATCGGCTGCATGCTATCGGCGGGCAGGATGAGCACCGCAGCCTGTCGGGGCCGCAGAAATGAATGCCACACAAGAGAGGCGAGCCGGTCGGTTTCGATCCGGGTGCCCCGCGTCGCGTCCCGCGTCGCGCCGCTGGCGCTTCGCGGGATTCCCTCCGCTGCGCTCCGGTCGCCGCTGAATCGCTTCGTCGACACATCCTGCAACAGCCAGGTGCCATCCGGACGAACTTCCGCATGATCTGCGTGGATAAGCTGAAGCAGCTCGCCGTTCGCGGCGAACTCGTATAGATAGATGTCACTCGGAATGTTGCCGTTATCGAATCGCCGCACGTTCAGGAACTGATGCTCGCCCGCGGCCCAGAAGCTGTTACCGCTGCGTACCGCCTCCGATGAGGAGAGCCTGGAGGCACGCCCGGTCTGGGCCAGCTGCTGGGCAGGCGGAATCACGAATTGCGCCAGCAGGAATAGCGCGACCACGGTGCACCCGGCCAGTTTGAACACCGATCCGACGATTCGGTGCGGGGATAGGCCGCCCGCCCGCATCGCCGTCAATTCACTGCGCGTCGCAAGGGCACCTAAAGCGAAAAGGCAGGCGAACAACATCGCTGCGGGCATGAGTTGCAAGAGTCGGGCTGGCGCGGTCAGCAACACGTAGAGCAAGGCGTCGATCAGTCGATAGTGCCCTTTACCGACGTCGTGGAGCTGATCGACAAACTCCAACAGGCTGAACAACGATGTCAGGCCGGCGGACACAAGCCCGAGAGCCTTGAGGGTGGCGACCGCGATGTAACGCTCCAGCAAGGTCATGAAGCCTCGGCCCGCAGCTCCCGAGGCTCGAACGACATCACGTCGCCCTCCGGCGTCCCAACCCAAAGGCGAGTCGTGGCTCGAGCAGCGCGAAGATCACGACCCCGGCGAGCAACGCCGGCGCTACCCAGATGCCAGGGAATGGGGAAATCACCCCAGTCTGGACCCAGGTGCGCGCCGACTCGTAGAACAGGTAATAGCCGGCGTAGATCAGGATCGCGATCCCGACCTTGGCGTTCCTGTGTTGACGGGGCCGCGCTCGGGAAAGCGGTACGCCCAACAGGCCGAGCAGCAGCGTCGAGCAGGAAGTCGACAGGCGCCATTGGAGCTCCGCGATGTCTGCGGCGGAATCGGAAGATGTCAGCTGCGCGGTGCTCGCGGCGACGGCGCTGTATTCAGGCGGATCGACAGCCGGGTTGTGGAGATGCAGAACGAGGTCATTCGCGTTCAGGACGACATCACCGCCGCTGCCATTTTGGCCGACATCATAGACGTGAGCGTCAGTCAGATGCATCTGCGAGCCCTCGCCAGCGTGCGACAGCCCCCAGCCGGTGGGCGGCATCGGCTCGACAGACCTCGCATAGATGATGCGAGTGCCGCCCCCGCGGAGCCTCAATTGCACGAACACGCCACTGGCTGGGGCGGCCGGGCCCGCGCGCCGCTCGATGAAAATGGTGCGATTTCCATTGCTGCCGCCATAGAAGGTGCCCGCCTCCATGCTGTCTGTATTGAGCGATGCCGCGGCGAGACTGGCCAGCTCGTGCGCCCGAGCGTAGGCCCAGGGTCTCACCACGAGCGACAACCCGGCGACGACCAGAGCGGTGCACAGCGACAAGCCCAACACAATCCCCATTAACCTTGCGGGGGTCAGTCCGAGGGCAAACAGGGCCGTGATTTCGGAGTCGACGTACAGCCGGCCGAGAGCCATGACGACCGACAGGTAGAGCGAGATCGGGATCAGCATCTCGAGCGCGATCAGGGTCCGAAGTCCAATCACCTGAACGATCGTGTCCGTCGGTAAGAGCCCGTTGACGGCATCCGATAGGAAGCTGGCGGCACCGAAGCTCGTGAACAGCACGGCCAGCACACCCAGCACGATCGCGAACGGACCTACGATCTCACGCAGCAGATAACGAGTGATAATCATGCAATAGCACCAATCCGTGCTAAGGTTAAAACGGTTGCGGCGGGCATGCTTGCAGATTCCACCGCCTGAAGTCTTGGATCAGATGTCGCACGCCATTGGATCTGGAGAAGGCCTGCGTGAGGTGGCGATTTTCCGCCACAACCTCTTCAGGATCTCTGAACCCTTCATAGCTGAGCAGGCGCAGCATTTGCGTCGCTACCGGCCATTTTACGTGGGCAGGAAGCGTTTCGGCCTCCCTCCGGAAGGGGCAAGCTCCTTCGCGCTGGAGGACCTGTACACCAGGTGCACGCTCCCGCGCATCGGCTGGCAAATGCTCACCGGGAATATGCGACCGTATCTGCGCCTGATGGCACGCCAGCGCCCGTCACTGATCCACGCGCATTTCGGTATCGAGGGCGTCAGCGCGCTGGCGCTGGCGATGCGGCTCGAGATACCGCTCGTCACCACGTTCCACGGGTTCGATGCGACACTCAAGATGCACGCGATGTTGGGATCGCCGGCGTGGTTTCGCTATCCGTTGTTGCGCCGGAGACTGGCACGCGGGGGCGATCTGTTTCTCTGCGCCTCCACATTCATCCGTCAGAGGCTGCTGGCCAGGGGTTTCCCCGAGTCGCGCACGCATACTCACTACATCGGCGTGGACTGCCAGTCGATTCGCCCGCGTGAAGATTTCGAGGAAAGACCGGCCATACTGCACGTCGCGCGTCTGGTGGAGGTCAAGGGCACTCGGTACCTGCTGCGGGCATTCGCCACTGTCGCGCGAAGATACGATCGCGTCCAACTGCTGATCATAGGCGACGGACCTTTGAGACGGCCGCTTCAGGCGCTTACAGCATCGCTTGGTATACAAGACCGCGTCCAGTTTCTGGGCGCTCTCCCCCACGCTGATGTGCTCTCCTGGATGCGTAAAGCCGCCATGCTGGTGCTGCCTGGGATCCGCACCGCCACCGGGCGCGAAGAGGGGCTGGGCATGGTGCTGTTGGAAGCGGCGGCCACAGGGTTGCCGATCATCGGATCTCGAGTGGGCGGGATTCCGGAATGCATCGTTGAAGGCAAGACGGGGTTTCTGGTCCCAGAGCGCGACGCAGATGCCCTTGCCCAAAGGATGGGAGAGTTGCTCGAGGATAGCGTCAAGCGGCGTCAAATGGGCACGGCAGGACGCGCGCTCGTCGAGCATCGATTCGACATTGAGCGGCAAACCGAAGCGCTCGAGAGCTTCTATGACTCCCTGCTGGGCTAGGCGAGGTGGGGAGATGCCAGGTAGGGATATGAAGTCGCCGCGGTCGAGGAATGCCGTGGTCGTGGCGCATCCGGACGATGAAGCGCTCTGGTTGAGCGCCGTCGTCGCATCGGTAGAGCGAGTCGTGTTCGGTTTCGGTGCCGTCTTTGACGAACCCCAAAGATCCGAGGCGCGGCGACAGGCCGTTGCAGCGTTACCGCTGAGCGGCATCGTCAACCTGGAAATTCCCGAAAGCGGGGCTGGATGGAAGGCCCATCAAACGCAGCCGCAGCTGAGCCCATCCGGCGTCGAGATTTCCGATGCAACCGTGCGCGAGCGTTATGAAGCCAACTACGCGAAGCTTCTGGAAGGCCTGCGCGCATCTCTGGCTGGATGCCGGGATGTCTACACTCACAACCCCTGGGGTGAATACGGCCACTCCGAACACATTCAAGTCTACAGGGCGGTCACTTCCCTGCAGGATGAGCTCGGATACACAGTCTGGTTCTCGAACTACGTGGGCGCCGGAAACTGGACCTTCGTCAGAGGTCTCGCCGAGCGCTTGGACTGGGCGCGGCGCTGCGTGGTGAGGCCGGACATAGCCACTGCGCGCGCGCTGATGCACGTCTACCGACATTACGGCGCCTGGACATGGCCGCGAGTCCATCGGTGGCCCGCATGCGAAGTAATGTATGCCCAGCCGCCCAGGAGCAGTCCCGACCGCCGGCATCCGTTATCCGGAGAATGGCTGCTGGATCTCGGGAGACTGCGGTGGTGGCCGCCGCCGTGGCGCAGCGCCTGGCGGCGCCTGGGTGATCCGCGCGAGCCGCGTGGGCACACCCCGCCGGTCTGACTTCTCGCAGCGACGCGAGCGTCCACTACGGTGTGATGGTGATGTGTACAACTCGCCGCTCGCTCTGTGAGTCGCCTTGCAGCCTATCGTCCCGGACATCGTAGACAAACACCGGCGCAGTGATCTGCACGCCGTGCCCATCGGATAGCTCAGCGTGGCCGGAAAGGCGGACGATGTCCTGCTTCGCATCATAGGTGATTTCATCCGCACGACCGTGGCCAGCCCCGCGGGAGTCCGCGCGCCGCTGTTCGAAATGCGGGGATCCGATCGCGGTGATCTGGGCGAGTTCGCCGTCACGAAACTCAAGGATGGCCTGATCTGCCCAGAGCGAGCCGCGCGGCTCCAAAGTGATCACCACCCTCCCCGCAAAGGTCCACTGGCTGTCCGTGAAACCCACGCCTTTCGCACGGGCCCGCTCGGCCGTCAGTCGTGTATCCCCCTGCGAAACGATGATATCCGTGAAGTCCGCAGTGTTAGTCTCATCGTTGATATTTGAAAAGGCGGCGGTGATGACGATAGGCTCTCGCGATGTCGTGGGATGCTGCACCACCGCCGCACTTGCGATGAGACCCCCTCCGGCGACGAGCGCCGCCACCAGACAGCCCGGGAGAACGGCCCCTAGATGACGCAAAAGCAGACCGAGCGGCGACCGAGCGGCCAGCGAGGGAACCCCCAGCGGGGGCCGGCGATGACGGGCCCTGTGCCGATCCGGCGAACGACGGAAATCGAGGAGATTACCAACCTCTACTTCATCCATCCGCTGGCAAGCCGGCTCGTGCCATTTTTTGCCCGGATGCGCTTCACGCCCAATGCCGTATCCGTTACCGGCATGCTGTTTGGCATTCTTGCGGCCTTTGCGTATTACCGCTACTCGGACGTTCGGTTTGCGATCACCGGCTTTGCCCTCATGATTGCCTGGCACGTGATGGACGGAGCCGATGGTCAACTTGCGCGCCTCACACAGACGTACTCGTACTTCGGAAAGGTCCTGGACGGAATCTCCGATAATGTGACCTTCCTCGCCGTCTATACGGCGCTCGCGATCTCTCTAAGCCACGAGTATGGCGACTGGATGTACGCCCTCGTGGCTCTATCGGCAGTGTGCCACGCGATCCAGTCGGCAAGCTACGAAGCGCAGCGGCAGGAGTACGAGCACTGGGGATGGGGGCGCAAAGCGCAGGAGCCTCCACCCCGGAACAGCCCTGAGCGTGACCGGGACGGCCCACCGGCGATTCGGTGGCTGTTTGATTTCCTCCACCGACTGTTCTTCGTGGGCCTGAGCTTCCCGACGGCAGGCACAACCAGGAAGTTCCGCGAAACCATGACTTGCGCCTTAGCTGCTGAGCCCGAACACGCCGCCCTCATTCGCCAGCGCTATCGCGAAACGCTCGCACCCCAGCTGCGCAGCTGGTCCATCCTGTCTGCGAACTATCGCACTCTCGGGATTTTCATATCCGCCCTGTTCAAGGCGCCCGAGTACTATTTCGGTTTCGAGATTATCGGGTTCAGCGCAGCTCTGGCGCTGCTCATCCGCAGACAGAACGCTTCCCGCGAGGTGCTGCTCAGTCGCCTGCAGCTCCAGTCTTCAGGCGCACCGGAGCTAAGCAAAACCTCGTGACGATCCCTGCCCGAGCGCACTTCTGCTGGATCGGGACCCGCTTGCCATGGGCCTATGCATTCGCCGTTTTGTCTGCTGCGCAGCGCAGCGAACTGCCCGAAATCGTCCTGCATCACACCGACGTGCTCGATGAGGATGCCGCGCTCGCCGCGCTGAAACAGACGCCTAACGTGCGGCTGTCCCGAGTTGATCCCATCGCCTATTTGATGCACGCGGGACAGAAACTCGGTGCGGGAGACGGGCTGACCGTGATCTACCGCAGGCTTACAAACCCCGCGGCACGGATTGACATGCTGCGTGCGGCAATCCTGTATCTGGAGGGCGGCATGTATCTTGACATGGATACGGTCACGACGAGCTCCTTGTTACCCTTGCTCAACACCCGACAATTCGTTGGTTGCGAATTCATCATATGGCCTCATTTCGCACGCATCTCGCGTTCACCGGCCTTGTGGGCCCGTTCGCTGACTCTCGATCTGACGCGCAAGATGATGCGGCGTACGCCCCGTGGCTGGCAGATGTTCAGACTGATCGAGAAATTCTGTTATCGCGGCATCAACAACGCTGTAATGGGTGCCGAAGCGGATTCACCTCTGTTCGAGGACTATCTTCGTGCGATGCTAACGGTGCCGCCGGAACGCCAGACGCAACCCTATGCACTGGGACCGGACCTGCTTCAGGAAGTGGTCGGTCGCTTCGCACGGGACGATCTAACTATTCAGGAGCCGCATGTCTTCTATCCACTGCCGCCCGAAATCTCGGAACATTGGTTCCGCATCGGCCGCGGCGTGCGATTAGACGCCGTCCTATTGGCCGAAACTCGCGTGGTGCACTGGTACGCGTCCGTGGGTACTAAGTCGCGCGTTGAGCTGATAAACCCGAACTATGTACGCAAGCATCGGGAGAGTCAGTTGTACAGCGCGCTCGCCTGGTCGTGCATTCGCAATTTCCCGTAAGCGAACGAAGCCGCGGTAAGAAGAGTCAGGGCCAACGAAGTGTTGAAATACGCGACTGTCCGCGCGCCTCGAGTCTGGCCACGACACCAGGTCGTGCATTTACGATGAAAGCGCGTTTGCGGGCGGCGGCCAGCAACGGTGCGTCATCGTAGCTGTCGGTGTAGGCATAATCCCAGGCGGTACCATACCCGTTCTGTTCCAGCATTCGGCACTTCTTCTGGCCGTGGCAGTGATGTTTTACGATCCACCCTCCCCAACAGCGCGCAAGCGTAGATCCCAGGACGGGAATATCAGTTCGAAACGCCAGCAGACGCTGCGCAAGCCATACGGGCGCGGCCGTGACCACGAGCACGAGATCACCTGCTGCCCGATGGCGATCCATTGCTGCAAGGCCGTCGTTGCGCCAGCGAAGTGCGCATTCGCCCCTCTCGAAGCGCTTCGCGAATGCCTCGATGCTTTGCGCGAGGGCATTCTGATCGAAGCCCAAGGTCGCGATCCAAAGGAGGACCGAGGCGCCGATTCTGCGCGACGCCGGAAACCACAGAAGAGGCAAACTGGCGGGCAACGTCATCGCGGCCGCAATACAGCGCATCCATGAAGACAGGAGCAACATACGCAGCCAAGCGACGGTCGAATCACCCGCAAGAAGGGTGCCATCCAGGTCGAAAACAGCAATCTGGGTCGACCCGGGCGTTGCGGACCGGTCCCGACTCGTACGATCACAGGGTGTCGCTTCATCTGCCGACTCGAACAAATGTGCGCTCCTTCCGCATCCCGCATATCTTTTGAATGACGCCTTCTCAAGGTGAGGCTAGCACACCGATGAAGAGACCGCCGATTTGTAACCTCGTGAATTACGTGTACGCCCTACGCGTAGGTCCTACGCGCACGAACCGCGCCAGTACGCGCGGAGAACCTAGAGCAAAATTCGCGTGATGAGCCGCCTCACTACCCGCACTGGTGTCCGGAAGCAGCACACGCAGAAGTTCATATACGTCACGCTTGCGCTGTATCACTGACGACGCGCGCGAAAAATTATCTTCTACAACATGCAGTTGAGTGTTGACACTTGCCGCAATGTCGGCGTAGAAGATCGGCTCAATTGTTGGTGCGAAATTCAGCCATGCTTCGTGTTCTTGAGTCGTCGGATGCTTGAATGAGCAACGTTGTGGCGTATAACCGCAGCGGAGCCATCGCCAGTGCATCTGCTGGTTCCGGGAGTGGCGGAGGCGATGTGGAAGACATCTTAAAGCGATTGGGTAGCGTAGAGACCCATGTTTCGGAATTGAGATCGCAGGTCAGCGCTATTTTGGCAGTCATCCCTCATCTGGCTACGAAGGCAGACGTTGCGGAGATGGCTACGAAGCCCGACGTCGCGGACGTTAGGGCAGCGGTTGGCCAGGTTAAAGTGGATGTGGCGGCTGTCGAGACGGCGATCATAAAATGGATTGTTGCAACCGTGCTGGCATCAGCCGCGCTGACGTTCACCATTGCGAAGTTCGTGCATTGATCGGCGCGCTGAATCACCCTGTTGAGGGATGAAGCAACCCGACCCGCAGTTTGGGACGTGGGCGACCCGCGTG
>Ga0307511_10003489_pt1 | contig 16160 bp, 18 predicted proteins | sample 13_EM_MG_FD_200266 | JGI IMG/M metagenome (GOLD analysis project Ga0307511, IMG submission 200266) | Populus trichocarpa ectomycorrhiza microbial communities from riparian zone in the Pacific Northwest, United States - 13_EM | ecosystem: Host-associated > Plants > Roots > Unclassified | place... | reverse complement strand
CCTAGAACCCATCCTTCCTATATTACATGACTTTCAAAGCTACGTTCGACTTCCGGAATATCTGCGGCGGGAGGCAGAGCAAGGAGGGGCGGGGGCGAAGCAAAGTGGGCAGGGCGGGGGGGCGAGCTCCTCGGGGTAGGCGGTCTGGGCTGGTAGGGGCGGACAAGAGGGAGGCTAGAGGGGATGTAGCCGGTAGTGGGTGTGCGGTCTTTGACTTCGCCGGCATCGTTGGGGCTACGAAGAACAGGAGCCCCCAACCAGCAAACATCGATACTCCCCTACGAGCAAGCGGTGGGGATAGGGAGGTGGGGGAGGACCAGGAACACTCTGAGGATGGGGGTTGGGCGGATAAGAAAGACGATGATGAATGGGAAGAGGAGGAAGATGTTTGTATCGATGTTAGCAAGTTTGTCGGGCGCCGCCACCCTCAGTTGCATTCCCCTGGCCAACTGGTCCCTGTTAATTTTTCGTCTCGGAGATATCCTCTACACCATAGATCCCGCTTCCGAATACCAACCCCGTTTCCGAGGACAGTGCATAGGCGGGGTAATGTAAGGCCGGGGGTAGGATGTGGGGTAGGTAAGGTCGAGCAACAACCCCCGAGGGAGATCAACTACGCAATTCAAGACGATCTGTTCAGGTCACCATGCTTGCGCCGATGGGAGAAAAAAACAGAGCAGGTCCGTACACAGCAAACCACGTTTAAGGCCATCTCCCAGTCGGCGGTTCCTTCAAACAATCTGTATCTGGTCAAGCCGGGGAGGCACTGTGAAGGAGATAGGCGGGGGAGAGGGAGGGTGTGAGACTGGGCTGTAATTTGAGGGGTGCGGAGTTCGCTGTCATAAACCAGCTCGCAAAGACAGTGTTATGACAGGTGTGAGCATTGGCTGTACCTTCGCCATACGCGTTGCTGGTTTACGGGGAGAGAAAAGACTCAATGAGCACGAGGAAAGCCAAACCAAACTTTGCAATTTTCTTGTGGGGGGCCCGGAACACGATAACGGCATTCTCATTACCCGCTACCCAATCCTAGAAGCCCATTGCCTATGCTTGGTGGAATCACTGTCTTGTTGGCTGAGTTCTCAGAGTAGTGTTACTGATTGAGCATTAGAATCCTGGGAGTGCTCCTTAAAATACATACATACATACATTTGGCCTACTTTAACTTGCCAGCACTGCCTCCTGAAACACATAGATTTAGCCGCCTAAAACTTGTAAATTCGGCCTCCTACACTCCATCTCCTTGCAACTTATGAAGATTCTCCCAATACCTATTAGCCATGTCCTAGGACATAGGTCCTCCATCCATTGAGCTTATGCCTACCATATTTGTGGCTTACGAGCCCACCCCCCTCCACTTCCCCTATCAACTCCCCTCTACCTTCCCTATCATGTTCTCAACCATCTTCCGTTTCCCCTCCCCCTCTTCGGCCATCTAGTGGGCTACCACCGTCCCACACACCATCGTAAACCTCCTGCCCCTCTACCTCACATCCTCACGACGATTACCCCACGCCCTTGCCTTCCCAAGCCCCATCTTCCGTGCGTGGTTGTGCTTTTACAACTACATTTCAGTGTTCATTTCGGTATCATAAATTGAATAGTACAATTAACAATTTTGTCATTGGTGATGGTGGGAATGAGGATGGAGCAACACAGAGCGAGACGGAACGAGTGACTTTTAACTACAGAAAAACAAAAGAGAATAACGCTATCCCGACCCTGCCACACAACCCCTATCCCGATATATCTGGTTACCCTGATCTCCGCCCTATTGTCAGCTTCCCCACATCCACCGGGGGTTGAGCAAGAAGAAATGATCACGAAGTTAGCTAGGTGGCTGGCTGGGCATTGAAGAGAAGGCCCTTCGACAGAGATTGTGTGGTGTTAGCGAGGACTAGCCGGGGTTGCAGGGGTTGGCCAAGAGGTTAGAGGTCGAAGAACAGACCAGGAAAGAAGAACAAGTAAAACTCCAAGAGCGAGCCGCAGATACTGAAAATCAGCAACAAGAAACCAACAAGCAACTTACGGCCATGCAAAGTGCCTTCCACGAGGTACAGGAGACTGCAAAAAGAACAGCCTTCCACCACTAGGACCTTCAGTCCAGCCATGCCTAGCGAGCAAGCAGCCCGGCCAGTCGAAATATGAACTCCCCTCTCCGTCTCTTCCTCCGAATATACAATAGCGCCTCCGCGGACGGCAACAGTACCCACCCTGACCGATATTGCTGTGGGCAATACACCTGAGTTGAGCTTGGAAAGGGGTTCTCGCACGAACCGTCTACTCTACTTAACCAAATGAAATCATGCACAAATATATCACAAGAAATTATGTGCATCCAACTCACTACCTAATAACTGCCTTGCAACTGTAAACCAACCCCCCGCAGTTACAATGCCTATAGCTACCCGACAACCTCAAAAAGGTCCTGTTCCTAGCCAAAAACTCCCTACCCCAATTGAGTTGTACCAAAAAGCCTTGTAGTTGGGTATAGGTGTACGAGCCTCGGTGTCTGGAGCTTAGTCACAGGTGGAGAGCTCGAGGCGGCTTAACCACTACAAGGAGAGCGTGAATATACTGTATTGCGTTAGAGGTAGCTCGAGAGGTCGTATGCAGATTGTAAAGTTGTGTGGTCTGCTGTAGTCTAGTCTAGATGATAAAGCTCAGAGCTCTGGACACTTGCAATTTTAGGGTAGAACTAGCATGTTTCAACCATAATCACTCACTCCGCAGGAAAGCAATTGTTGACAGTTGATTTATTATATCAAAAGGTATTATATAACAGAGAATTAGAATATCCTTCCTAGTATAAGGAGGAGTAGTGGGTGAAATTCCGGATCTGGAAATTTGGGTGTGGTCTTGGCAAAATTTGTATGGGGATTCTAAGTTTGTGCACTTACTACCTGTGACTATCATTTCTGAGAAAAAGACATCTCCTAGTCATATACACTTGAACCTAGGAGAAAATATGGTGGGTAATTGGGATCAAGAACCATTTCTTTTACTTTTTTCTAAAAAAGCCCACTTTTGCCAATCTTCGCTATGATTTTGCGGATACCAATAGACAACGCACTTGTAGGTATGCCTCGATGTTATAGGTGCTGCAGCGAACTGTTTGTTCTAGAGCTAGCAATGACTTGGGCAGAAGCAGGTCACAGTGGGTTTATATACAGAGATTCTTCGAAGGGTAGAGCCAGACTACAGCCAGACTACAAGGGAGGAAGAGCAAAAGCTAGTGTGAGTATCTTTGGTAGTTGTGCTACGAAATTATCTCAAGAAACCTCCTTTCTTACAAAATTCACTGAACAAGGACCCCTGCAGAAGCAGACTAGACCCTGCAGACTTGGGCGCAAGATCTATATAGTTAGAAGTTGAGTCGATAGGTCACGTTACTTTCGACGACAGCCCCAAAAGGTTTGTTATTCTTTAGGGTAAATATCTAGACCTCCTGTAGTCTGGTTTGCACAACCCAACGTGACCTACTTATCGATATTGAGGTGTAAATTACCACTAGTCATGACACTCCCACCGGGGTGTAACTCGGATCACATATACATACCTAAAAGCGTATACAGGCCTGCTGAGCTTTGCAGTTAGGCATTTACGTATACGTGTACACAAAATAGCTGGCTGGGTGATTGAAGCATACCTTCAGCCTCGAGGAGGTTGTATACTTGCGTGGCGCCGCAGGCTGCATACAGAATCAGTGGGTTATATCTCGTCTCTTCCATAATTGTATTAGATGCCTTCTCACTAGATACCCTCCCATATTGGAACTGACATTCATCCAATCCCAAGTGTATACAATAAGCCGAAGTGGAGGCAAACTAATACTCCGGGCGGGGGGGGGCACCATCACATTCTCTTCCATAATGAGGCAAGCGCCCCAGGCCGGTTACTGATAATATTTGTTCTGTTTCCTTAAGCAATCACGAGTCGTTCATGGGCCAATGGTTCGAACTATCAGCCAAACAGTGCAGCAATTGCATGTAGTTAGGGTTTGTACATACATGTACCTAAGCAGAAAAAGTGCGTTTGACACTGTATTGGGTGCAGTAGAGGTTGTTGACTAGTTATATGAGGCCAAGGATTTGATAAGTAATTGCTACTTAAAAGGCCAATTTCTGAACGGAACAGAACAATCCGTCCTATAGACTCCTTGCCCACAACCTTGGACAATATACAAAGCAAGGCCTTTAAGGTATGAAGGTCAAGCTAGAAATCATGGAATTACTAGACAAAAAGACCGTCGGTGTGAGGAATAGATTTCATGACTATGATGGAATAATAAGATAATGCCGTCCTCCCTATTCTCGGGCATTGCTCCCACCTCATCTCCAATAGCTATACTTTATCAGACCTAAATAGAAGCACTATCATATTTCCCCCCATACACGTGGCAAAGAAAAAGAAATAATTAAAAGGCAACAGGGAGATGGAAAATTTATATTCAAGAAAAAAACAAATGCAGAAACCCCGAGTGTTTGTAGTGGCCAGCATAGATTCATGATTGGTGGTCTCCTCAAACCTCAATGAAATTTCAAATATGACTAGGAAATAGCCATCACGTCGTAATAGGGCATATAGAAGGTAGTTGTCGTAGCAGGCGGGCGACGCGGTCGCGCCAAAAGTCATCAGCAGCAGCATACATACCCTAGGATATATTTCTGCCCTCTGAGAGCAAGAGGAGGGTATCGTGATCGCCTGGCGCGTCATCATTGAAAGCACCGTCGAATAAAATATTGTCAGGTATCTCCATGGGGTAAACGATATTGTCAGCCTGTAGATCTAGGTCTTTGTTTGACACAGGCAACTTGTCTGGTTTTTGGATCGGGCTTTGGCCGCTGCAGGTAATTCTCGGTATGAATTGATTCGGCTCCGTAAATTGGTACTTGCAATTGTTCCCCATGAGGACCTTATGCACCGAAGATGATAGTTCAGGGAAAGCATCAAGGTAACCACTCTCACACGTATTCGATCTCGCTCCATAACGAGCTGGTGTTCCAAAGCCCATATAATCAATCCCTCATTTTCAAAATGGCCATCAGGGGGTGGTTTTTCACCATTCTCGTGGTGTCTGCCCACATGTTCCATTTTCGTATCCCAGGACTTTGGCCCACTAAACTCAGATTTGCAAATCTCGCAGTCACTCTCTAATGGCGTTTCCCGAAGTACTTTGAAGCAGCGGTCTTGAATGTTCGGGATCTCTTCATGGATCCACCGCTCGCGCTCAACTCGATTCTGCTCGTGAACCATTTTTTTCTGTGCCTCCGGCAAAAAACTCCCGACTTTCTTTGCACTAGGGACATGCATCCTCTTGAGGTGCATCCCAAAAAGTTCCCTCTGATTGAAGAAAGCTTGACGATCTTTGCAGGGTGAGAGGTTGCACTCCCAGCAAGAAAGGTACATGTGCTGAGAAGTGACGTGACGCTTCCATTCATTCTTGCTTCCAAAAGTTTGGTTGCAGCCAGCAAAAGAGAAGGTGCACTTATGAGGGGCGAAGGTGCTTCACTTGCATATGTTTCCTACGGTGTTGTTAATTATCACCCACCTGTGGAAAATATGAAGTGAATAGATGCTTACCGGATCTCTGAAGCATTACTGAATACTTTAGAACATAGACTATGAGCACACATGTGGCGACCTTTGGGCTTCCGCCCCCTGACACTTTTATCCGCTTTGCCCCCGCCACTATTTTGCACCCCTCTGATAGAGCCTTTGATGCCACGCTTCTTGCCTTTCCTCCAGTTGCTTTTCTTCGAGCCACTCTCATGCACATAATCAAACAGTTTAGGATGATACGGATCAATAATACCGGTATAATTCCAGTGAGTTTGAGAAAATGTTGACCATGTCTCTTCAGTATTGAGCTCTGATTGGGGGTATATATGGGAGGTGTGGTTATACACTGTGCAACTTCTGCCAATACCCCTCTGATATGGATAGTAACGGGATTTACAGTGTGGGCTCTGTGGACGATGTAGGCGTGGGTTACCAGGAATACCACGTTCACTTCCGAGGGTGGCATTAGCTGCGCTCTTGTTCTGATATTCATAGTCTGTTCCCAGGTATTCACTATCGGCTAACAGGCAGAGAAACTGTTCGCTGCAGAGAGCTGGCTCGTCTAGCTCGGAGAACAGCGCATGGGGAAGTACAGTATCTGCCCCATATCCTCTAGGACTGCTGCTGTTGCTGCAACTACCTGTATCATTTAACACCCCGTCCATCGCCTGTGCTGCCTGCTTCGCCGAATTATGCATCGACACTCCAAGATGATCCCATGGACCATCATACAAATCGAAAGTTTGACGCGTGCGATCCATACTCTGGCTGGGTTTGTATGTAGGTGTTGCCGTGTTCTGTTTGCTCTAGCTATGCCTTAGGTTGCTATAGAAGGAGGGAGGGCGCAGTGGGTTTATATACAGACATTTACTAACTAGTTACATACGGGCTTGGTACAGCCAGAAAACTGTATCGACTGGAGTGAAGCACGTATCTTTAGAGTCATCTGCTGTAACCTGGACATGGAAACCTAGGGGAAATGCATTGAGCATTGAGCATTCAGCAAGGCCCACGTACCGTAGTCTGGTTTAATCATTGCATGGCCCGACGCCGGCATCGACATCAGAGTATCTCTCGCTGTGTAGGAAATTGTCTGCAGGGCAAGACTGCTCACAAGATAAGAAAACTCTCGTGCATCTCTTTTAAACTTACCTGCACTTGACCCCGCAGACTGGGCGCTGGGCGCTGGACAATGGGTGCTGGATACCTACTGGACGCTGGATACGTACTACATACATTGGACCCTGCAGACTGATGTTGGCTGCATTGCACTGGTTATGGACCCTGCAGCTGCAGACTGGAAGCTAGATTCTGCACTGGACCCTGCAGACAAGATGCAAGACTTCTCGAGGAGGCTTGACGCCCGACACTAGATGCTGGGCACTGGACACTGGACACTGGATACTGAATACTGAATACTGGACCTGGACCCTGCAGACTGAACACTAGACGTCTCGCAAGATCTGAATGTGCATATAGGCTTCGCATGCATGTACATATACGTACATACTCTACTATACCTACTCTACAGTTAACTTTACTCAATACGTACACCAGTGCTGTGCCTGGCTACATAGTGTAAATGTCTAACTGTAAGCCTATGGACACTTTTAGGTATATGTGATCTTTTTGATATATATACAGTCTGGTTCAGAAAGTGTCCGGGACGCATAAAAGCTGACTGCACCAACTTTGATGCACTTTCTGAACCAGACTATATCTATGTGGTAGAAGTGATGCAACTGGGCCACGTTACCGACACCCCAAAGGGTGTATATGCATCCCCAGCACATACACCAATCAACTTACACCTGAAAGCTTCGAGGACGTTTGTATACGTGTCGCCGTAGGTTACTTGGCAGCATAGTGTGTCATTGGTCCAATTCGCGATATTTTCGTCTCTTCCATAATCAGTTATAATACTGTAATAATTGGCGAGTAAGAAAGGCAGTCATAAAACAAACGATACGGGAGGGCTCAAGGGATAGGAAAACACTGTCTAATATACCGATACTGTGTTAAACACAGGGCATGCAAACAATTGCTCAAATTGCTCCCAAGCCTACATTCAGGTAAATATTGAACTTGGCTTTTTCCAACTTGTGACTGATGCATTTATTGTGGCTCGGTAATAGGTATTTTGTCTTCTATAAACCCAACACCCAATGTGGCCTCTAGAGTTGTGTTGCTGCTAGCCATTTAGATACTGTCCTATTCGCAGAGCCTAATCCGGGTGGAAGCTCCATGTCTTACTTACTGTACTCGCCATTTATTACGGTATTATTATTATTGGAGACCGTCTTACTGGATATCCCCCCATACTAGACTGACATTCCAAGCCCAAACGTATCCAATATGAGAAGTTCGACTGTAAATAATTGCAATGCTAACGAGGGCATGGTGGGTCCTTAGGTAGTATGAGGTGCTTCCTCTCCCCCACCTTATAAAGATCCATATAGTATGCTAACAATGCTCCTTCCAGCTTCAAATTGCTGCCCCTCCAGCCCGCTTGTCGACACTCCCCTGTGATGCGATGCTTTCACCCCTATCAATTATGACTATATCCAAGTATGCTCGTTACATCCATCACAATACCACCACCTCCTTCCCCACACCCAAGACAAGGAATCCCAATCTCGGGCTACGTATGTAACTACCTTTTCACTTGCATGGAGCTTGTAGCCCAGCAAAGGCAAACCAATGCCTCTCGGGTGAGACGGACCTCTAAACCATAAACTTCCCTATAGACTCCTAACCCACAAATAGTCTGCTCCAGAACCAGTTTTTTTGGGGGGGTACGGGGATGAAAAAGTGTTAGGTTGGAGTGCAAACTGGCCCGGGTAATGAAAATGCTTAGTCTAGTATATTGAGACACCAATGGGTCGCTCAGAATATGAGCTCCAACATAACACTTCTCCTCAACTTACCGCTTAATCAAAGCGGCCAGTTACCGTTTAATTACAAGCAAATCAAACACATTTTCTTCCCACACCACCAACATGACGTTAGGGAGTGCGCTTGCACCATCCTGAATGTAGCTATCTACTTCCAATTAATGGACCAGACCCTTCCATTAGCCAGGTCTAATGTAAACACACGTAGTGATTAGCTAAAGCTCAAGAGTAGTGAAATGACAGAAATTTAAACTATAGATACTAGTTTAATGCTACATGAGGCGTGCTTTACTACTGATAACATTGGCTGGTCAATTGGCTGAGAATGGAGACGCTGGCGGTTGTCTTGTAGACCATCCTCTTTCTTCCGACTAGAACTTAATCTCCCAGTCATCTTTTTCCTCTTCTCGGCAGCCTTGGCATATTTTGGAGAGTCTGAGTTTGGAGAAGTCGAAGGCGGGGTCATTGACGAGACACTGGCGTTAGACGAAACCATCGAACCATCATCAGCAAGGCTGTCTCCACTGGCATTCGCTGATGGTCCTTTGGTAGAGTTGGGAAAGTGTGAGGAGCTTCTGTGCCATCCAAGGCCGGCACTGAACGGGGAAATAGTTCGTGGACGGCTGCCTGTGGAGAAAGTAGGACATGATTGTGACATTTCCTGGGGTGGCGAGGGGGATGCAGAATTATTTTTCCTTCGTAGTACCCGTTCATCCAAACTCCCTCTCATGTATAAATCGTCGGAAGATTGTGACTCCCATGGGGCTGAGTAATTCTGGCAACTGCCACAAGAGCTAAGAAATGGCATCAAGACACTCTCCTCCATCAACTCGTAAATAATATTCACGGCTGGATCGAGGGATTCTGGAGGTGGTGGAGTTCGTTGGTTGGGAATATTTAGCAAATTTTCCCGGATCCCGCTCGGTAGGTTTACTTCTCTGGGCCCATCTGGTGCAATGTAGGCATCCAAAAGCCTTTGCCAAAGCATCCACACGTACTGGCAAGAATCACTGCCGGGAGTGATGGGGGCCCCATTGGCTGGGTATAGTGAGTTGAAATGCCTCCTGTATCTGGAGGCATCCATTGTAAATTCCAGTGTTTCCAGACAGTGGTTCTGTGATAGATAGGCCATGAATGCACGGAGGGTGTAGGGTGGTGGTGCTTGGTCGGATAATATTTCGGCTAGCTTTGGCCGCCTGAGGCAGTATGGTGCTTGAGCTATTGATGCACTAATTGGCGTCTGTGAGCATGATGATGATGAGGTGGTAGAGTCCATCGCGTCGTTGCCTGTGGATTGTGGTGTTGGTGCGCGAGCCGTAAATTCAATATGTGATCTCCGACTAGACATACTGCTCGTGCCCCGGGTCACAATAGGAGCCCTCCCCTTGCGTTGCAATTTCCAACTTGATCTGTCCGGAGGTAAGCTAGTCCCGATCCAACCTCTTTTTTGGGAGGGTCTGCTCTTGTTGTTGTACGGTATGTTCCTTAGAGCGATCGGCGGGCGGGTGATGCTGCGTGTAGTGCTTCTCGAAGGATGAAAGAAAGAAACTCGGAACTTAATAAACCTTCCAGCGAGTAAGTTGAGAATCCCATTCAAGCGACACGCAAATCCAAGTTCAGTTGCGCGCTCTTGAGATTGAAGAGTATTTATTTGTGCCGTGTCGCTGATCTCTCACACATTCCTATATTAAATGCAACCAGTAACAGTTGGAACTCGACCTTCTCAAGTTACGTCGGAAGTGTCTTCCGTAGCGCCAGGCTCCAGTTCCAGTAATGAGTGGTAAAAACTGAGTCGCCCAAGAGGTTGCGCAGCCAGGGTGTATCGAAAAAGCAAAGTTGCCTCTCTTCTTGTTTTGTGTTCCAACGCCTGTGGTGCAATATGATGAGCCCTTGATGGCAGCTTGGAGCCAGATACTGTATATGTACATATGGTACTATGGTCCGTAAGTGGAAAGGCGATCCCATACGCGACTTCAAGCGTGTTGACCCTCCTTTTCTCCCGCTGAATGATTGGATCCCGGCAGGAGACCCTATATTTAAGACCAGGGCCTTATTCACAGGTTTTTACGGTATTTGTTCAAGCGTACGCTCTTTTCACTAATGTTGTACTTGCATTCAGGGTAACAGCCAGTGTGAAGACCCGCTCTAAAGTCGCTAGTGAGATTAGCTAAGGGCAGTTGGGAAGAAGTACTTGATTTGTTTGTAATCAAGCTGAAAATGTTGTAACCAAGTGGAAGATGGAAACTGACCACGTTCTCGTTGCCTCAAGGATCAGTTTGCACCCCATCTAACACTCTCCGTCCTGCCTATACTAAAAAAAAAAAGGTTCTAGAACAGAGCCTCTCTCTAAGAGGAGGTCGCCAACCTCACTAGCCTACAACTCTGGATAAAAGCGGGGCAGCCCATGGACCTTAGAAGAGCAGAAACTAGTATAGCTATCATACCAACGGGAAGCTTGGATATGAAAATCAAGCTAGAAATCATGGAAAAACACTTCCACACTCTAGTTGGCATGCAGAGACCTACTTGGGACAATAGTGTTGCTAGACAAAGGGACTGGTGGTGTGAGGAATGGATTTCATGATTACTGGAATGCATCTTCATGCAGTACACCGCTGGTGGGGTCACGTCCAGCTATCCTCATCGCTCCCGTCCTCTCACATCTCATCTCCAATAGCATTAATACAGCCGAAATATATCTTATCATATACACTGAACCTAAATAGAAGTACTATCAATTTTCCTTGTGACTCCCCTATTCGTGGCAAAGAAATAAATAATCAAAAAGTAGTAGGGAGGTAGGAAATATGTATTCTAGGAAGAGGAGATCAAATGCAGCACTCCGAGGGTCTGTAGAGGCCATTATAGATTTATAATCGCCGATCTCCCCAAACCTCAATGAAATATCCAAATATGACTAGGAAATGGACATCACGCCGTAATAGGTCGTATAATAGGCCGCCGTTGTAACAGGCGGGCGAAAAGCCATTAGCAGTAGCATACATACCTCGTGAACTCTAGGGTGTGCCACCTGAGAGCAAGGGGTGGGTATCGTGATCGGCGCGCCACCATTAAAAGCCGTCAAAAAATATTGTCAAGCATCCCTAGGGGAGTTTGTGTAACCAACATCGTCAGCCTGTGGATCTAGGGCTTGTTTGACAGAGGCAGATTATCTGGTATTAGGGCCGTGCTGGCCCTCGGTATGAATTGATTCGACTTCGTAAATTGGTACTTGCAATAATTCTCTATGAGACCCTTGTGTGCAGAAGGTGTTAGTTCGGGGAAGGCATCAATATAACCACTCTTGCCCGTATTCGAGGGTGATTCGTAGGGATCTCGCTCCATAACGAGTCCTTGTTCCAGTGCCCATTTAACCAATCCTTCATCTTCAAAATGGCCATCAGGGGGTGGTTTTTCACCATTCTCATAGTGTTCACCCACATGTTCCATCTTCAGATCCCAGGACTTTGGCCCACTGAATTTAGCTCTACAGAATTCGCAGTTACTCTCCAATGGCGTTTCCCGAAGTACTTTGAAGCAGCTGTCTTGAATGTTCGGAATCTCTTCACGGATCCACCGCTCGCGCTCAACTCGATTCTGCTCTAGAACCGTTTTCTTCTGTGCCTCCGGCAAAAAACTCCCGACTTCCTTTCCATTAGGGACATGCATTCTCTTGAGGTGTTGTCCAAAAAGATCCTTTCGATTAAAGAAAGCTTGACGGTCTTTGCAGAGTGAGAGGTTGCACTCCCAGCAAGAAAGGTACATGTGCTGAGAAGTGACGTGACGCTTCCATTCATTCTTGCTTCCAAAGGCTTGGTTACAGCCAGCAAAGGAGAAGGTGCATTTGAAAGGGCGAAGGTGCTTCACTTGCATATGTTTCCTGTGGGACTATTAATTATCTCCCATCTGTGGAAGTGAATAGAGGCTTACCGGAGTTCTGAAGCATTGCTGAATACTTTATAACATGTGCCATGAGCACACCTGTGGCGATCTTTGGACTTCCACCTGGGCTCCCTGACACCCTTATCCGCTTTGCCACCACCACTCTTCTGCACCCCTTTAATAGAGCCTTCAGTGCCACGCTTCCTTGAGTTGCTTTTCTTCAAGCTGCCTTTTTTCAAATCATTCCTCACACCTTGAGCCACTACTGTTTCATTTTTTTCACCCAAGGAGCTTCCAACTGAAGGCACAGTGCCTTCAACATCTAATGAAAGATAAGACATATGCGGACTGTCGAGGTTACGTGATCTGTTGTAGTCTTGCCCAGATCTAGATTAACCGATACCGTAGGATAAAGCTCAGGAGGATGGCTGGTCCGAAGTAGGTGTATAGTGAATTGTTTGTATGCCTCGGGTAGAAGGAGCTTATATGTATACAAAGGTTTTAGAAGGGTCACCGCCAGACTAACCAGGCTACAGCCGCACTGCGGGGCAAAACCGTAGCGATTGGTTATTCTCACTCCCGTGGGCGAGATATGTACTCGAGTATGCGCGGGCGAGGAAGTATTTACAGTACTAGGGTATGGATAGTAAGTGACCGAATATGAGACCTTGTGGCTCGTGGGAGCTAGCTGAATACCTATTCCTCAACTCCTCACAAAAAACTCATGGTAAACCACCGTGCCACAGGTCTCATGTTCGGTCACTTATCCCCATACCCTAGTACCTATCAGGAGGTACAAGTATATATAGTAAACTCCCATTACAAGCATATGGTCGTGGAGAGAAGATTACATATGTACATGACAAAACGGACATATGAGATAAAATAGGTATTGGATGGATGTAGGAAGTATTGTGATCTTCGTTAAAGTTGGTTTGCCTTTGCTTGATATAAATAGCTCTGTCTATAAGAAGCATCCCTGCTTTAAAGTCTGTACTCACATTCGACCGAAGCCATGACGAGTCCCTGCTTAAACTATTGCACGATAACCCCCGGCTAGCACACATTCAAGCATATGTAGAGTAGTGAAGTAGTATGTATGTGACTACCAGTAAGTGGAAAGCAGGGTTTTGTATGCGGGACCATGAAGGGTATGTATTCTTGTAACGAGAGCATCGACATGTACGCACAGGGGTATCTTTGACTCTAGAGTCTTGTTGTCTTTGGCCTAGAGGAGCATTCAGCAAGGCCCACTCAATCGTTGCTAGGAAATTGTCTGAAGACTGCTCATAGGAGAAGAAAACTCTCATGCAGACGAGACCCTACAGAAAATGGACGCTGGACACTGGCAGGATCTGGATGTGCACATGGGCCTCGCATGTACATGTAGTTAGCTTTCCTCAAGCATGTGCACCAGTGCTGTGTCTAGCGGCTATTATATTAAGTGCCTGGCTTGCAAGAGCTAAGCAGGCCTGTAGATACAAGTATGTGACTTGATTTACATCTGAAGTATATGCTGGGCCAATAGGTCACATCGATGATTTTTGACGATCACCATCATGTGAGCTTATGATAATAGGAACCTGATTGACGCCGTAGGCTACCTGTGGCCGCCATTGGTCCCATGCGGGTTATTCTCATCTCTTCCATAATCGCAACATATTACTGGGTAGATACCCTCCCGTTTCAACCTGAGGCCCGATTGCCAAAGCCAACGAATGGCGATGAAATAGGCAGTCAGTGCGGTAACAATCCCAGAGGCAGAGGAATGACATTAAGGTTAGCAGGTTCCAAACATATACGTCGAGACCGCACATGAGAGTTTATGCTTATAATGAGAGAAAGTTACTGTACATACATGGCGAAACGGACAAATAGGATTAGAAATAGTAACAGCATGGGATGCAGGAATTCTATGGGATTTATTTTGCCTTACTTTATTTGTGTAAATAGCTCTCTCGACGTCTTTCCCTTTATGCTCATAGGAAATAGTGAGCTTATAGCTTAAAAGCACCTTTTAGTGAGAATGAGGGGGTAGATAATTGCTAACAATGCTCTTTTCAGCTGCCTCACCAGCCCGCTGGTCTTTGCTGCGGTACTTGCACCTCCGTCAAGTACGACTATACACATCCTGTCGTAGCAGGCGGGCGACGCGGTCGCGCCAAAAGCCATCAGCAGCAGCATACATTCCTCGTGAACCCTAGGATATATTTCTGCCCCCTGAGAGCAAGAGGAGGGTATCGTGATCGCCTGGCGCGTCATCATTGAAAGCACCGTCGAATAAATTATTGTCAGCCTGTAGATCTAGGTCTTTGTTTGACACAGGCAACTTGTCTGGTTGTTGGATCGGGCTTTGGCCGCTGCAGGTACTTCTCGGTATGAATTGATTCGGCTTCGTAAATTGGTACTTGCAATTGTTCCCCATGAGGACCTTATGCACCGAAGATAGTCCAGGGAAAGCACCAAAGTAACCACTCTCACTCGTATTCGAGAATGATTCGTAAGGATCTCGCTCCATAACGAGCTGGTGTTCCAATGCCCATTTAATCAATCCTTCATCTTCAAAATGGCCATCAGGGGGTGGTTTTTCACCATTCTCATAGTGTTCACCCACATGTTCCATCTTCAGATCCCAGGACTTTGGCCCACTGAACTTAGCTCTGCAAACCTCGCAGTCACTCTCCAGTGGCGTTTCCCGAAGTACTTTGAAGCTGTCTTGAATGTTCGGAATCTCTTCACGGATCCACCGCTCGCGCTCAACTCGATTCTGCTCGTGAACCATTTTCTTCTGTGCCTCCGACCAAAAACTCTCGACTTTCTTTGCACTAGGGACATGCATCCTCTTGAGGTGCATCCCAAAAAGTTCCCTCTGATTGAAGAAAGCTTGACGATCTTTGCAGGGTGAGAAGTTGCACTCCCAGTAAGAAAGGTGCATGTGCTGAGAAGTGACGTGACGCTTCCATTCATTCTTGCTTCCAAAGATCTGGTCGCAGCCAGCAAAGGAGAAGGTGCACTTAAAAGGGCGAAGGTGCTTCACTTGCATATGTTTCCTGTGGGGTTGTTAATTATCTCCCACCTGTGGAAAATCATGAAGTGAATAGATGCTTACCGGAGTTCTGAAGCATTACTGAGTACTTTAGAACATAGACTATGAGCACACATGTGACGATCTTTGGGCTTCCGCCTCCTGACAGCTTTATCCGCTTTGCCTTCACCGCCCCCACGCACATACTGAAACGATTGTGGGTATGTATCGGAGGCTGTGCAACTTCTGCCAATATCCCTCTGATATGGATGATAACGTGTTTTACCAGATATACCACGTTCACTTCCGAGGGTGGAATTAGCTGTGCTCGTGTTCTGATATTCACCCTTTGTTCCTAGGTATTCACCCCCCGGTTGATTGCAAGCACAGGCCAAAGTTATCGGTAGACTGTTCCCTGCGGTAGAAAGCTGGCTCGTCTAGCTTGGAGAACAGATGTGCAGAATCTGCCCCATATCCTCTGGGACTGCTGCTGCTGCTGTTGCTGTTGCTGTTGCTGTTGCTAACTGACCCAACTGTATCATTTAACACCGCATCTACCGCCTGCACCGCCGCCTGCGCTATTGAATCCCGCTCCGTCAGGTTCCAAGTCGACGCTCCAATTTGACTCCACGGATCATCATATAATTCGAAAGTTTGAGGCCGGGGATCCATATTCTGACTGGGTTTGTATGTAGGTGCTGCAGTGAACTGTTTGTTCTAGCTACCCCTAGGGTAGAGGGCACGGTGAACTTATAGCGAGAACAAGACTGCGGGGGCGGGGGGGGGGGGCTATAGCG
>Ga0307511_10003488_pt1 | contig 16160 bp, 15 predicted proteins | sample 13_EM_MG_FD_200266 | JGI IMG/M metagenome (GOLD analysis project Ga0307511, IMG submission 200266) | Populus trichocarpa ectomycorrhiza microbial communities from riparian zone in the Pacific Northwest, United States - 13_EM | ecosystem: Host-associated > Plants > Roots > Unclassified | place... | reverse complement strand
TCGCAGGTCCGAGGACCGCCGCGAATTGCCAGGTCGAGCTGCGCCAGGCCACGCCGTTGGCGAAGAGATCGCGCGTCACGACCTCGGCCGAAAGCGCCGAGAATGCCGGCCGGATGAAGCTGCGCGCGATGCCGCTGAGGAAGATGACGACATAGACCGGCCAGACGCGACCGGGGCCGATCATTCCTGCCGTGGTGAGGAGAAACAGCGCGATCGCCGACACCAGCATGGCAATCGTGCCGGCGATGATGATCGGCCGGCGCGGCAGACGATCGGCCACGTGTCCCGCGTACAGCGCCACTGCGATCAGCGGCAGCGCTTCGGCCAGGCCGATCATCCCGAGCGCGAGCGGATCGCGCGTGGCCTGGAAGACCTGCCAGCCGACGACGACGATCTGCGCTTCGCGCGCGACCGTCGAAGTCGCGTAGCCGAGGATCAGCCAGAGAAAGTTTCGGACGCGCAGAGCGGCGTACGGATCGTGCGAAGCCAAGCGGGCTCGCAGCGTACCATCGTCAAATGAGGTTGACGAAAACGCAGACCGCGCACGCGCTGCTCATCGTCTGCGCCGCCGCGCGGCTGATGCTGCAGATGGCCGCGCTGCCGCCGTACGCGGGGCTCGACGAGGTCTATCACGTAGCGCGGCTGGCGTTCGTGCGGGCGGAGCATCGCAATCCGACGACGACGGAGGTTTCGATTCCGCCGTATTTGATGGAGAGCATTGACGAAGCGCACCGGAGCGCAGGCGTCTCGCGCCTGCGAGATGTTTGGCGGCGAGACGCCGCCAAGCCAGCCGCCGGGACGGCAGCGTTCCGTTCGTTACCAGCGATGGGCGAAGCCGGTGATCGATGGCCTTCAATCGTCGCCGAGCGCGGCGGCCACGTCATCGTCGATCGACCACTCACCCCCTCCGATCTAAAACCGTACTTCGTCAAAAACTACGAAGCGCAGCAGACGAGTCTCTACTACTCGATCGCTGCCCGGCTCGTTCCGGTGCGCAGCGCGCTCTTCGAACTGCGGGCCTGGCGCGCGCTGTCGCTCCTCTTCGCGTTGATCACCGTCCTGACGACCGCTGAGATCGGCCGGCGCTGGTTCGGACCGATCGGAATCCTCGGCGGCGCGATTCTCGTCTCGCTGCCGACGTGGGAAACGCTCGTCCTCCGCGCCGGCAACGACGCCTTCGCCTGCATGCTCGCGGCAGTAGCCGTGGCCATCAGCGTCGCCGGCTCGCGGCGTCCGATCGCGGTCGTCGTCGAAGCGCTGGCGTGGGGACTGGCTCTCAACGCGAAGATGTACACATGGCCGCTGCTGATCATCGTTCCGCTGCTCTGGCGAAGACAGAAAACATCGAAGGCGCGAATGATCGCTGTGACGCTCGCTTCGCTGATCGCCGTCCTTCTCACGTTCGCCGAGCTTTCATCGCGGACCAGCAATCCACTCGGCGTCGTCGCCTTCGACCGGCCGGGCGGCATCGTCTACGACGTGAAAGTCAGCATCAGCGAGATCATTCGCGTGACGATCGCCAGCGCGGCCTGGACCTCGGGGCAGCACAACGACGCACTGCGGCCGGCAGCGATCGCGCTCTACCTCGGGCCGATCGTCATCGCGATGATCGTTGTCCTCCGCAAATCGGCAACCCGGCAACTCGGCAACCTGGCAACCTTCGCCCTCCTCGCATTCGCGCTCGCCCAAACCTACAACGTCATCGCCTGCGTGCTTGCCAACCGCGGCGGGAATCCGATTCCGATCGGCGGGAAGGAAGGTTGGTACTGGTACGTCCTCGCGCCGATCGTCATCCCGGCGTTCCTCGTGCCCGCGCTGTCGCGATGGCGCGCGGCGGCGTGGTGGCTCGTGGTGTGGGACGTCGTCATCACCGAGGTTGCGCTGTTTCACGACTTCGCCGGCACAACGTCTCCTCTACATGGATCGATGCTTTTTCGATGGGGCCCGTTGCACGCGCCATTCACCGCACACCTCGGCGAGATCGGCGCCGGTCCGCTGGCTGCGTGGACGACTGCGATTCGCCTCGTCCATCTGGCCGCGTTCTTCGGCTTAGAATCGCTCTTGCAACAGATGAGGCGGAATGACCGAAACATTGACACTGCCACCGCAAGCTGACGCGCATCGCAGCGCGCGAATCCCCGTCGCCGTTCTCGGCGCGACCGGATCCGTCGGCCAGCGCTTCGTGCAACTGCTCGAGGCGCATCCCTGGTTCCGGCTAGCCGAGGTCGTGGCCTCGGAGCGCAGCGCCGGACGAGCGTACGGCGATGCCGCGGACTGGCGTCTCGATACGCTGCTCCCGGCTGCTGCTGCATCACTCGAAGTGAAATCGCTCGGCGCAGAGCTCGAATCGCGACTCGTCTTCTCCGGCCTCGACTCCTCGGTTGCCGGCGAAGCTGAGGACGACTACGCGAATCGCGGCTGTGTCGTCGTCTCGAACTCCCGCAATCATCGGATGGACGCCGACGTGCCGCTGCTCATCCCCGAGGTCAACGCCGATCATCTCGGCGCAATCGAGAGGCAGAGGAAACGTCGCGGAAGCAAAGGCTACATCGTCACGAATCCGAACTGCTCGACGATCGGACTGGCGATGGCCATCGCGCCGATCGAACGGACTTTCGGAATCGACCAGCTCCACGTCACCACGATGCAGGCCATCTCCGGCGCCGGCTACGCGGGCGTCACGTCGTACGCCATTCTCGACAACGTCATTCCAAACATCGGCGGCGAGGAAGAGAAGATCGAGACGGAGCCGCGCAAGATCCTCGGACGTTGGGAAAACGAGCGCTTCACCGACGCGCCGTTCCGGATCTCCGCGCAGGTCAATCGCGTGCCGACGATCGACGGGCATCTGATGACCATCTCGCTGAAATTGCGCAACGGCGGCGCTGACCTCGAAGCCATTCGCGACGCCATTCGCGAATTCAGCGGCGAGCCGCAACGCCTCAATCTTCCGTCGGCGCCGAAACAGCCAGTGCATTACGCCGCCGAGCCCGACCGGCCGCAACCGCGCCTCGATCGCGACCGCGAGCGCGGCATGGCCGTCACCGTCGGCCGTCTCCGCCCGTGCCCGCTGCTCGACATTCGCATGGTCGCCCTCGTGCACAACACCATCCGCGGCGCCGCCGGCGCAGCGCTGCTGAACGCGGAGCTACTCGAGGCGAGAGGTCTTTTGTGATCGTCATCAAGTTCGGTGGCACCTCGGTTGGCGACGCTGCGCGTGTGGCCAACGCCATCGACATCGTCGCCGAGCGGCGGCACCTCAATCCGATCGTCGTCGTCTCCGCGCTCGCGGGCGTGACCAACGACCTCGTCGCCGCCACCGAGGCGGCGTGTGCGGGCGATGCGCAGCGCGTCAACGAGATCATCGACCGCATCCGCCAGCGACACGAAGACGTGGCCATGCGCCTCGTACAGCAGAAATTCGACTTCTTCGACACCTTCGTCAAGCGCCTCGACAAACAGATCGAAGAGATCCACACGATCCTGGCCGGCATCACCCTGCTGCGCGAGATCACCGCGCGCGCGAAAGACAAGATCGTTTCCATCGGCGAGAAGCTCTCATCCGTTCTCTTCGCCTATTCGATGATGATGCGCGCCCTTCCCGGCGAGCATGTCGAATCCGAAGAAGTCATCTGGACCGACGATCGCTTCGGCAGCGCCACGCCGCGCATGGATCTGACATCCGAGGCAGCGAGAAAGACACTGCTGCCGATCGTCGCGCGGAATCACATTCCAGTCCTCGGTGGATTCATTGGAAGAACAGTCGACGGAGCGACAACCACCCTCGGCCGCAACGGCTCCGACTACAGCGCGGCAATCGTGGCCGCGGCAGTCGGCGCAGACGAAGTGCAGATCTGGACCGATGTCGATGGCCTGCTGACGTGCGATCCCCGCTTCGTTCCGTCCGCCCGCGTCATCGATCACCTCTCGCACGAAGAGGCTGCCGAACTGGCCTCGTTCGGCGCGAAACTTCACCCGCGCACGCTCGAGCCGGCCATCGAAGCGGGCATTCCGGTGCGCATCCTCAACACGCACAATCCCGCGTCGCCCGGAACGCTGATCACGCGCGAGGGGACCGAGCGCTCCACCGGCCCGCGATCCGTTGCCCGCAAGCGCAACGTCACGGTCGTGCACATGACCTCGAACAAGATGCTCGGCGCGCACGGCTTTCTGGCGGCGCTCTTCCATGTGTTCGAGAAGCTGGAGATCTCGGTCGATCTGATCGCCACCTCGGAAGTCTCCGTGTCGGTCACGATCGATGACCATCACAACATCGATCAGCTTCAGCTCCGGTTGCGCGACGTCGCTGACGTCGAAGTCATCAACGGCCAGTGCATCATCGCCATCGTCGGCCGCAACCTGCTGGCCGATGCGCTGGTCGGCGCGCGCGTTTTCGAAGCGATGCGCGGCGTTCCGATGCAGATGCTTTCCCTCGGCCGCTCGGGGCTCAACCTCAGCATCGTGGTCAATGACGCCGATTCCGATCGCGCCATCCAGCGCATCCACCATTCGCTTTTCGAGCAGGCGGTGGCGGTATGAAGATCGCCATCCACGGCTACGGCAAGATGGGGCGCACGATCGAGAAAGTGGCGGTTGAATCGGGACATCAGGTTGTTTGCATTCTCGACATCGATCGCGACGAGCCGTTGAAAGATGCCGAAGTGATGATCGACTTCTCGCATGCCGGCGCTCTCGACGACACGCTGGCTCGCGCCTGCGACAACAAGATCGGACTGGTCATCGGCACGACCGGCTGGAACGACCGGCTGTCCGAGGTGAAGCAGCGCGTGGAAGACGCTGGCATCGGTTGCGTCTACGCCTCGAACTTCTCGCCCGGCGCGAACGTCGTCTTCTCGCTGGCGCAGCGGGCTGGCGAGCTCTTTTCGCGATTTCCGCAGTACGCCGCCGGAATGGAAGAGCGGCATCACGATCAGAAGAAGGACGCGCCGAGCGGAACGGCATTGCGCATCGCGGCGGCGGCGAAAACCGGCAGCGGCGGCAAGCTCGATCCGCCCATCGCTTCGTCGCGCGTCGGTGCGGAGTTCGGCCTGCACACGCTCTTCTTCGATTCGCCCGACGACCTGATCGAGATCTCGCATCGCGCACGCGGCCGTGAAGGCTTCGCCCGCGGCGCAGTGATGGCCGCTCAATTGCTTCGCGGACGCAAAGGATTGTTTCGATTCGACGAGCTGGTGATGTCATGACGATGTTTCGCGGAATTGGAACTGCGCTCATCACTCCATTCACGGAGAGCGGCGCGCTCGACGAGCCGGCGCTGGAGCGATTCGTCGATTTTCAGATCGGCGGCGGCATCAACTTCCTCGTCCCCTGCGGCACCACCGGCGAGAATCCGGCGCTGAGCGCGGACGAACATCGCCGCGTCGTCGAGATCGTGGTGCGCCACGCCAATGGCCGCGTGCCCGTTCTCGCCGGCGCAGGCAGCAACTCCACGGCGCGCGCCATCGAGCTTGCCGAGCAGGCCATCGACATCGGCGCGAACGGCGTCCTCACCATCACGCCCTACTACAACAAGCCGACGCCGGACGGACTGCGCCGCCATTTCGGGATGCAGGCCGAGGCGATCGAGCGGAAGAAGCCCGGCTTCCCGATGATCATGTACAACGTCCCCGGCCGCACCGGCGTGAACATGAGCGCCGAGACGACGCTGCGGATGGCGGCAGAGATCCCGAACATCATCGGAGTCAAGGAAGCGTCGGCCATGTGCGAACAGATCATGTCCGTCATTCGCGACCGGGCCGAGGGGTTCCTCGTTCTCAGCGGTGACGACGCCTGGACCCTGCCGCTCATCGCCGCCGGCTGCGATGGCCTCATCTCCGTCGCCGCGAACGAGATCCCGCGCCTGATGTCCGACCTCGTCTCCGCCGCCCTGCGCGGCGATTTCGCCGCCGCGCGCGCCATCCACTACCGCGTGCTCCCGCTCCTGACTGGCAACTTCATGGAGTCGAATCCCATCCCCGTCAAAACCGCCTGCAAGCTCCTCGGCATCATCGAGAACGACACCGTCCGCTCGCCGCTCGCACCGATCACCGACGTCAATCGCAAGAAGCTCGAAGCGATCCTGCAGGAGTGCGGGCTGCTCTGATGGCCCCAACGATCGAAGAGCGCCTGGCTGCGATCGGCCCGGCTACCGAGCGGATCAAGGCAGTCGAGACGATCGGCGCCTTTCTCGCGGAACTGGAGAAAGGCACGATCCGCTCTGCGACGCGCGACGAAGACGGTCTCTGGCACGCGCAGCCGTGGGTGAAGCAGGGAATCCTGCTGGCCTTCCGCCTCGGCGTCGCCACCGAGCTCGGATCGGGCGCGCTGACGTTCATCGACAAGGACACTGTCCCCACGCGGCGTTTCCGCGTCGATGACGGAATCCGCATCGTGCCCGGCGGTTCGTCGGTTCGTCGCGGCGCGTACGTGGCGAAGGGCGTGGTGATGATGCCGCCGGCGTACGTCAACGTCGGCGCGTACGTCGATGAAGACACGATGATCGACTCGCACGCCCTCGTCGGCTCCTGCGCACAGGTTGGCAAACGCGTTCACCTCTCCGCGGCCGCGCAGATCGGCGGCGTCCTCGAACCGGTCGGCGGCTTACCCGTCATCGTCGAAGATGACGTCGTCGTCGGCGGTAACTGCGGCATCTACGAAGGAACGATCGTCCGTGCGCGCGCCGTCATCGGCGCCGGCGTCGTGCTGACGGGATCGACGCCCGTCTACGACACCGTTCGCGGCCAGATCTATCGCCGGACCGGCGATCGTCCGCTCGAGATTCCGTACGGCGCCGTCGTCATCCCCGGCTCGCGCCCGATGAAAGGCGAATTCGCCGAGGAACATGCGCTGCAGGTCTACACGCCGGTGATCGTGAAGTATCGCGATGAGAAGACGGATTCGGCGACGGCGCTCGAGGATGCACTGCGGTGATGGGTTGCCGAGTTGCCGAGTTGCCCGAGGGCTGAGAGATGACCCGGCAACCACAAACCGCGCATCGTCTTCACAACATCGAAATCTCCCTCATCCGCCAGATCAACGCGCTGGCCACGCCTCTCTCGGTGAACCTCGGCATCGGCGAGCCGAATGTCGAGCCGGATGAGGCGCTGCGCGAGATGGCAGTCCGTGCGGCATCGACAGGCTCGTGGCACTACACCCCGAACGCGGGGACGCTGGCGCTGCGAAAACTCGTTGCTGGCGATGGTGGATTCGATCCGAAATCCGAGGTCTGCATCACCGCTGGAACCGAAGAGGCGCTCTTCGCCATCTTCCAGGCCTACGTCGATCCGGGCGATGAAGTGCTCGTCCCGAATCCCGGCTTCGTCTCCTACGCGACGCTGGCCCGGATCGCCGGCGCGACACCGGTGACCTACGATCTCGATCCGGCAAACTGGCAGATCGACGCCGACGCGCTCCTTCGGCGAATCACGCCGAAAACGAAACTGATCGTCGTCAACTCGCCTTCCAATCCGCTCGGCAGCGTCATCGATCGCGAGACGTTGGAGAAGATCGCCAACGCCGGCCCGCTCGTCGTCAGCGACGAGGTCTACCGCGAGATCTGGTACGACGAACCGCCGTCGTCGATGCTCGGGATGTCGAACAACGTCATCGTCGTCGGAGGGATGTCGAAGAGCCACGCCATGACCGGCCTGCGCCTCGGGTGGGTGCTGGCGCGCGAAGCGGTGATGAAGCCGGTCATCACCGCCCATCAGTACATCGCCACGTGTGCGTCATCCTTCTCGCAGTCATTGGCCGAGTCGATCCTATTGGACGCTGAGTGGAATCGCTCATGGCTCGAACGAATCCGTGCGCAATTCGCCGCCCAGCGCGAGGCCGCGCTCTTCTCAATTTCACGCGAGCTCGAAGCGAACATCGCTCCGCCCGCCGGTGCGTTCTACGCATTCGTCCCCGTTCCGTCGTGCGACACCGTCATGTTCGCGAGGACGCTGGCCACCGACGCCGCCGTGCTCGTCATTCCCGGCGTCGCCTTTGGCTCGATGGGCGAAGGATTCGTGCGCATCTCGTTCGCTGCATCGCTCGAAGACATCGGCAGCGGCATCGAGCGCATCGGACGATGGCTGCGTAGCTCGGAGAACACTTCGTAGTGCGGGCATCCCTGCCTGCTCCCGCTGGGCGTCCTCGCCCAGCGGTTCGAATCGCGCGTCTTGTTCCAGAAACCCCCGCCGCGCGGGACGTCCGACGGTTGCAGGCGAGGACGCCCGCGCTACCATGCGCGGAATGACATCGGTTGCTCAGAAACAGGCCACGGATTCGGTAGCTGCCTCCGAAGTCTCGCTGTATCGGAGCGTACGCAAAATCAAAGAGGATCACGACCTCGAAGAGCTTGGCATCGCCTTCTGGGATGCGCAGACGACGATTCAGTGGTCCTACAACGCCGACTACTATTTCCACGCCGCGTCGACGATGAAGCTGGCGGTTCTCCTCGGCGTCTTTCGGCAGATCGATCGCGGCGAGCTGGCGCTCGACTCGCCGGTTCACGTGCGCAATCGTTTCACCAGCATCGTGAACCAGGAGCCGTTCATGCTCGACCTGGGCCGCGATGCCGATCCCGACGTCTACGGCCATCTCGGCAAGACGCTCAAGGTGCGCGAGCTGGCCTACTGGATGATCACCAAGTCGAGCAACCTGGCCACCAATCTCCTCGTCGACGTGGTCGGTATCGAGACCATTCAGCACGCGCTCGACGAGCTGGACATCGACGGTGTGCGCGTCCTTCGCGGCGTCGAGGACCAAGCTGCGTTCGATGCGGGACTCAACAACGAGGTGACCGCGAACGGGCTGCTGAAAATGCTCCGCGTCATCGCCGAGGACAAGGCGTTCTCGGAGAAAGCGTGCCGTGAGATGCTCGACATCATGCTCGACCAGCAATACCGAAGCGGCATTCCGGCCGGCCTTCCGAAAGCGGCGCGCGTGGCACACAAGACGGGCAACATCTCCACTGTGCACCACGACGCCGGCATCGTTTTCCTGGAAGGCCGCAAGCCGTACGTGCTGGTCATTCTCACGCAGTTCGCCGCGGACAAGACCCGCGGCACGGCAGTGGCCGACGTTTCGCGCGACATCTACAACACGCTGGCTGGTTTGACGGATGAGTGAACAGCAGCCGGCCAATCACGCCATCAAGGTTGTCGATGCGTGCGATCTCGACGACGAGTTGCGGTCGCTCCTCAAGCCCGGCGAGATGGTGCGCGACGAGGAGGGACGCCGGCATCGGCTCCCTCGCTATTTCTACGAGATCCCCAGCCACGAAGCGGCGGTCGGCATTCGCCTTTCGCCTCACTTCGGCCTGAACGAGTTCACGCTCGTCGATTTGAAGGAAGCTCCGCGGCTGCAGCAGTTTCCGCGCTACGTTCCGTGCGCGGTGCGCGTGCTGGCCTTCTACCTCGAGCAGTTCCGGCGCGAGCTCAGCGCCTCGGTGCACATCGCCGTCAACGGCGGCTATCGCTCGCCGTCGCACAAACTGTCACAGACCGCCACGCCGCACATGTGGGGGACGGCCGCCGACATTTATCGCATCGGGACGACGATCGTGAAGGGGAAAGAGACGATCGACAGGTACAACGACATCGCCGAGGATCTGAGCGACGACATTCACGTCCTGCCGTACGGCCACGTCACCGGATCCAATGCTGACGATCACATCCATATCGACCTCGGATACATCACCGTGATCCCGCGCGAGATCAGCGAGGATCGGATGGAAGTGCCGCAGGAAAGCCGCCCGCGATTCGCCTTCGAGGATCGCCGGCGCCGCGACCGCAGAACTGAATAGCTGCGCGTTGTCGGTTGTCGGTTGTCGGTTGGTGAGCTCGCGCGCTCGTGAATTGCCCGAATCAACCGACAACCGACAACGCGCCCGCAGGCGCCAAGTTCAGGCCTGCGGTTTGCTATTGAACCTCAGCAGTAGCTTCGCGAAAATCCATGCCCCGACCAACACCCAATTCGAAAGCTCCGAGCGTACTCGACAGGTATCTCGAGCGGACTCGGCTGGAGATGCCGGCCATCGGCATGGAGTCCGAATTCAACGTCTGGATCGACGAGGTCGAGGTCGATCCGCGCGACTACTGGGGCCATCCCTCGGCGTTCATCGACCGGCCGCTTCTGCCGCGCGAGAAGTCATCGCTGCAACTGCCGACCGGCGGCGCGGTTTACTTCGACCGCGGAGTGATCGAGGTGGTCACGCCCGTCATCGAGCTTGCGCCGCACTCGACGGCACGCATGGCCCGCAATCTCTGGGAGCAGATCGGCTTCGTGCGCGAACAGCTCACGAACTGGGAGAAAGCCAACGGCCACACCGTCCGGCTCAAGGCCTACAGCACGCACTACAACATTTCTTACGAGATCCCGAAACGCGAGCAGAGCGCGACACGGAACGAGAAGGCGCTGGCGCTGCTGCTGGCCTACATCCTGCCGGTCCCGGTGATGCTCGTCGCGTCGAACCGGCGCTCGACGGGTGTCGGCGTTCGTCCGCGCGGCGGCAGGATCGAAGTGACGGTCGACTTCACTCCCGATCCCAGCCTGATGATCGCTGCGGCCACGCTGATCGTCGGCATCGTTCGCGAGGTGATGAGCTGGCCATCGTATGACCTGTCGGTCCTGCGCAAGCTGCCCATTCCGGTCGTCGACGGCGTCGTCCCCGGCAAGCACACCACGCGCAAAGGGTGGCTGACGAAAGACTTCCACTATCCGCAGAGTCCCTACACGGCGAATGTAAATGCACCGATCTGGAAGACGCAGTTCGGCGAGACGATCTCGCTCCGGACGATGGCCGCAAGGACGGCGTGGTACTTCCGCCACTCGATCCGCCGCTACTCCGATCCTTTCAGCCTGCGGCTCCTGTTCGCCATCCTCTCCGGCCGCGCGCTGTCGCTGCTGGAGTTGATCGATCGTCCCGCTGCGTATGACGACGTCGGTCATCTCTGCCGGTGGGGATCGGTCATCCACGAGCTGAAAAACTACGAGACAGAAGTGCGTCTGATCCGATCGAAACGGCAGGCTTGGGATGGGCTGTCGATCGATGAGCACGTGCAGGAGCGGGCCAAAGCGCGGCACATTCACCTCACCGAGTTGGAGCGCGAAGCGCCCGCGAAAACGGAGGCACCTCGACCTGCGGTGCGCCGGCCGGTCACGCGCCGCGTCACTCCGTCGCGCCGGCAAGACGATGTGCCCACGAAGCTATTGCCTCCTCGTCCCCAGTATTTCGATCGTCGCGGCACGTCACTGCTGGCCGGCAGCAGATCGCAATCGGAACGCCGCCGGGCCGCGGAGCGCCGGAAGAAGAGTTACAACGTCCCGTTCCCGGATCGCCGGCTCACTCGATCGGCGTACGAGCAGGTCTTCCTCAAACTCGTCTCCGGCGGCCGCCTGCGCGTGGGCGACGAAACCTACAGTCCGGTCGGGATGAAGGGCTGGTATCACGCCATCTTCCGCCGCGATTCCGACGGCACCGAGCGGCTGATGACGATCGATCAACTGCTGCGGAAGATGAACGACTGGATGTGAGGCTCGCTACTCCTCGCCCCGCCGCCGTTCCAGATCTTCCTTCAGCGCCAATCCCGGCGAACGATTCTCCAGCCGCGGCCGCTCCAGGATGCTCGACAGGAAGTCGGCCACGCCCCAGGCGAGGAACGTCGTCGCGGCCACAGTGAAGAACTGCGACGGCGTGTGCAAATCGAGCAGAAAGAAAATCGTCAGCGGAACGCCGATCCCCATCACGATCACGCCGACGATCAACCGCGGGCCTGTCATCAGGCGGCATTGTATGCGCGACTACTGAGCAGCCCCAGCCGCTTCAGCGCCCTGACCGTCGACGCGCGCGCCGAGGTCCTGCTGAAAATTGCGGACGCGCTGGATGTAATTGCGCGTCTCGCGGAACGGCGGCACGCCGTTGAAGCGGCGAACGTTGCCTTCGCCGGCGTTGTAGGCGGCGATCGCTTTCTGCTGATCGCCGGAGAATCGATCGGTGAGGTAGCGGAGGTACTTCGCGCCGGCCTGAATGTTCTGGGCCGGATCGTTGAGATTGTTCGCGCCGAGCCAGCGACCAGTCCTGGGTACGAGTTGCATGAGTCCGACCGCGCCGCGACCCGAGCGCGCCGTCGGAACGAATTTCGATTCGGTGTGAACCACCGCCGCGACCAGCTCCGGCGGAAGATCGTTCTTCATCGCCTCGTCGTAGATGATGCCGCCGAAGGGTACTTCCCTTCGAAAGAACCGCTGCCTGACGCCCTCGGCAGCATTGGCGATGGCCTGGGGTGCCTGAGCGACCTGAGCGGGTGCCGAAGTCACTGTTCTCGACACGTCCTGAACGGCGCTACTGACCCCGCCGGTGATGCCGCCCGCGACCTGATCGGCGATCTGCTTGGCAGTCGAAAGATCGGTGGCAATCTGTGCGTCGACGATCTGCGAGTCGATCGGTTTTTCCGCCGTGGTGGAGGGCTGACGGCGTGCACTGGCCTCGGCGGATTGAAGCATTTTCCCCACCTTCAGCGGGATACCGATCCCGCCCAGGGCCAGCGAGGCTCCCAGCGCCCAGCCGGCGTACTTACGCCCCAAACGGCTGAGACGGCGGGGCTTGATCTTCTGCACTTCCTCGCGCAGTTGGGCGCGGTCGAAGCCATCGAGAAACCTCTCCTGAAACGGCCGGTTGGTCTTGATCTCGCTCATCGCTTGTCCACCTTCCCTAACGGGCCTCTGCGGACAGTTATTTTGCAATTCTGGAGCCACGCGGGCTCATCCGAATTAATTGATCCTAAAAGGCTTAGCTCTGTCATTGCCCTTTGGACTTGGCACCGATTGGCTCGACCATTGAAATGCAGCTAAGATGGCCTTGTGCCTATGACTGAAATGACCAGAAACCTGACTGCCGGCCTGTTCTTCGCGGGCGCTCTCGCGCTGGCGCAGCCGATGCGCGCCCAGTCCTACTGCGCGGAGAATCCCAGGCCCGACGACGCGACTGTGCAGCCGTACCGTTTCGCCCTCCCGATCGCCCCGCTCGCGTCCGCTCCCTCGCTCGAGCCTGATCCCGATCCCGATCCCTTCAAGCTCCGGCTGCTGAAGTACGCCGCAGTGGAAGTGAAGCATCGCCTGGCGGGGCTGGCCAGCTACTACTCGACCTCCCTCGACGGCACCCTGACCGCGAACGGCGAGCGCTACCACAACAAGAAGATGTCGGCCGCTCACCTGACGCTCCCGCTCGGCTCATGGGTCGAGGTGACGGCGCGGGCCACGGGCAAGAAGCTACGGCTGCGGGTGAACGATCGCGGTCCCTACGTGAACAAGTTCGCCATCGATCTTTCCCAGGCGGCCGCCCGCTACCTCGGCGTCGACGTCGCGCCCGACCGCTACGTGTCGTTTCGCATCATCGGTCTCCCGGGCGAGGATCCGTTGCCTGAGGACGTGCCCAACGCACCGAAGGCAATCGCCGTCGAAGAGACTGCGTCGCTCACTCCGGGCGGGAAGTAACGCTACGGCGGGATCGTGAAGCAGACCGTCGTGCCCTGATCGAGCGCTGCGTCGACGCTGATCTTGCCGCCGTGATTCTCGATGATCCGTTTGGCGAGATAGAGCCCGTATCCCGGTCCGCCGCCGCGCGACTTGTCGAGCTTCAGCCCAGGCTCGAAGATCTGGTTCGTGTAGCGCGGATCCATACCGATGCCGTTGTCGCGAACACAAACCCGGTAGCCGTCGGGATCAATATCGCAAGTGATGACAATGGTCCGCTCACCTTTGGGCCGGTCGTTGAAAAAGATGGCGTTGGCGATCAGCGCGCTGATGGCTTCGCGTACTTTTTCCGCATCGACATCGACGGTTGGCAGATTGTCGGGGATGTCGATACTCACGCCGCCCTCTTCGATCTGGTAGTTGCACTTGAGGATGACCTCTTCGAAGATCTCGCGCAGCGCCGTCGGATTGCGCACGTCGGGACGCGCCAGCAGTTTGATGAGATGCGACATCTCGTCGAGCACCTTCTTCATCTGCTGCGCGCTGGAACGGATGCGGCGGAGAAAGTCCTGTCCCTCCTCGTCCAGCTTGTCGTTGTAGTCGGCGAGCAGAAGTTCGCTGAAGCCATCGATCGAGAAGATCGGCGACTTGAGGTCGTGCGACAACACGCTGAAAAGGCGCGTCAGCTCCTCGGCTGTCAGAACCTGATCGTTCACTTGATGCTCGGCTTCCAACCTGCGCCGCAATTCTGCAACTAGCGAGCCTGTGCTTTTCGAAAGGCGGCGACGTTGCCTCCGCCGACGATCTCCGTTTCGCCGTCGGCGCGAATGGCCAGCGCGGTTCCGGCCGGAATGCCGATTCCGAGCATTGTCTCCGGCACCGACATCAGCCGGCGCAGATTCGTGTCGTTCTCCGGCTCGAAGGCAGTATCGACGACGGTATTCGCGATCCACCCCAACCCCGGCAGCGAGGCAGCGATGCCGTGCATGTCGCGCGCAGCGATCCCGAAACACGATGCCGAGGCGCCGATCGCAGCGATGACGGTACCTCGCTCCGCAGCCTCGCGCATGGCCAGATCGGCAGCGGATTCGCGCAACACAACCAGCAGGTTGTTCGTCACACCGCCCCCGAGGTAGATCATCCCTGCGGAGAGAAGTTGATTCAGATTCTTCTGACGACGACTGTCGCGTCCTCGATAAATCGGAACGTTCACCGTCTCGACGTTCGGATCGATCGTCTGCAGGTACTTTCCGAAATGTCCCGCATACTCGGCCGACCCGGATGCAGCAGGAATGAATGCGACTGTCCGCCGGTCAGCGGGCATGCTTCGCAGAAGAAACTCGTCGATCTCGCGAGTCGCGCCGAAGGAGAACTCGCCGCCGCCGATGAGCACGAGGAGTTGCGCAGGAACGGCGAGGTCAACGCGGAGTGCGGTCACGAACCGAATCGTACTTCGAGAAGCGCGTGTTACTTGCTTCGACGACGTGGCGATGGTGCCGATACGCGGTTTGCTGCGATGTGGCGCGGCAGTCGCGCATCTTCCCTGCGCCACAGAATGCGTGTTCGAGGAAGCGGAACCTCGCGAAACAGCGCGCTCAGAAACGCGGAGCCATCAATCGCTTCCGGGATACGCAAGGTCAGTTGTTTCGAGATCTTGCCGTAGTAGAGGACGAAGTAGTCGCCGGTATCGAGTCTGATGAGCGCCGCCTTGGATGGTTCCGGCGCTTCCTGCGGATCATCGATCTGCTGAAAGCGAACAGGAAACCATTTCGAAAGCTCCGCTTCCGATATCTGAGCGCTCAGGATCGGGAACGCGTGACTCTTTAATTCGTTTGGTTTCGCTACTCGCACTGTCTACTCCGCATCGTGTCTGATGGTAACAATAACGGGGATCGCTACCAACTCGCCTTCGTCGATGACGATCACTCCAGGCTGCCCCTGAGTCCACTCCGGCCAACCCGGCACCGACGACGGATCGGGAGGCACATCGGTGTAGAACTCCACTCCGACAACATCGGCGGGAAGTGGCCCAGCCCATGCCTTGACGGCTGGAAACAAGCCCGCATAGAAGTTTCGGCGCCTGCGGCCCCAGATCTCGTTTGAAGAACAGATCGCGTCGTTTTCCTCAGGGCGCAAGAAAGTGCGGCGATGATACGGACCAAACCGGCCTGGTCGCGCCCTTGAGCTCATCAGCCGCCTTCCAACCTACGGCGTCAACGCCTCGGTGCTCCGCGGCATCAGCAGCACTTCATCCGCATTCATCGTGAAATCGATCCATTCCGGCATCGAGTCCTTGTGGCGGATCAGGAACTCCGACAACTCATCCTCGATGTAGCGCTGGATCGCCCTTCGCAGCGGACGCGCGCCCGAATTCGACTCCTCCTCGGCGCGTCGGAGCAGCCAGCCGATCACCGAATCGTCGATCGCGATCTGGACGCCCTTCTGAACGAGCGCGAGATTGACGTCGTCGACAAGCAGGCGGCAGATCTCGCGGAGCTCGATCTGCGTCAGCGGGTTGAAGATGATGATGTCGTCGATGCGGTTGATGAACTCGGGGCTGAACTCTTTTTTCAGCTCCTGATGGATCATGGCCTCGGCGGATTTCTGGTCGCCCTCGCTCGACTTCTCGCGGAAGCCCATGTGCCCCTTCGTCGTCAGGAAGCGCGTGCCGAGGTTGCTGGTCATGATGATCAGCGTGTTGC
>Ga0307511_10003487_pt1 | contig 16163 bp, 14 predicted proteins | sample 13_EM_MG_FD_200266 | JGI IMG/M metagenome (GOLD analysis project Ga0307511, IMG submission 200266) | Populus trichocarpa ectomycorrhiza microbial communities from riparian zone in the Pacific Northwest, United States - 13_EM | ecosystem: Host-associated > Plants > Roots > Unclassified | place... | reverse complement strand
GGGCATAAAAATGACCTGAGTCAATCTGCTAAACTCATGACCCAGGTCATTAAGTTGGGATAACCTCATAGAAAATAAACAAAAAAATAACTTCAGACAACATGCCAAACTTGTATCTAGATCATGGAATTATGATAACCTTATAAAAAACAAATTGAAAAAATTATAAAACCCAATTTATAATGAGTCCATTTGATGAAATGGAAAATATTTAATCTAAAAAAATGATACAATAAAATGACCTAATGCTTCTCTCGCTAATTCGTAGTACCCGTGTTTCAGGTCATGAGATTGAAATAACTTCATAGAAAGCAAATCAAGACAAATTATAAAACATCATTCCTAATAAACTAAATGTTGAAGGATTAAGTTAGAATAAAAAACTCAATTAAAAAAAGATTTTTTTTAGTCAATTAAGTTAATCTGTTAAACCTATAACATTGATTACGAGACCAAGATAATACAATAAAAATAAAATATGACAAATTATAAAGTTTAATTTCAAATAAATAAAATGTTAAATAAAAAAATAAAAAATATATATTATTATAATATATAGTGTTTTGTAAGTAGTGCAGCATAAAAGCACCACCTCTAAAATTTAATTACTAATCAATCTAATGAGTTTCGAGACTTAGACAGCACTAAAAAAAATAAATCGTAATAAATGATTAACCTCAATCTTCATTAATTAAAATGTTAAATAATAATAAAAATGTATTTTTTTTAAAAAAATTGCAATGATTAATATTTTATAAGGTAATTACCGCTTCTTTTAGTTTTTGTTAATTAATAATAATAATAATAATAATAAACAGGAGCTCAAAATACACGCACTAAGTTAGCGCGTATGATTATCCAACAAACACCATTTTTTTTTGGTAGTAGTTGTTTTATTAAAACTCTCTCTTCTTGCCAACCTTAGCTTGTATATTGTGAATAGCGTCATTTCTGCAACTCTTTGCCGTGTGCAACTCCCAATCTCTCTCTCAAAAAGAAAAGAAAAGAAAAGAAAAGAAATAGCTCCAAGCTCCCCGATCCAATGGAAAGTATCGGAGCTTGAAACCCTGATTTTCACCTCCCTCTCTGTCGCGCTCTTTCTCTCTGCTTCTCCTTCGATCCAGGTAGCTCATTCCTCGACAAAAACCCTAGTTTTGGAGCTCCATTTATTAGCTAAAATGAAAACCTAGGATTTAGAATTTGTCTAATTCGATCTAAACTTGAACTTCTTTATCTTAGGAATTTTTATAATCAAGCGTTTTTTTAGACGGTTTAGGGTTCAAGATTTCAAGTTCTTGATCTTAAAAAGAAAGAAAGAACGAATGATTAGTGATTTTTTGTACATACGTGAAATTCGAGCTTCATTTTTGTGCCAAGTAAGGTTTTGTCCGTGTCTCTTGTGAATTTAATTGTGGATGGAGCTGGATCAGATAATGGTTTTAGCGTGATATTAGCTTGTATTTGGCCATTTCTTGGTTGGTACTGAATTCGATGTCTTGAATCTGATTGGATATGTGTTGATGGGTTTTGGATTAGCGAGATAGACGAATTTCTGGTCGTGAATTAGCAAATTTTGTTAGCGAACTTTACTGGGTTATATCGAGGAATAGTTTTTGACATATATAGTTGGTGAAAGCAGAGAGATGGTGATAGGAAATATGGGTATTGCTTAGCGGATGCGGGATTTTGTAAATTTGAGCTCACATGTAGTGATTAGTGGATTAGAGAACGGGAGTGACTGAATTGTGATCGGCTGTCAATATAATCAAGTTTTAGCAGAATGAGTTTACAAAGTGGAGATCTACCTGGACCGAATCAGCACGTGGAAACGAGCAATGAATCACGAAAGTAATGACATTTCTTTCTCATGTTTTCTGTTTTTGTGGCGTTGTTCTTTTTAATTTTGATGGGGTTTTTAGCAAGTGATATTGGTTGTTTGAATGGTACAGGAAGCTAAAAATTTCATATACAAGAGAATTTCTACTATCCTTGAGTGAATTGGATGTTTGCAAAAAATTACCAAGTGGATTTGATCAATCACTTCTAAGGTAAGTTGTAGGTTACGTGGTCAAGCCTTGTCTGTAGAATCCTTATCCCTTCAAAATTTGAATAAAATGGTGTCCCTGATAGTTGGTACTGCTATTGCTTTCTTCATGTGTTGTGAAACTAATTCCCATTTTCTTCCCTCTAACAGTGAACTCGGGGACACTTCACAGGATCGATATAGAATTCCTGGCAGTGCATCATCACAAAGTTTTAGACGTAATGATTATAGCTCATCCCCACCCACTAGAGGGGATTCAAGTAATTTTTCTCGGGGTATTCATGGAAGGTGGGATAGCCGTTCCTCTGGAAGGAGTGACCGGGACAGTGACTCACAATCTGATTGGGATTCAGGTAAGGCTTGACATAATTTTGCTATTCTGTTGATCTTTCTGTCATAGGGACTAGTTGCATTTTTGGGTCCTGGTAATAGTTAAACAGTGTCGTGTTTTACTTGCAAGAATTATATCAATGCCAATGCTATGGTTAATTTTTCACTTTTGTTATGATAAGCTAAATGGAAAAGGTGTTAAGCTGTGAACATCTGATTACTATACCAAGAGTGGGCAAGAATCCCCTTCCTCTGTCAGCTTGATGGGCTAGTATTTAGAAAATCGGTGTTTCATCTTCATGAGGTGCATCTGAAAGTAATATCTTGAACATTTTGTAATTTAAGCTGTTTATTAGTACTGATCTTAACTCATATTTGATGAGTTTGTTAAGTGATATGCTGTTTCAAAATATGATATTTTCAAATGGCTCTTTCAACAACTACTGGGACAGTGTTTGAGTTTTCGTTGTTATCCTTCCTGGCCAACCCTGATTAGATGCAAACCATTTTTTCAACATGTTCGAGAGAAATCCCAGGCTGATGTGTGTGGATGTAGCCCAAATGTGAAATTGCTCACCCCTGACAGCCAAGAGAATCGAACTCATGTTGTGTGTTGAAACTACATAACTTGAGTAAACTCTAAATCATCAGTTCAACTCTGCCATTTCAAATAATAATTAGTTTTTAAATAGTAAACAGCTATTATGCGACTCAGGTAACCCTCCTTTCTTCTCTTTTTACAAAGAAATGAGAAGCTGATTAAGCTGGCCTTTTAGTAACGGAAAACTATGAATCACAAGGAATAAACTCACTTATTTTTCCAGAAAAATACTGAATCACAGGCATGTGATATTTAGAGACTTTTGAATAGACACATGCATTTTCCCAGGAAAAAAATGGTGTTTCATAGGAACAATCTATTGACAGGATCTTTAATGTGGGCAAAACAAAAAAAAATTGGCCGATGATGACTGGAATACTTGAACAAGTTTTGTCAAACCTTAAAGCTGGCTACTATTTCGATGCAAGTTGGTTTATCATATCATGGCTTAACCTGCTCATGAAATTTAAAAGCATGTTTTAGTTGCTTGCAGTTAATTTCTAGCCAACACCACACAGGAAATGTGGGTGCATACATATCTTTACTCTTTTGGGCTTTTCAAGGAAAGCAAGCCAATACATTTGTACCTTTCTTTTGAACTCTAGGAAATTAGTAGAAGTTAGCAGTATGATATATACCAATTCCGTGTTATTCCAGCTTCTCCTACCATGAATGATATTGTTATAAAATGACTTGGGTTTGAGAAGTTTATGGCTGATTTGAGTTTGGTACATACTTCCTCCAAAGCTTGGCAGCAGGAGATAGGATGCAGTTTGTAGTTCATGCATAGTACCAGTATGTACCCTGACATCTTTAGAGAGGTGAATTGGAATTTTTAGCATTCATTTTTCTTTTCTGTCATGCCAGATGACTGGGACAAAAGAGTAGATTGATGAATGTTCCGTGTTTGCATCTGTCATGCGCTACCAATGAGTTGAATTCAGTTGGCTTCTCATATAATGCTCTTGGGAGCAACAAAAGGAGTCTCAATGTGTCTTTTACTGCTGTCATATACTGCTCAATTCTGCGGCTACAATTTGATATATGTTGTCACTGAGATTTCAGTTACTGTTGATCTGTGATGCAACTATCTGAATTACAAATCCTGTAACATAGTTATTGACCGGATGAATGATGTGTATATGTCTAGACGCTGGAAGGCGTTATGGCAACCAATCCCGGCGATCTGGGCAAGTTCCTGAGCATGATGGACTTCTTGGAAGTGGTTCTTTTCCTAGACCGTCTGGATATGGTGCAGGGCTGTCAGCTCCAAAGTTTCGATCTAATGATCAATTCCAGCTCAATAAGAGTAATGAGCTGTATCAACCACCTCGTCCTTATAGGGTTAGGCCTATTCTTTTTGTCTTTTGTTAGTATGATTCTGCTTGCAAATTTTAATCAGACATATAATGTCTATTGAGTGGGTTTGGTGGTATGTGTAGCTTTTAATAAGCACTCTAGTCCTTATCCAGGAAGTCTCCTCTTGAAGTTTGTTTTTAACTCTTCCCTGTAATATTTCAGGCCATGCCTCATTTGCGTAGGGAAACTGACTCTCTTAATGATGAAACATTTGGTTCTTCTGAATACACGAGTGACGATAGGGCAGAGGAGGAAAGAAAGAGAAGAGGTAATGTCTCTGTTTTGATGGGATTTATATGGAAGAGCAAGTAAATATACTTTGCTTCTAGTTTAGTGATAAGTTTCCTTCAGCGAATGCAAGTTTAACATATCATGTCCTTTCAGCTTCTTTTGAATCAATGAGGAAAGAACAACATAAAGCTTTTCAAGAAAAGCAGAAACTGAATCCAGAAAAGTCTAAAGATGCATCTGATGTTACTGAGTTACTGGAGGACTCAAAAGATAATAAAAGACTTCTGAATGGAAGCAATGAATTGGACAAGACAGTGATCCAGCCTATGCCAGTTAATGATCCTGATAAGCCTCTATACCCCTTACAAGCTCCTGTATCTAGACCTCTTGTGCCCCCAGGATTTTCAAGCGCCATAGTAGAGAAGCATGCTGGAGCAAAATCTTTAACCAATTCTGATCCCTCAGAGGTGATTCTCTTATATTTTCTCAAATACATATGCAGTGAAAAGTTGGCAGGCAGAATACTGTTTGTTTATATCTTTTTCCTCGAGATTATTTTTGACTAGCAAGCCTTAGGATCCTTCTGGTTAATGGAGTAACAATGTTTTATTTGCGGAGAAATATTCTACTTTCACACCTCATCAGCAATCAGCAGTGCTTGAGAGATCACCTAACATACCATAAACATGCAAGTGCCTATCATATGGAATTGCATTGTCAATCCGTGTATCATCATAGTCTTGCTGTGCTGTCACAGTATCATCTACTAATCCAATTAAGCACAATAATATGGAATTGCTAGTATATCTCTTGAATGAATATGTGATTGCCTTGTTTGTGCTGCCTGTGAAAATTGTCCGGAAGTCTCTTGGCTGAGGTTGAAAACACTTGCATTTTCAAAGGTTGCTTGATTGTCTCCTTTTCCTTTTTAGCTTTTTGTTTGTTATATGATATATTGCCATTTACTTGTTCTTCACACACCAATTTCGGTTTAGATCTTATTTATATAGTTTAGCTTGCAAAATAATATTTGGTACTGATCAAGTTGAAACACAGTGTAAAAATCAACAGATTGATCATATGTTTGTGAAAGTATTATGTTGCCCTGATTTTTCTATGTTTTGAGATTCATTCTCCAATTATGATTGTTTGTGATGTTTGAGTCTAATTATTTGTTAATAAATCATCACCTTTTATGAACTGGTCTCTTATTGATTTGCTATAGGTTGACATTGAACTTGAGGGAAGCCTTTTGCAAAAAAAAGGTACTCATGTTTTAGATGAGACTTCAAATAATCAAGATGGAAAACAATTTTCGGAGGAAATGGATTTGAATGCGCAGCATTCTAGAAGCCCAAGTGCTTGTGTTTCTGTTGATAACAAGAGCGAAAATATTCTGAATTTAGCAGCAGCTTTGGATGTTTCAAGTAAAAGAATTGGTTCTAAGACTTCTAATCTTCCAGAAGCCTTTATAGATTCTGAGAACAGTGAAGCAATAGATCTTGGTGCTGAGAATGTGCCAGGGAATAAAAATGTGGGTGAATCTGGATCCCATTCAACCTCAATTCTGGACAAGCTTTTTGGCAGTGCTTTAACACTAAATGGTACTGGTTCCTCCAGTTTCATCGAGGTAACCGAACTCTCTTTCTCAATGCACACATTCCTAATCACTTCTTTTTAAAATTCTATTTTGCTGAATTCCTCAGCTGGTGCTAATTTTAAGTGATGTACCTGAATTAATTTTGTTCAATTTCAGAATCTTTAGATGTCTTCACATATATTTGTGTATATGTAAATGCAAGCTGGTATCTGTTATAATTTTTCCCTAACCATAGATAACTGAACTCCTGTCTTCCACGTTTCTGGGTTTATGTTCACCAGAGTTTTGGACAAGTTTTCAAAAGGTTTATCAAGAATACATCATATTTTAGCATGGTTTGTAGACGCTTATAGTAGTAAAATGAAAAGTTATGACGGAGTTGCCATGAAGATTGTGTCATACAAGTCTCATGAAAAATTTGCGGTGCAAAAAGTAAAATTCCAGCCTCCAGCCTCTCCAAAATAAGAAAATAAGAAAACTCTGTAATTTTGCTATCTGTATTGGTATTCGTCACTTTAATCCCCATAAAAAGGTATGAAGTTGAATGCTATCAACTTGGTTGGATGAACTTCACCAATCCAAATGAATTTTCTCCTTCAGTTGGTACTGCATGGATTCACACCCTGCTAATTTTCTTCTTTCCAGTAAATGAATTTGTTGCCTGCATCATAATTGGAACAAGTGCCTTTTGCAGTAGTATTTTGTGTCAAAGCTTAAAGCATGAAATGGCACTCTTTTAAATATATTTTGTTGTTTTTTCAGCATCATGATGTTAAAGCAGATGACCCACGGAGCCCTCAGACCGGTCAATCTTCCAAGTTTGCTCAGTGGTTTAGTGAAGAAGGTTTATGGACCAATTCATTCATTGTTGTTTCTTTTGTTGGATGCTGTCCACCATTCACAATTGCTCATAGAGTTAAACTTGTTTTACTGAATTCTAATTCTTTCATCCTCTTCTTTACTGAAACAGAAAAGAAACCTGTTGACAATCTCGCATCTGGCAGGCCAAATGATTTGCTCTCACTAATTGTTGGTGGTGAAAAGGGTGGATCCCAGGTTAAAACTACTGATCACATGCTGCCAACCTTTCCCTTCCAAAGCTTTGAACTTGCAGACAGGCATTTGACATCAAATCAAAAGTCTGTCAGCGTTGAAAATAATGAGGAATTGTCCATCACTGGTAAACTAGATGCAGCTCCAGCTGTACTTACATGTGAAGACCTTGAACAATCTATTCTTTCAGAAATTACAGAAAATGGTTCGGCTTTGCCGCCACCTGTGTATGGCTGGGGAGGTGGTGATGTTAAGGCTGAGCAGCAGAAAGCTGATGTTCATGCATCCCAGCACCTTCTTTCCTTGTTACAGAAGGGGACAGGCCTGAATAATTTAGCACCATCTGCCAATCTAGGGATCAGTGCTACAGACAGACAACAAAATAGTGGGGTGGCAAATCCAAGCAAGGCAGCTCACAAGCCAAGACATGCAGATGCTGAAAACATTCCCAATTCAGGCAAGGCTTTGACACTTGAAACACTTTTTGGAACTGCTTTCATGAAGGAACTGCAATCAGTAGGAGCACCTATTTCCAGCCAAAGGGACTTGATTGGATATGCTAGAGATGATGCTTCAGAGTCTCATGGGTTACCCCTTCCTGTAATAGATGATGGTCTCCTTCCTCCAACAGTTGAAATTCCGTCGAGCATGTCTAGTCATGGAAGTGGTGTCTTAGCATCAAAGCAAAGACAGCAAATTGTGTTGGATAGGACTGAAGAGCATTTGTTAGGCTTTGATCCTCAAAATAAAGTGGACTCTTCACATCTTCGAACTGAAATGAGCTCTAAGCTAGGTGGCTTTGATGGGTCTTATGAAATTCAACTTCCTGAAGAGGATAGCTTGATTGCAGTCAGTGACCCTTTGAATCTCCGAAACTTTCTACTTGCTAGGAATTCAACTAAATCTGAGTTAATGCCGATTCCAGGGACATCAGTTGACATTGCTGAGAAACTTGCAGCTTTGAATTCTGGATTCAGGGACGAAAGGCCTATTGTAGGTCACAAAGGTCCACCTTTTCTTCGTGGTCCTTATGATATGAGGGAGCCTGATGTTCATTATCATAATCTCCATGTCCAGCCATCTTCTCCCCAGCTTCAGCCTCAGTTGAATCGTCCAGGGCCAATGTTCCATCCATTAGACTCTCATCCTGCTAATATGAATGCTCAGATGAAATTGGTGGCCCCAGAGAACATTCGCCATGATACTCCTAATCATCAATTCCCAGAAAATATGCTTCGTCCCCCTTTCCATCACCCTAGCAGTGCACTGACTGGATTTGATCCTACTACGCGTGATTCTATGTTACATCAATTGCATATGCGTGGCAATTTTCCTTCTCCACTCCTACGACGTGAAATGCCCAGGGGTGCGATTCCGCTTCCACATCCCAACAATCAGGTGACTGGTTTTATGCAGGAATCAAGTCCAATGCAAGGTTTCCCTATTGGTCAAAGGCAGCCCTACTTTGGTGCCCTTGGAATTCCACCTCAAGGTATAGCACTCAACAAGTAGTTGGTTCCTTTCTGCCTTCTAACTATTAAACAGCTTGCCTTTTTATTTAACTTCAAAGTCCCTCCTTTTCTGTGGGTTCCTCACTCTAATATTGTTCAATGATTTTTCATTGCACAAATCTTTCTTACAATTTCATTTAGTGTGGTAATTGTTGCTATAATTACTTTGTCGTTCAAATTGATTGATTCAGGTTATGTTTGGTATGGTTTTTTGTAAATTGATTTAAGTTGTTTTTACTCATGGAAAAGTCATAAATGTATTTGGTTACAAACCTAAATAAAAAGTTGCTACAAAATTGATCAACGCTTTGATTTAATCAAAAGTCATTTCAACTTTTCACTTAATTTTAACTCATACCATCTTCCTTATTCGAAAAAGTTGTCTTTGAGTCATTTTTTTTCCACTAAACACACTCGCAACCAAACCCATTTTTTTCCTTTTAAGTTATTTATAAAAATTAACTTTTGAATTATGAGTCAAAGTCAAAAGTTATAAATCGAATGCATGTTTGTTTTCCCATATGGAGTCAGAGAAAGTCACGCACACAGGCGATGGCTCTATAATTCTGTCCTTAAATTAGATTTGATATAATGTATACTCCTGCTCATGCACCCTGTAATATCGCCATGCATTTGTGGTAGTGATCAAGGTACACGTTTCTTTGTTGTCATGTTGGCACTTCTGCCATTACTTTAATCTGATTCTTGTTCTCAATGAATGTGCAGCTAACGATGGTGGTGGTGAAAGCAATCAACCGGAGGCACTCCAAAGGCTGATCGAGATGGAACTCAGGTCAAACTCTAAGCAAATTCACCCCTTCGCCACTCCAGGCCATGGTCCAGGGATATATGGACACGAGTTAGACATGAGTTTTGGATATAGATAGTGGATTTCGTGTTGTGTGTGGCGATGCATTCATGATATCATGCTTGGATCCACATGGCATGGTAAATGGGTTTGATATGCTTCTTCGGAAGGGATTGCCAGTGGTTGGATGTAATTAAATGGTATTGACTGCAAAATTGGCATCTATTTGGGACCTTTGCCTTGCTTTTTTCATATTTGAAAACACCTCCCATCTTCCTTCCTTAGAATTGTTTTTTTAAACAACGGTATCCAAGATTTTTAAGCAGCTCCTGTTCGACCATGGTCGAGGTCATAAATCATATCACCCTGGAGAGTTAAGATCTGCAATGAGAAGAAATCCTCCTTCGACCCTAATCATACGATATCAAATGCATGTACCAAGTCATGGCTAAAATACAATTGCTTCACTATAGAGTGCTATTATAAATTGTAAGTGTCATCATATCACTCTAGCAGTTTTATTCCAACATGTTGTGTTCCAACTTACCAAGAGATCATTTGATTCAGTTTGAACTCGAAAACCGTGGCATTGTCTCCGCGGTGGAAAGACGAGGCTGCAGTCAAGTGAAGAAAGAAGGTAGACTCTGCTGCGTTTTTCTAGCAGCACTCCTGTCACCCACAGAAATCAATGGACAGTCCTATAAATGAAGTATAAAAAACTCCATAACAGCACACACTTGAACCAAAAAACATGCCACCACATGGACAGACGACTTTAGTCAAGCTAATGTCAGGTAATACAAGAGTAAGGGCTTAGTTTGTTCACGATTCGTTCTTTGTATTATTTGTACAAGGTTTCCCCTTCACATTGATTGCTCAATACACATTATACAGCTCCTAAATACTGCTCCCGCAAACAAAAACCTCACGAAACCTAAAAGAACACAAAAGTAAAAGCACTCAGCTCTATACAAGATTGCCCTTGGGCCATAAAGTGGAGGATAAAACTGTCCTAGATTCCTGGAAAGCAATGAGAACATGTATATGTACACACAAGACACTACAGATTGACAGACCTAGGAAGAGCATGTTCTATATTATATAAGACATACATATATACAGATCAACTTCTAGACACTTTCACTCATTAACGATGCCATCCACGTAGCCTTCTCTTCCAGGATTGGCGTTTTACGGTTTGTGTCCACAATACAGGAAGTTCAATGAATTTTCATTTCCACTGTTCAAATAGCTGGAATAGGGTTTCCCAACCTATCAACAGTGGTATTTCTGTACGCACCACCCTCATTCACCTTCTCAGAGTCAACATCATAAGACGCAAGCAACCTTCTCTGCATGGATTTCATTGGAGTTGACAAATGAGTGACGGCATGATGACTAAAAACCATTCTACTTATGTCATGGAAAAGTTTAAAAAGAGTGCTGATAAAAGTCGTAGCAGATATACAGAGATTGCAACAGGAAATCTAGGGACCAAATTGGTTATATCATTTCATAAAGTTACTGGTTGAGAACCAAAATGACCTTCAAGAAAGCGGGAACACCACAAGAAAATTGTCAATCAATGAAAGAGTAAAATATCCATACCTATGCAAGGAATAAATAGAGAACTCTTTTGAGACATAAGTTTTCCAATATTGTAAATCCATAATATTAAACAATCGAGAATAGCCAAAACTTTATGAGGCATCCTTGGAATGGTGATGAATGAACAGAACCAATTGCGGCATGCAGTAGAGAAAATAAGAATTAAATAACATCATGCACATAAATTATACATGAACAGCAGGTAAGTATGAATAATGAGTCCCATTTAATGCAAACTGGCTCCATGATTCAGATTTTGGTGCATCACAGGTGAATATCACAAAACACAACAAGGTTAAAGAAAGTAAAATGCGTAACTAGTGTTAAAAATGCTTACATGATCCTCAAATTCTGGACTTGTCAAATTGATAGAGAGGTTCCTCATCAACAACAAAACCTGAGAAAAGCCAAATAAAATCTCTCGAGTCAATTTGTGTTTTCCGGGTGACAAGGAAAACCAAAACCTGCAATTTCTTCAGAGGAATAAAGGCAAAACCAATGATTTTTATATACAAGAACGATATATTTTCATGAAAAGACTGAAGAGAAAAGGGTGAGGCAGAATGCAAAGTTGCTTCCACCCTCTTCACACGAAACATGATTTTTAATAACTATGCTCAATCTACTCTACACCCCAACCGACCTACTGAATGCAACACACATTGTGAGGAATCATGAAGGCATAAAAGATAGAAAAGATGAAAAAACAACTCACTGTTTCCAAATTTATTGGGTCCATCTGCTTCAATCTCTGCAAGTGATCACTGCCATTGGGGTCAAAGACATTTCCAATGAAGCTGTACACTTGAGCAAAGTCCGGCATAACTGCATTTGGAACAGTATGAACTCATCATGCATAGGATAGAAGAAGATTTACCAGCAGATGATAGACGATGCACACAATTCACAACACTATCTACAAGTCCAGTTGTGTATAATGAAAAAGAGAGGTTCAGATCCACAAGGCAGAAAGAGCCTTAAATGCCAGCAACAAGAAAGGGTATCATCCAAGGCACCAGGGAAGCTTGGCGTGATGGACATGAATCTATTCGACAGAGGTAATATCCATACATGCTTTATGATGTAAAATGAAAGCTAATTGTCAGTTTGATGCAGCATGAGCATCATTATAATTGTTGAACTACAAGATGTTAAGAAGCAGCAAAAAAATAAAGGATGATACAGAAAAGGTCGCTAGCAACAATGACTGAAAAGAGAGAGACTTGCAGAACATAACCCTTTTCCTTCAATAGGAAAGAGAAACCATTTTTTGCGCCTGAAATTACCAAACCATCAACAAATCCCAAATGCAACTTCCTTTTCGCTGCACTAAAACACAGCTAGAATGCTATCAACACTGACTTGATGACCAAGACACGTCATTAGAATATCACTAGAAGTCTGAAAGAGGAGAGAAGAAGTCCAGTGTTCATGTGGAACAGACACAAAAGCATGATTAAAGCTTAAATGCACTTGGTTCGTGAGTTGTGCTTTGGAAAGCCAAAAGGTTTTAAGAAGGAAAAAAGCCCATCATTTTTCAGCTACATCTGTATCTCAACTTCAAATAAGAAGCATGATACTGACCTCTTTCTGGCTTGCCCTGAGCCCGTTTATCAATTATTTTGCCAGTTTGCCAAGTCCTCGAGGCGCTTTCATTACTGCTACTGTAGCAACATTTATTTGCAATTGTTGGCCCAGCCAATCCCGCATCATCTGAGAATACACACATAATTTACTATAATAACTGTAGCTCTTGAAGAAGAAAAGAAAAGAAAAGAGGAGGAGGGGAGCTTAGAAGAAAAAAAAGATACCATTAGTCATCTGTGACATGCTGACTGGTGGTACAGAGTTAAAACTCCAGGTAGATAAAGCTCCACTTGTAATTGGATTTCCAAGAACTGATGTTGAATCAGGCCTGTAGAGATATCCAGGTTCAAGCAAAGCAGATGAAGATTGAAATGACCCAGTCACTTGGGATGCAACTGCAGCTGTTAGAGATACACAAACAAACAAAGATTAATCCAGAATTAGAAGAATTCAATCCACATCCTCCTCTCGCCTTCTCAAAATATTAACACAAAGTTTGAACATACTAACCACTTTTAGGAGCCTTTTGAGGGTAAGGATGAGCTGCCTTTCTCTTTGGCCGAGGTGGAGGTACATGTTCGCTTGTTCCACTCTTCTGAACCTTCAGAAAGTACTTCTGCGCATGGCTCCGTATCTGCCAACATCCATTAAATTTTACATGCAAAAACATTTTGATGGTGGACATGTGGTTCACGAATAGCTGCGAGTCTGTGACTGAATTGAAATACACCCAGACAGACACACAAAAGCACGAGAAAACACCTGACATATGCCCAGGAGGCCAAAACTCCCTCAAAATGTTTGAGTTTATGGTCTTGGGAGTAGTGAATCAATATACCACATCACAAGGAAATCTCTAAATTACTCTCATAAATAGGTGGTTTCATCATTTCTTTGATCAACTGTAATCATTACAACGAAAATATATTTACCGTTTCAGAGCTTTAACCTGTACGCAATAGATAGGTGTTATGCCTTTCACTAACAAATTTGTTCAAGTGATCAAGTCTGACTATGCAATGTAACCTCATAAGCATATATAACAAAATATATCAGATGGAAAATGAAGATAGGATGGAAGAACATCAAACCCAAAGAGTGATTTAACCTGCCACTTAAAGAAGATAGATTTGACTATTTAAGATACCTGTATGACAGTCTTTGACCCAACAAATGCTTCAATCTTCTTCCAATCACGATCAAATCTGTAACCAAAAGAATTTTAGGTTAGGACGCATGGTTTGTTAACAGACAAATCAGAAAGCGTGAATTATAGTGACATAGATAATCTCATAGAAAGTTTTATCACATAGTCACCTAACTGACTATAACAATATTCAAGTTATTAAGACCGAAACAAAAGTTTAGAAGCTTTCAATGTTAGGTTTTTCTGGTCAGAGCTTGATGAACGTGATAAATTGAATTGTTTTTATTATCAGAACATAAAATAACATTTTTACCAAAACAAGTAGTAAGATTCAAAATCTTTCTCTCTCCGTATTTCTTCAGCAATCAACAATCTTCCCACTTCTGCATCAAAGACTAAAGCTCCCATTTCAAAAACTAAATTAATATTAAAATTTTATATATATATATATAAGATTTCACTAACACAAGTTTACATCAGAAAGCAAACTCATTAGTAACCCCAAGTTCAAGTACCTTTAATTCCCTCAGTTTGTTATTCAAATTCTCTCGTTTAATTAATCACTGAAGTCTCAAATTCAAAATCCAAACTATAATTAAAATACAAAAAAATAATAATTAATAATTAAAACCCCGAATTGCCATGCCAATCATCAATGCCAAATTGAAAAAACCTTTATAATTTTTTATTCAATTTCTCTCATTTAGCTGACCAATTAGGTGAAACTAAATACAAATTCTCTTTTCTTGCAACCAAGCAAAACATATAAACTAAAAACCACCACCCAATAATAAAAATTAAGAAAAAGAAAAGAAAAGAAAGAAGATGTACACTAATACTTACAATTGGAGAGCTTCTAGAAACTTGTCGTGCTCTTGTTCAGTCCAGCTCTCTCTAGATTTGGTAATAGTATAAGGTTTCCGAATCTTCTTATTCGGATCCTCCGAGAACGACACCAGCTTATGATTATTATTATTATTAGTAGTAGTAGTATTAGCCGCTGAAACTGTATCATTACAAGTATCGGTAGCAGTATTAGTATTAGTTGGTGGCAGAAAGTTGACACCGGGTAACTCCATATGACTACTATTATTCATAGGATCGAAGAAATAAAACCCTAGAGCCGGGTTCGGGTTAACCGACACCATTAAAAGAGAACAAACCGACTCTGTTTTTCTTCCTGTTTAGGTTCCTCTGGGTGGTCTTGTTGTTATGTTAAGGTTTTTGTACCGCGTGTTCTGTCCTGCAAGGAAGAAAGACAACAAAGGAGGAGAAGCGTGTTGGGTGAGTCTTTTCAGTTAAGGTTTTTGTGCTGAGCGTTGTGTCTTGCAAGAAGGAAATAAAGTGAGAAGAGAAGATGTCCAGAGTAGATGTGTGGTTTATAAATGATTGATTGATGGTTTTATAAATAATAGATTAGAGAGAGAGTGTGTGTGGGAGTTGTGATGGTGGTGTTAGTGGGCTTGGAAATGATCGTACACGTGGCAGTGTTGTTGTCTCGATCGAGAGTTAGGTAACCCGTGGACTCGGCAAACGGCAATTTTTGTTACAGTTACGTGGGTTTCCTCGTTTTTTTTAAATAAGGTTGGGGAAGTGACCTTTGGGCACGAATTTTTTCGAAAAATAGCAGTTCGGTAAGAATCTTAGAAGAATGATACAGGTGAAAAATATATTTGAAAAATAGTGCAGTTTAAATATAAACATGTTTTTAAATATTATTTTTATACATGTATGTTATTTTTAATAGTAGTTATTTAATCATGTTTTTAAATATATTATTTTGCAAATTAATTAATTTAAACTTGACTAAAATATAATATTCAAGATCCAATGCACAAGAAAAAAAAAATAATGTAATGTGATAGGAGAGAGAAATGAAAGAGAAAAAAAAATAAATCATTAGAAACACACTAGAGCTCTATTTTTTATACATCCGATATTGTTCAAAAAAATCTCGACAAAATAATTCTAACAACTTCCAAACAAGATCGTAATCAACCCTAAATTAACCCCGAACAAAACTTCTAACCAATTACAACCTTATTTAGTGGTCTTCAATCATCTCGTCGAAATCTTTTTAACGATAATAGATATGTTGAAAATGAAGCCTAGTGTATCTTTGGTAACCTTTTTTATTATTATTCTCTTATTCTTTCTCATGCAATGTCTGCTTATCTATTTTTTTAAAAAAAATTTATTAGATCTTAAATTATAGTATTTACATATAATTTTGGGTTTATTTTTGTACTTATTTTATTGAGAAATAACTTTTGAAACAAGATGT
>Ga0307511_10003486_pt1 | contig 16164 bp, 16 predicted proteins | sample 13_EM_MG_FD_200266 | JGI IMG/M metagenome (GOLD analysis project Ga0307511, IMG submission 200266) | Populus trichocarpa ectomycorrhiza microbial communities from riparian zone in the Pacific Northwest, United States - 13_EM | ecosystem: Host-associated > Plants > Roots > Unclassified | place... | reverse complement strand
AAGGCAATCTTACAGCACCAGAAGGCGAAGATTGCCTTAGCATCAACATCTGGACGAAACCAGGAAGAAAGGATGCCCCAGTTTTGGTATGGATCTATGGTGGAGGGTTTATTTACGGCACGAGCAACAGTATCTTGTATGATGGGACGCACTTTGCCGCGAACAATGAAGCTGTTATAGTTTCTCTCAAGTAGGTTACTCCTTCGAGCTTCAAATCCAGTGCAGGGTCTGAGCAGTGTCGTACCTGGACTTATATTAATTAGCCATATTAAGCTACCGCGTAAGCGTATTTGGCTTCCCAAATTCCCCCGCCGTGTCAGCAGAAAACCTAGGCATACTCGATCAACGGCTTGCTCTCGAGTGGATCCGGGACAACATCAAATCCTTCGGGGGGAACCCATCCCAGATGACTCTCTTCGGGCATTCTGCTGGTGGTGTTTCCGTCGAGATGCACTCCTACGCCTGGGCTCGTGACCCAATAGTGAAGGGCTATATCCCTCAAAGCGGCACTGCAGGGTTGACTCCCACGATTGGCAGTGGGGATAACTATTACCGTTGGGGTAATCTCACGGAGAAAGTTGGCTGCGCAACAGCGGGCACGGAGAAACAAAAGCTTAAGTGCATGCAGGCGTTATCATGGGAGAAGATTGTTGGTGGTATGAAGACATTGGATTCATGCAATAACGCCTGGGGAGCCTTTGGCCCGAGAGTGGACGGGAAGATTGTATTCTCTGTTGAGGAATATAAGAAGCGTGCTGAAAACGGTTTATTTGCAAAGCTTGTGAGTATTGTCATTTCTCACGAATCGAGGGCCAGTAGGCTGTTCACATTTCCATTCCTTACCAGTGGTGGCTTGCATGCTTGGAATACATGTTGGAGCACGTTGCTGACCGTGAAATGTCAACTCTCCAGCCGATGTTAATAGGAAATACGGACGCAGAATTCGGCCCAGGAGTCATAAACCCCAATTGCACTGGAGGCATCCAACTTCCAAAAGGCTTGACGCCTGAACAATTAGCTGTAGTCGTTAGTGCCGTTGCTTTTACTTGCCCCGCAAAGGAGGCTGCTCGTGTTAGGTATGCAATACCTATATATACGTTTCAATATCGACTATCAACCGTGGTTTGAGCCTGACTAACCGCTTGTTCTACACAGGGCTCAACACAAGGTCCCTATCTGGCGATACCGCTACTTCGGCTCCTTCAACTTCAACACCACCTACGACTTCCACATTGGTGCTGCCCATGGCGCGGAGCTCCCCGTTCTATTCGGCACAGCCCTCTACATTGGGAATCCCCCCGCCCGCGAGCGAGCATTAATCAAGTGGATGCAAGCTGCCTGGACTGCCTTCGCCGCAAATCCATACACTGGACTCACTTCTGAACCATTCAAATTGTCTCTCTATAAACCCGTCAGTCTGTCGCCTACGCTTATCAGGCTTGCCTATAAAGAGGAGGTTGCACCGAGTATGGCGTATCCTCTGGAGTATGATTGGATCTGTTATTTGGTGGATTTGATACCGACTGGACTGAGAAGGCGGGTGGAGAGCATAAGGCATGGAGTGGATGTACAAACTGCGTTGCAAGGGATGACTGCGGAGGAGCTGGCTGAGGTGGTGAGGTGGGCTAGCAAGGATGCGGGGCATAGGCTACATCGCTAAGCTTTGTCGGGCATCGTGGACTTGGGTATGCGGCACCCCCGTAAGTTAGGCACGAGACTACGGAAATTGCACTACAGTATAGGTGTCATGACAGGGTCCTGGAAGGCTTAAACTTCTATACACGACCCAGGAACCCAAGTCAAGCTGTGGGTATATAGTATTTATATATTTTTAGTAATTGTGGTAGTTACGACCTGCATTTAATTGCAAACAAGTGACTGGCATCAGGCTCAAGCACTGAATCCCTTTTACGTTAAGTAGCTATTCAGAGTGCAAGCATTAATCTCCGAATGTGCCATCACACTGCCAGCCGGGAAGCCGGTATCATTTCTACTGGTGCATTGATAAACGAGCTGTACAAAGGCTATAGGTACCATCTGTATGCACCTCTTACTAGCCGCGACCGTTCGAGCCAAATACCTAGATGTTGGTATCCCCAATAGGTGTTATTTATTCAGGCTCATGAATAGTCTCGGCGCCGATTGTGTTCTAAACCCGCGAATATATTCTTTTAATTGAATACATATTCAAAAATCTAAACTCCAGAGCTAGGGGCATGGCTTACTAGATGTGATTGACCTGAAGCGCTGGCGGCAATTACAGGGAAATACTCCTACCGGCAATCATGTTAATTAATTATAAGGTCTCTCTGTGTTGGAGTTTTGTTTTATGACATAGTACGATCCTGATTGGATCCTAAACCTGAAAGTTGGGAGGATGGTGGACATCAGATTTGTACCCTCACCCAACTCCAATTACACTGCCCTGATATAATATTATAATGCGAAGCCACATTCCTCCGTGCAACGAGAAGACAAACTCCCCCAACGTCAAATTACAAGTATTAGAAAAGCTGCAAATAGAGAAAAACTATAATATAAAACACTAACGGATGGAACATGGGGAACGCACGGTTTAGAAAGTAAGAACGTGGACCAGTCGAATGGCTCAGAATATTAAAATACCAACAGTTCTAAAACATTTAGGAACCCATGTCCATAACCGAAGTGACGGATTACATATATATGAAACAAGCACCAGACTAAGGATTTCGCTGAAATATAGGATGAGTTCTGAGAAAGCCTACGGGTGGCCGCAAGCTGCATGGTCCGGCAAATTTAGAGTACAACTTTAGAGGGCACATCACCACCGAGCTCTGGCGTTACCAGCCCGAGCCCGACCGCCCAATCCCTTCGCCCAGTCTCACTTATCAATTCCTGTGCCAAATCCAGTCGCCGATTATACTTTTTCGGGCCCCGAGTAACGGTCACGACTCTCTCGTGAAGATGTAAGCCTCGCAATAATTTATTGCTCAGACCCAGAAGACCAACTTCCACGAATAATAATGCCATAAGCATGATATTTCCAAAGGTGGTCGCATTGGCGGACAGTGCAGCCGTCACGTAAACGAGCAAAGTAGCTCCAGCAGCAGCAAAACTCTCGATTGCTGTCATATCCTGTAGCCATTGACCTGACGTTACGGCCTTAAGGTCGTCCACCAATCCTCTCATGCGAATCCAGCGATCCTGGGATACCAAAATCAACAGATCCCCATATACACCTGGCTCAGGCGCGCCTTTCCAGTCGGTCGTGCTTCGTCTCCGGATAATGACGACATTTATCGCCCTCGCAAATATCAAGACCCCAATAATCCCAAATGTCCACCATTCATCGTAATATGCCAACACAATCTCCGATGCTACAGTCAAGATTGGTGCCAGCAAGTAAACAAATCCAGCAAGTGGACCACCGTCCAGCAGCGAGGTTCCATTCTGTGCGTGAACCCCAACCTCAACGAGACAACCGGCTCTACCGACCATCTGTAGCCAGCCGACCATAGCTTGATTTTCCACACGAAAAACGTATCCTGAAGTGAGTGCTGCTGTTGGCGGTAATTCTCCTCCGGCGTTTGCGAACTCGGCGGAGCGTTGGTGAAGATGAATACCCGGAGCAATGACAAGAATGTCGAACCACGACGATTTTCCCATGAGTGCGGTTCTTTCGGCAATGGTCGTTAAGTCTGCGAGAGCGACAATACCCCCCGACTCCACGACAAAGCGTGGTAATTGTTGCATGTTCACCATCGTTTGGTGAAAAAAAAATATCCGGTTGTTATGTACGGTTGATGAAGATCCGGGACGAAGTTGCTCAATTCAAGTTCAGGAAGCAATGGTGCCGACCCTGAGACATTTTGTGCAGACATTTCCGTAGAGCGACGCTGGCCATTGTTCACAATTGATAACTACATATTTATCCCTGTCTGTTGCTTCTAAATCTAAGTGATACAGTGGCAAAAAGAATTGGACACCCCCTGCATAAAGAGGCCCAAACACTGCATAAAGAGGCCCAAACACTGCATAAAGAGGCCCAAACACTGCATATTTGAGACTTTTGTATGGGTTTGGGTTGGATGATATACATTGCATTTGTATGCAGCGTTCAATTCTTATTGCCACCTAGCTGTACATATAGTTTTTGCCTAGTGCCCCAGGCCTCAGAATACGGGCCACAAGCCAAACCCGGCACAACCCACCTGTGGAGGGATTTGCACAGGATTAGTTTCTCGAAGCCCGAACAACCAACCTCCTTTGCGTGCATGATGCAAGCACTGCGCCGCAACCAGCGAAGCTGCAATTGACTAGTACTCTCTGGGGAACTTAGGTGCACGGTTTGAACGCTCTACGAGCGGCCTGTGCCAACCAGACTAGGTTTGAACCAAAGAGCGCACCACATAACAAACGTTTACCGGGAAAACTGGGAAATAAGACAACTTGTCGAAAATCTTGATCTTGCCTTTTGTGGTAGCCTCGTTACTATTTGTGGGCAGATCGACGACCTTGGCTCGAATTCTGACTAATTCTACAGCGATGTCTCAAAAACTGACAAGGTGTCTTATTTCCCAGCTTTCCCGGTACATAGGCCTTAAGTACCGTAGTCTCTAATGGCTTTCCCTAAACCTTGTAGGGTTGACCTACTTTGCTTACTTTGTGAGGGAAAAGTGCCACAAATTCCATCGAAAAAGGTTTAGTTGTCCGATAGAATGATGGCATAGAATTTTTTTTTCAGTGCAGGATCAAAACCAGAAATATCACCACAGACGACACATCGGCAAAGGCATCACCTTAGCTCTTCTGTGGGAAATAATTTTCAACGGATAGCCCACCCACAAGGGTGGCCTGCGAGTGCCAGTTGCTGGCATTGTGTGCTGGCTTGTAATTAATTGGTTGAGATGCCACGGATGCATGCAGATAGTTTAAGTGCGATCAGCCGTGACTCAACCAGTGCTGGAATTGCTTCCCCATCCGACTATGTGTGCCACTTTAGAAGAAGCAATTTGAGGCACTGAACTCAACTCGTACCGTTGTACATACATACAGGGAATGTATATTAGTAGGTACAGTAGGGTAAAGGGGCAACCAGACTGAAGGGGCTACCTTAGTACTTAGAATCCTCCTTTCCATTGACTGCTGCCATAGCTCTAGTTGATTTGATTCTAACCAGATTAAGTAATTAGTCCAATTAATTGGGAAGTGACTGCCCAGAGAAGCATAGTGTTTGAGTAATCCATTATCTAAATAAGGCACTGTAGGGTGCTTCCTGACAACTGCGAAATCCCTCTATTAGATAGGTATTGGGCGATTTTCGCTGCAAGAATAGGGTATTCAATAGTCTGAGCTTCTTCGCCCCGCTCTTATACGAACCCTTAATAGGGTATTCAAAATTAGCTTTTACACTTGGGGATCGTAGAGCAAGGGATCTTTGGGTTGAGGGTAGTGCTAATAAGCATGCAAAAAGTAAAATGTCGACATTTGCTTTGGAATACAAGATACGGATACCCATTATGTCTTGTCTACTGTGTGTGTGAATCAGTCTTCGGACTTTGTTGCGCTATATATACGTATTCTAGCCCTACGAAAGACGGTTTACCAACATAAACATGTGAAGTCACTCGGTTAACATAACGCATTGCAAAATGTGGCGCTATTAGTCTCTCAGGGTTGAGGAGCGATACCAGTTTTGCTACCCTTGAGTCACAAAATGTAAACCTTTAGTAACCAGACTAACCCTTAGTGATCACCAGCGATTCTCAATTTGACCTGGTACTCACGAGCGCAAGCTTAGTGCAATACCAAGATGTGCGGAGCGGAGTATAAAGTAGGAGTCAGAGAACCATACCAAATGGGCACAGATTAACAGGGTCCGACGGGTTATCACTATGGAACATCTATTGGAGGGGGTAAAGATGTGCTTTATCTAGTGAGTAATTAATTCGCAGTGATTGACCAGGTAAGCGGAAATCGTTGTGAGGGTAAAACAGTGAGTGACTGGGTGCTTAGACACTCTGAGGAGGGCAGTTAAAAGTGAGTACAGGCGCAATATTCATGGCTTAGCCTCGTTCAATGACTCACTTAGATACCGCAGGTGCTCGAGTTATATGCTAGCGTGCTGTTAGCTATCTGGTCAGAAGTACTATGAAAAGTTGTCGCGGGGTGCGCTCGCAAGGCATCAGTATGCTACCGGACGACCACCCCTACAAAGAAAGGTCAGTGAGGTACGGGGTAGGCCGGTGGCAATGCTGCACAAGTCTTCTGAGACTAGGCAACGGTTATCTTAAGATCTTGTGCATCTTCCGCTCACCTTTCCTATTCGCTAATTTATGCACAACTTTACCCGCACAGTCGGAACTCGAGTCTCAGAGTTTAGCTCACTTTTAGTTAGTCATTTGGTGAATACACTAATAGCGAGAAGGAGTGGCTGAAGGTGAGTACCTGATACACCCTTTAAAGCTGATGCACTACATCGCTCACTTATATATGCACTAGCAGCTGGTGGGCCAGATAGTGAGCTATGCAGTGAGTTCCCAGTAGTGTTAGTTACCCACTGTCCCCCTCACTTGGCGTACAGCAAGGACCTCTGCTATTGACTATGTAGGTACGTGAGCATGCCCCAGAATACTTATATAGTCCGAATCAGACAATATATCTAGTCCGGTGAGGTATGATGCATGTACATATACTCTTAAGTAAATAGGAGTGCATACTCTGGTCTTGTCATTCGCCTCCGAATGTCAAAAATCGGCAAGGCTTTAAATTCTACTAGTATTTTGGAGTGGATGAAATCTATTTAAAGTCTAGGTACAAGTCCAGTTATAATTTATTACTCTTTAACTAGTAAGGGTTGTCAGGAATTTAGATAAGTTGATTGAATCGGAGTTGCACTAAACAAAACTGCCGAGGTAAAGGAGTTCCTACTAACAGTTGGTAAACACATCTTAACTCATTAATATGCTTAGGTCCCCCTTGCATGTCTTCCCCGCCACATTAAATTGTTATAGAAAACTCCGAACCCGCTGCAAATACCTGCTTAATTCTTGCTACCCTTAATCCAGACGCTCTTGCTACCTCTCAATCCCCATGATTCTCCTCTATTCAATCGATGAGAAGCTCTACATCCGGCTTCTCCCAAGTGAAGTATCTGGCTTTCGCAGCCTTAGTGATCGCAGTGGTGGTTGGTGTGGAAGAGGATATTATGGCAGAGGTTTGTTCCCGGTGTACTAGTGAACAGCGGTAAATTCACAATCAATTGCCTGAAGAGAACCTTAAATGAACCAGGGAAACTAGGAAGAGATGCGGAGATGTTGCGGGGTCTGTTAAGATATGAGTGGAAGGATAGGTTTCATAGACTTGCGATAGAAGGATTGATTGAATTGTCTTATTTATCGGTGGTAATTACCACCATATATATACATGAATATTCCTACACGTGATCTTTCTGTTGCATACATCATATCCCGGCATTATATGCTTTTCACCATAATATAGGCTTCTGGCGGTTCATGCTCATAATGCCTACATCATGTCCCAACATCTCGGGTGTGTGTGATCGGTAGAGTGTATTCCTTACAGGGTCAGTAGAGGGGAACCAACCTGTCGGGTAAGGCGCTCGACAAACATGTAAAGGAAGAGTTGAATTCATCCGCCTAAAGATAGTCGGATACATCATATTTGATTTTTACACGTAGATCTCGGTTCTCGGTTCGGCTAATACTCCACCGAATGGCGATCTACCGAAACCACAGCCGAGCGATCTTGGCAAAATCACTGGGGAGACTGATGTTCTTTTTTGACTAGTGTCGTGCCTTTTTTCAGCACCTTACGGGAAATCAAAGTCTTTGGGTTCTCGAGGAGCATGGTCGCAAGGCTGAAACTTAGCCACCAGGAGTGGAGCCTGTGGCTAAATTCGACTCAACATGGGGAAGCCGACTAGGTCTAGATATATTAAGGATACGGTGGTTCGTTAAGGATATCGGTAAGCGACCAGGATCGAGACCGCGGAATTTAGCCAGCAAAATTCAGCGAGTGGGCAGTATGTTTGGCATTGGGAGTATAAATAAGGTCCAGTATTTCCAGGTACCGTTATACCAGTCAGCTTCAGGGTATCAATATACGACGCCATGGTTCACCTTGCATTCATCACTGCCCTGTTGACGGCCAGTGCGGTTGCGTTGGGCTCTAGCTTGCCATTTCCTCATGGTCTGGACGAACGAGCGGATAATGGACATCAGGATGCTGTAAGTACGCCGTGACTTTCGGAACTTTCCAATCTCAATAGTAGGCGCATTGGTAATATATTAATTGGAATTCTGATAGGTCACATGGGATGAGCATTCTTTAATGGTAAATGGAGAGCGTATTCTGATATTATCCGGGGAGGTGAGTGCTTACCGGAAATAAATTCATTGTTAGCATCAATTCAGTCATGAATGACCGCCATATCCGAATCTAGGTGCATTCTTGGAGGTTAGGACGTAATTCCGCTTTTAGACAAACGGTGACTGACAGATTTCGATATGGCAAAGGATGCCCGTTTCATCACTCTGGGTCGATATATTCGAGAAAATCAAAGCCCTAGGTTTCAATACGGTGAGCTTCTACGTTCACTGGGGACTCGTAGAGTATGCCAAGGACGACTTCAACTTCGACGGCCACCTCAGCCTGGAACCGTTCTTCGAAGCTGCCAAAAAGACGGGAATGTATCTCATTGCCAGACCAGGACCCTACATCAATGCAGAGACCACTGGTGGTGGAACTCCGGGCTGGGGTGCACGAGTTCTGGGTGCCTGGAGGACCTCAAATCAGACCTATCTAGATGCAATGGAGGGTTATACTCGACAAATTTCAAAGATACTCGCGCCCGCACAGATAACGAACGGCGGGCCCCTTATTTTGGTGCAGCCTGAGAACGAGTTTTCATATTGTTTCGAAATCCCGAATTGCCCCGTCCCTTGGCCACAACCAAAATACATGCAGTACTTACAAGACCTTATGCGTGAAGAAGGGCTTGTTATTCCTACAATCACGTTAGTAGGCCAATTTCCCTGCATCGAAGTAGAGGGGTGTCCGCTGATCATTGTCCCGCTATACCTAGAAACGAAGTCCAGTATACATCCGCCAACTACCAACCGGGATCAGGGTATGGTGGAGTTGACATTCGCGGATATGACAATTATCCCCTGAGTAGGTCGACCCTTCGCATCACATGTAAAGACAATTTTGGCTCTGACCATGTTCCAAATGATAGGCTTCATTTGTAACGCCACCTCGACATGGCCTGATGGAAAGCTGCCGACAGACTTTTGGCAGCTGAACCACGAATTGTCTGGTGGAAATCCGAATTCTATTATGGAAGTGAGTTCCGCGGCATTGAGGGTACAGCAAGGTCTCCTAACTGAGGAGCGTTAGATGCAAGCTGGTGCCCATGGCAGATGGGGCTGGTTTAGCCCCGAGGACTGCGCCAGTTTCATTGGATCAAGCTTTAAGCGCGTATTCTATAAGAACTATGTCTCTTTCTCCACAAAAATATGGAATTTTTAAATGGTAAGTCGTTAAGTATTACTGTGCCCCTCAGGTGAGCTAATAGTTATTAGATGTATGGTGGGACAAACTGGGGAGGTATTGCCTCGCCAGCCACAATCACTAGGTTTGTTTCTTGAACTACTCACTCTAGGTAGCTGTGTTGACGTCTACTGGTAGTTACGACTATGGGAGCCCCATCAAGGAGAATCGGTTACTTACCCGTGAGAAATATTCGGAACTCAAGCTTCTTGCACAATCCCTCCGCGTATCTACAGCGTACCTTACCACACGCCCTCTGAATCAGTGGCCTGTAAATACCATCAATGGTTCTGAATTCAGCACGAACCCTGTATTAGCCGTAACGCAGTTGGCCGATGTCGTTGGGAACAAGACAGTGTTTTGGATTGTTAGGTAAGAATTGACGATCGTTAAATTGAGGAGCATCTGCTTATGGATACTGTCGAACTCAGGCACGCCGCGTATAACTCGCTTGAAAATTCTGCATATAAATTGCAACTCCCGACGAGCATTGGTACTTTTTCCATCCCCAGGCTTCAGGGAACTCTGACACTTGACGGTCGGGACTCAAAGGTGGGCACTAACTATGGAATGGAATATACTTACATACTGCCTCCAGTTACTAATACAATACTTGTTATAGATTCATGTCACGGATTATGATATTGGCGGAAATCTGAGACTGTTATACTCATCTGGGGAGATCCTTACCTGGTATATGTGTGAGGCCCCCCCAGTTGATATCCAGTTCTAATCATATTCAAAATTAACAGGAAGAAGTTCTCGTCTAAGACGATAATCGTACTTGGTTTCCCGGGTGAAGTTCACGAAACCGCCTTTTTAATTTCAACCGAAAAGTCCGCCAAGCCCAAGGTCATTGTAGGAAATTCACTTCAAACCTCCTCCACCAAAGATGGCATCGTCACGATTAACTACAAGATAACTGCGTCCCAAACTGTCATCTCGATTGGGAGTCAATTGGAAGTGATCATTGTCAACAGGAATGCAGCATTCGATTTCTGGGTTCCCAACGACATCGCCATCGTGAAGAGTCCCTACCTGATAAGATCTGCGGAGATCACCAAGTCTGGAACGTTAGCTTTGCGGGGAGATTTGGATCAGACACGAGCTGAAGTCGGAGTTTTTGTGGATGATGCTGTGCGTACGGTGAGCTTTAACGGTCGAGCGGCTGCTGTGCGGAAGACCAGCTATGGATCATTAACTTTCGAACTGCGCACATCGGATCTCCGTGTCGCTTTACCAAACCTCGCAAGATTGGATTGGGTAAGATAATATCCCCCTTGGAGCAAAGAAAGTCGCCTCTGACAAGTATATATATGTGGGCAGAAATATATCGATGGGCTTCCTGAAGTAAAGGCTGGATACGATGATTCAAAGTGGATCACGGCAGACTTAGTCAACACCACAAATCCAAGGAAACCAACAACCCCTACCAGTCTATACTCAAGTGATTATGGGGTATGTAATCCTTGTAGTGTACTGATACTGCATATATAAAAGACTAAGAACTCATTAGTTTCACACAGGAAATATTTTGTGGCGAGGACATTTTACTGTAGCTGGACATGAACAAAAATATCACAGTCGAAGTCCAGTCGAGATGTCAAGGTCAAATGTCGCACTACGTTTTTATATACCATTAGTTCGGTTTATTAATAAGTTTGGGTATTTGTTATGAGGAAAGGCTTACCTGTAGAAACGAATTCCAGGTTCCTGCATGCCATCCAATGGGCTCCCACGTTTCCAGGACCCTGTATTCACCCCCGGCTGGTGATAACCTTGACGTTCAGCGTAAAGTCCACCTTCGTTGACTGGGCCGCGCACAAGGTCAACGGGCTGCTTGAAGTTAGTTGTCGCCTTGTTTTACCTCCTTGCTCCCAGAAATTGCAATAAAAGAGGAAGATTGCTCACATGTTCTCCACCAAGATTGCCAGTGACTTTCCATGAGACTGATGGCTGGGTAGAACCTGTCCCACCAAGCTGGTAATTGAGAATACCCCGGGATCTACCCCCACCCCTGTCAGAACAAAAGTGAACGCTATCCTATCTCAATCTGGTAATACCTTGTGTAGATCCCCACCTGGACCATAGTTCTGCTCCAACCCCATGTGGTCCTGGATCACGGTAATGACATGCTTACTGCCTATCTTCAGGACGGGCAATTTTGCTGCTAATATCACACTTGCGACGCCAGCAGCACCTGAATAATATGCGAGTTGCTGGTTATCAAGATACAAACTGGCGGAGAAAGCAGCACCCTGCAATTACTCGAGTTAGTACGTATGTTGAGCGCAGTAGTGGCTTCACTTACCCTGGTCTGGATGTCCCCATCTCCTTCAACTTTGTCAACAACACCGTTCCTGTGAACTATCGGGCACAATTGTATGTGAATGGATATCAATTCGGTAAATATGGTAAGTATCATCCTTATACTCCTAAAGCTCGAGTTGGCCTGACATTTGGTGACAGCGAGCAATCTTGGACCACAAAAAAGCTTCCCAGTCCCGCAAGGCGTTCTAAATCACCGGGGGCTGAATACTGTTGCTTTGTCCATTTGGGCCTTTGAACCCCGAGCGAAGTTGGCTGGTTTCTCGCTTGCTGCGGATGGTATCGTGGAAAGCAGCATGTATCCCGTACAGGCGGTGCCACAACCCCATTGGAAACGCAGGGACGCTTACTAGTCCTGGGCTGAAATTTTTACTGTATATATTCACTGTTGTTAGTATGAGCGGGGGAATTGATGTGTTTGAGTGAGATTGCACTTTGATCACTACAACCGATAAAATGAGCATATGAATATAGAGACAACTTCGCATCTATAAAGTTAGACTAACTGGAGTTGGTTGTGATGGTTTGCCGGGATGGTTTTCAGGATGGTGGTGGACCCCGCCGGTGGTTTGGGATTGAGGAGGGGTTGCTGGCGGGTTTTGGAATAGAGAGGGTTTGAGAGGATGGTATGAAACCGGAGATCGGAGTTAAACTTCTATGGTGGGAGTGGCATGTCATACATATGTCTAGTCTCGTTTGAGATAGACTAATTGTTCAGAAAGTGTCCGGGACGCATAAAACTAGGCTGGGCACCGCAATTCTGCATATGAACAGTGGGCTTCGCCAACCAGACAAGGGGCTGTGTTGGAGAGTGTAACCGCTAGGATAAAACGTGATCACTTGGGTACCAGGTTTGCCTAGACACCGATACGCTCACAGCTTGCCCCCCTCCCCCCCCCCTCTGCCTGCTCAGTGGCCAGCTATATCGTCCATATGCAGAATTGCGGTGCCCAGCCTAGTTTTATGCGTTCCGGACACTTTCTGAACCAGACTGTATGTATGGTTAGTCTGGTCGCCCATAGGACAGTAGACATAGTTATATTCCTTGGTTGCATAATTTCGGTGGGGTGACTCAGCGGAGTTCATATGTTAGGTTGAGCTTAGCTAGGCACAAGCTTCTTACAATACTCAGAACCATAGCCTACACTTGCTCCCGTCATGTAGCGGGGCAGTGCTAGCCCTATGCACTTGGGCCAACCTGGGGTCACCTGACCCCGGGAACTTGTGGCCCTCTCTAAGATTTTGTACTCTAGCTCTGGCCCATACATGGAGTTCGCCGGAGTAGATGAGCTTTCAATATAGCTTGTGTTTATTGAATTCTTTACATTTCTCTGATGCTTGAGTGATGCTCCGCTCCTTGTAGGGGGTAGAGATGGCGCTTATAATGCGCAGTGGCTACAGTTGCCGTAGTCAAGCTGGGGGGGTACCGATCCATAAGTAACTACCAATCGGGTAAACATGAGTGTCTGACGCGGCTACACATGAGTATTTAATAATTAAAAAATGAGTGTCTTAGGCTATGGTAGATATCTTTTATAATTGTTCGTACTAAGAATATCATTGGTGCAGCTACCGTCTCGGGGTTAACGTCACCTACCATTTAGGTGGAGGCTATGCATGCGCAATATGTGACGGCAGGTGGCCTTGAATTCATCTCAGGTGGGGCTGAATCTATCAATATCAGGCTCATCACCGATATATTGGCTATCTCATCCACCAACGTGCAACTGTCAAATCTATACCCATTAAGCGTTTGGTCAGTGACCCCGAACACCTCCGGTGATCAGTCTTGTCGATATATATACTGCTTGCCTTCCGCAACTATTCCCAGGCCACCAGAAATCCGGGAGCCAACCAGCACTATGTATGTCCACGATAGAGAGGGCTCTGTCGGTACACCTACCTCACTCGGTACGTGTATACACAATTTATTGTCACATTACAATATTGATTCTATTTTCTCACGCCTTGATCGCGACTATTGGCGACCGGAGATGTTGTTCATCAGGCCATCGACCATGGAGTCCGAGGCACAGCTATGGCTCTTAGTGATGTCTATCATCAAGTCGTTGTACCTTGTCAGGAAATTTAAATTTGGCAACGAGTTCGGCCAGGTTCCTGGTTTCGGACGTGCAGAGGCGCATAAACTAGTGCTACATTATTCCATGGATCACATAATAGACGACCTTATCCAGAGTCTTGTTGGTATATTCGCCACGTTTGGCGTGGCCAAGGGGGATGGGGACTTCCGTAAGTCTGGGCCAGCTGCAGAGCAGTCGGTAAGGGCGACCACTACTGCACTGGTATATTTATACGAGTTCCTTGCAATGACGGGACCCGAGAAACCCTGGCGGCTTCCCCCCCAAATAACCAACAGCTTTGAGTCCGTCGAGGTTCAGAAATATAGGAATATGTATTGGAAAGTAGGTGAGCTTGGACCAGATACGTCACTTTTGCGGACCCACGGCCGGCAAAGTGTACGCATCGAATATTTAGAAGCTACGAAGTTCATGTCCAGTGGATTCCCGATCACGGAATCACGCTTATCCCGTAGTGATAGATTATACACTTACATACCAGAGAACATACGACAGCGTTTGTTCGAGGAGTGGGGCAAGTTCAGAGTTAACTTCGAACTTTTGGAAACATTCAATGTCTTTGTCGCAGAGACTGGGTACATAAGGTTAGCTACTTTATTATTGGAGGAGCATAGCAGGCGGTGAGTATAATGGAACTGCCCTTAGGCCCACTCCCATGGTACTTTTCAGGGCCTGGACTATGATTTCTGTCATTATTCTATATAGTAGCAGTCCGCTGATTCAATTTTAATTATACGCTCATAGCCTATCCGACACCGCAGCCGAAGCGGACGCTGAGGAGGATGAGGGAGATGAGGAGGACGTGGAGGACGTGGAGGAGGTAGAGGAGGTGGTGGAGGCGGAGGTGGATGTGGAGGACTCAATTGACCATGACCTTATTATTTACGATGACACAATTGGCACCGAGGGTGCCGACGTCAGGTATGACGAATAATCATGAACAGTTCCTATCCTTTGTCCAAGCACTTAACAGCTAACCCCAAGGCCCAATCCCCAGCCCTTATTATGATTTCTCGGCCCCTCCACTCGGGAATGTGCTCGAAGACTATCTCGGCTTGGCTGAGGACTCTGTAGGAACTAGCGGCGATAACTTCTATACGGCGCAGAACTCGCTATCGTATTGCTCTGGGCCACCTGTTGAATCCCCATTGGCATCTTTCATGTCCGGAAGATCCGACCTGTCGATCGAACGACAAGACAACTATTCGTTGAGAAGTGTCGACTCTCGGGTTTCGTTTCTGCGTCGCCATCTAGAGAACTCGGAATCCGTGGGGACTCGCGGAAACAAGTACTATACAGCACAGAACTCACCTGCACCAATCAGACATACCGGTACATTTGGACCTTTAACGGGTTCTCCATTGGGATCTTTCATGTCTGGGAGTTCCTACGTATCCATTGAACGGCAAGACAACTATTCGTTGAGAAGTGTCGATTCTCGTGTATCCTTCTTACCGCGGCGAGATCGAAATTCTGACCACAGCGACATCAAGGAAGGAGCTGAAGGCGAGGAAATTCAGGGATTTTTCAAAGCGGGTGATCTTGAGGAAGAATTTGGAGGCGGTGACGTCCCAGGGGAAGTTGAGGGGATGTTACCGGCCCAGAGTTAGGGATTGCAGCACTGCAAAATAACTAGTAAGGCCCATAGACGTGGACACTGTGATTCTCGGTAGACTTATGTACGCGTGAATTTTTCTGGCTGCCTGTATGATCTTATACTCAGGATAGCCCTTTCGATTACGGAGAGCTTAGGTATGCTAGTACATGATAATGATATAGGTATTTTCTTTTTTTTTGTTGGGACTTATTACTCATATTGATATAGGTAAAATTTTATACATATAGTATGTACATCTATGTATATCGGACAGTTTAACGTTCCCTTCCTGCCTTTTTTTTCTTTTTTTATTGCATCATTTTTTATCACTCGTGTTCAATACATCTACATACGTTGTGACGCGGCTCCTCTGATGCTACCGCTTCATTGCTTCCATATGCTATTTTAGACATTGCCCCAAGACGGTGACATCAATTTCCAATTATCAAGCCAAGCCCCAACATGACAGGATAAGGCAGTCGCTTCACCCCTCCACCACCGGCTGACACGCCACATATATCGCTGCCTGTAACTCCACCCTCCAAATACCATCCCCGAATTGGCTAAACATATCGTTCCCCAGCC
>Ga0307511_10003484_pt1 | contig 16165 bp, 11 predicted proteins | sample 13_EM_MG_FD_200266 | JGI IMG/M metagenome (GOLD analysis project Ga0307511, IMG submission 200266) | Populus trichocarpa ectomycorrhiza microbial communities from riparian zone in the Pacific Northwest, United States - 13_EM | ecosystem: Host-associated > Plants > Roots > Unclassified | place... | reverse complement strand
TATGAGGAGGCATATAAGAAAGAGGTAGAGAGAATTAAGGAGGAGGGGAAGGCCGTGGAGACTAATTTAACGGCGGAGAGCATCGGGGCTGTGGAAGGGACGGGGGCGAAGTGAGCAGGTGCAGGCGGGGGCGGGAGCAGGACGGTCGGTAGTGGATGTGAGATATACCGAAGGGCAAAATAAGTTCTGGGTTAGAATGGGTTTAGTGTGGGTGGCATTTTCAAAATATTCTTCCGCATTGTGTTGCGTTGTTTAGGGCAGTTCTCGAGGGTTGGGTTGGCCTGAGCTTTATTTCTTATTTATTTTTTCTTGTTTGGAATATTTGCCTTCGTAGTGTGTTTTTTAATGGCGCCTTTGTTCTTGTGTCCTTTGCTTTTCTTGCTTCAGCTGGTGAGCTCTTATTCTTATGTTACAATCATGCAATGGGACAAATGTCTCCAGAATTGCGTCCCTTGGCTGCCACACAAATTTCTATGGCACCCTGCATAGCAACCAGACCACATTCTTTACCATGAAATTACCCTTTGAGGACAGCTACTGATCAATCCCTATTTAGTAGTGTAAGTAATATTGACCACAGTTGGTGAGAGGGTGTATTTGGGGGGGAATCAGGGCAGTTTGAACTACTCTTTGTGCATTTTTAGGCAATATTGTTGTGAAAACTAAATAATAAAAAAAATGCTTCCTATAGTTTTCTTCCGATGGAAATACCTACAAGTATGAAATCGCCACAACCTGAATCCCCGACACTTTTACCCTAAGAATGATAAGTTTACCGCATAAACTGGCGAGCAAGCAGACTAAAAGGATAGGTGCATTGGTTACTATATACAGAGTGAGCTAATACTAATTCTATCTAGGCCGCTCAGTTACCAGCGGCAGCTTCCACAAATTCCATAGTGTCTTCCAGGTCGGGTTCCTCAGTAGACATCTTGATCACTACTGAATTCACTCGACAAAGGAAGCAACTCACCAAACCGTATCTTCAACCTCTATAGAGAACACATCTGCTGTTGTGATCGCTGTCTGAGACCAGCATGCATGATCCACCCTTAGTCTGACCGGGGGTCTTGCTCGCCAGTTTATGCGGTAGTCTGGTTACCGATAGCTTTTCCTGCAGACCAGTACACTTACAAAACCTCACAAAAAAGGCAAGGAACAGAAAACCCGCCGTTTGAGGGTAACTCAAACCACTAGATTCTATAATTAAAGCTGCGTCGTGAAAATTCACCTCTTAAATCACAATGCATCGCATAAAATAGATATTTAAAAAAATAAATAACCATAAACACCAGAATCTTGCTTTTTACCCTCTAAACTTTTTTTTAAACTAAAGCTCAATTTACATTCCTTCGTATATATCCCACCCAACCCAACCCGTGCAAGTATAAAAAGAGAACACGTAAAACAGAGCAGAAACTTACCTAGTCGAAAACCGTGATATATCTATAAAACACAAACACAGTAAAGAACTGGATATAGTGTTACAAAAAATTTTTTTAAAAAAACAAAATCTTTCATCGGAAAAGTAGAAAAGTACAATACCACCCACAATCACTAACCTTCACCGCTATTAGTAAACGAAACCGCCATTACAGCCGACCACTCCAATCTGAGGCCAAACACAACCATCTTACCAACCTCTTCTCCCACTTCGTGCCTCTCGCACAAAAAAATGACACTACATAAACTTCATCTTCTTCGCATAGACGTAGCTCACTATCACAAAGGTAATGATCGTGCCCACAATGCCAAAGAACCAATACAAATCCCCTCCATCATGCCCCCCAGGGACCGACACGTTCATTCCAAACAAACCACAAATCAAGTTCAAGGGAACCAAAATCGTGGCTATCGTCGTAATCTTCCCAAGTACTTCATTTGCCCTGTTGTTCGTTTGAATAGCCTCGACGGAGAGGTATGCAAGGTAGTTACTGTGGGATCGAGAGAGCATCTTCTCAGAGTGAGCAAGGTTGCCCATCATAGTGATAATGTGATCTATTTAAATTTCGTTAGTTATATGGTTATAAATTATAATATCACAAGATGAATTACCTTGAATATCACCCAAATACAAACCAATCTCCCCACGTGGAGTAACAGAGTACTGCTCATTGCACCTCTTTGCAAAGCCCTTAATGACATCTGCCTTTCCACCAAGCAGGCGCATCAGACTCATGACCTTCTTCCGACACTCACCAATCTGCTTCAGCATAAGGGTATGATCGTCCGTCCTGGCTACGAACACCGCATCCTCAATTGCATCAGTCTCCTGTTCAATTTCATGAATAACCGGTCCAAACGAATCGGTAATGTCATCAATAAGGGCGTAACAAATCCAGTCCGAAGACAGTGCTACATAGTCCCTCAACTTAGCAATCCTCCTCCTCACATTCGTAGAGTGGGGAGCAGGCTTGAAATGGAACGATAGGACTCCCTCACGGAAGACAATAATATATACGTTCACTGGCTCCATAAACTCCTCTGATGTCTTGTCCTGGTCAAAGGAGCGGAAACAAGTGAAATAGTAAGCCTTGAAAAGCTCGACCTTCTCGCGGGTTTCTTGAACACGAATATCTTCCGCGGTAAGAGGATGCACTGAGAATGCCTTCATCAACATCCGCTGTTCGTCCTCTGTTGGGTTGAAACAGTCGAGCCACCAGACTCCCTCGCCCCCCCGGAAAAGCCCCTCAAACGTCTCTTCTTCATTCAAGAGGTCGCCAAATTCTCGCACATGGATGGTTGAGTCCATGTATGAGGAAAAGAAAGTAAAGCGGTCCGGGTTCTTGGGGCGGCTTTCCCTGTTTTCCTTGTCTCTGCTACAGGTAGCCTTCTCATCCGAACCATATCCAATCCCAGAATATTCACCACTGCTCTCCTCATCAATCTTGTTCTTGTAATAGGCGTTGTCAGGGATAGTGGAAGACACGCTCATCTTGCGTTGACCATTCCTCAACGCCTTCTGCTCGGCAACGAACTCTTCCATCTCCTCAAAATCAATGAAACCAGACTTTTTCTTCTCATCTGGCATGGGAAAGCAAACATCATCATGTCCCTCATGTACTGAAGAAGCTCTTGACTGGAGCGGTCCATCGCCCTCCCCATCATCAAATGTCGCTCGCCTAGAGATCGTACGTCTGAGCTGAAGAAGTAACTCGGTAGGAGCATGGCTGCTGACGGTACCAGAACGATCACGACGGCGGTCGGGGTCGGCAAATGCCTCTACGGAGTTTGGTGGTGATGGGGAGCGGGAGGTTGACCGAGAAGGCGGCTTCCAGTCAATTCGTCCGTCAGTACGACCACGAAGAGCAGACCCACCTCGGTCGATCCCAGACCTTGCCGAGTCTGGGAATGCAACTGTTGGCCCTTCGTCTTCTTCATCCACGATGGCATGTTCATTGGATACCCTGGAACTACAACGGGAGGTCCGTCCTAGTTCAGATGTGAAGACGGATAAGTCCGGCCTGCCATGGGGCACTGGCGCAATGCTGATACTGGGGCTGCGGCCAAGAATGGTTGGAGAAGGCAGCTGGTTAGAGCGAGGCAGTGAATGAGGCTGGTTCCTGTGGTCGTCTAGTTCGGACATTGGAACGTTAACTGGGGATCCTGAGCGAGCGGATCGTGGAGTATCCATTGTATATTATTGTCTAGAGGGAAAGTATTCCTATTTGTCGAATGGATTGAAAGAATTAAACGGAGTGAATGTAGCTGATTGTCTTCTGACCGTACCGCGAAGACGTTAACTCGCTTTGGTGCCTACTACCAAACACCAAGAAGAACTATCACCAAGTCAGTATTCAGCGTTGCTGATAATATAGGGTTCGGTTTCGTATACCAAGTGCAACTGAGACCCGAAATTAAGCCAGGGCGAGTCCTGTGGCCGCTCTCCAACCTAAGAGCACCACAACTTGCTATCTGCTTAAGGGGGATGAAAAACCCCTTAAAAAGTAATTAACCCAGTTTGAATGAAAGAAGAGCCAAGTGACGAATCGCCGAACACAAGAATCAAGATGCTTGTTCAGTGTCAAGATTTGCTAGTTAGGCCAGTTATGGTGGCTTCTCGGAACCTCCGCAGACCCAGTACAGTGGACCGAGGAGAGGGCGGACGAAGGAGAACTTGTAGATGATAGAACCCGCCAACTTGGTGGTTTTTGAGGGTATCACGCCGAAGCGAAAGGGATTGTCTGGAACGAAGGAGTTAAGCTGACGAACTCCTGGGAGACAAGGCGATAGCCGTGAGGTTGTATAAATAGAATAGATGTCTAAGTAGCCGAAGCAAGTTGAGAGATGCTGAGAGTCGGGGACAGAGGATGTTCAAGAACAGACTCAATAGGCAAATTGCAGCGAGAGGGGATTTGAACCAGGACTGTAGAGGGGTACTGAAAAGTTATAGCAGTCGAGAGCTTGCGTGATTTCTTTTTTTCCCTTAGATCTTTACTTTTTTGTTTTTCTGGGGTGTTGGGACACCAGTTCTTTGCTGTCGCGTCGATCTAGACCAGCTATCCGTATGTCTTGAATGAAACCAATCGGAGGCCTGGACCTATTACTAGGTTGATGATATATATGAGAGTTTTGCAGCAAGATGGAAAGGGGGGACCCAGAATCTTAGAATTTTAGATGAGTGGCGGAACTCAGACGTCGTGAAGAATGGAGGCCGGAGAGGAGAGGAGCAGGAGAAAGTGTGGACGTGACTGGGGGTGCCCGGAAACGAGGCACCGCCACATACAAGGTTTCCTTGCTCATTAAAAAAAAAAAACCCAAGAGCGCTCGCTGTCCAGCATTGAGCTCAACACGAGATCAGCCCACAGCCACCGCCTTTTCGACCTCCGGCATCTTGTATCTTTGTTGTCATGGTGCATCATGGTGCAACTCGCTACAATTGACTTCTCGGTTTCGGCTGCTGCCATCTGATACTTGCAGTCTGCCATTTGCCCTGCAGCTGTGCCAGACCGACCCACATGTCCTAGCGACTGTGCATGATCATGAATAGGCGTAGTCGTGGAGGGGTCCCGAGAGACAGCTAGGTACTTGGGTATGCTGTGGGTCATTTTCTCAATCACGATGCCCTCTCGAAGCAGGTTCAATGGTGCCCTGATGAAATACCACGTCCCTAACCGCCCGCACCTCAGTACCGGTAATGCCGCACGCAGTAACTGAGGGAGTTCTGCACGGATATCTGGCACTGAGGTACTGGGACCATATGCATAGGCCTCATGGCGGAGGCCCCTCGCACGATCCAGATAGTCTATTACAATAGGTGACAATAGTTGCGAGTGGAGGGCCTACCCACCCATGCTTAATGCCGCCGAAGGCGGGGCATGTGTACATTCAGCTACCTAGACATACATTGCTCTGAGCAATCCCCCCCCCCCCCCCAAGTGTTTCATGAATCACAACCCGAATGCATGTTTGAAGCCGGAAACAACCCCCAACTGAGATATCGGCGGGCAGAAACACATCGCAGTTGCATTCCAACCTCCAATATGTAACTAATTTATTCTGCCGCGCATAGCAGGAAGTACTTTGTGCTCAATCCCGCTCATGCTTCTGCGGCTAGACGCTTGATGCTCACTGAGTGAGATTGCCTGCAGCTCTCCGACCCTGGGACCAAACCCTGCATGCGCCGCATATCTAACGTTTGCTTCTTATTGACTTGAGACAGTCATAATACTCAACCAGACTAATAGTACTCTATTAACGACTCTTACCATCTTGGTTATATGTCTAGATCTGCGAGTCATATAGTCTGGTTGCGAGCGAGGTGTGCTGCCCTGGACTTATAAACGTGTCATAAGATAGGAAAACTCGCCGAAAGCACTATCAAATAGCGGCGTGCGAGCCTAAATAATCTCCATGAAAATTTTTGCAAGTGTCAGCAAGTTCTTAATTTATCCAACTGGCTCCAACAATACGAAGAAATCATGCAGTGGTTTTGCCAATGCAATATATCCGCCTAGAGTAACTGGCTCACATATTGAGACACTGCGAGCTTGCAGTGGGTATAGATCCAGAGGCCTACAGTATCGTTGTTTAGTGAATCTTTGAATTTTGGGTCTTATATTTCACTTGTGCTCAATACTCTAGATGAGCTTTGAAATGGCATTGTTGTACCTACATACCTGCTTTCATCAATTATGCTGAGCATACAAACAAATATGGGTTCCTCCCAATTCCATCAAAATAGTAAGGATATCTATATTGTCAAAAATACCCGTGAGTGCGGTTCGCCGAAGCTGTGCGCTCCGAGACATCGCCCAAAATAACTTCTGCTGCTGCTGATCATAGAATGGCGCCAGACTGTTGGAAATTTTACGCATATGCACTACAGGAACAGGTATATGCTACTTGTATTGCCTGGTTGGCTACTGCCGGCGGGCTTGGGCACCGCTTTTAGCTTGGTTGCGGTTTGAGACTGCTTGGTTGCCACTTGGGGGCACGGTTCGAGCTGCTCCTCTCAACTAACCGACAGGCGAACGGTCATCTGGTCCATGATGTAGTTATCGCAGTGTTAACATACAATAGCCAGTGCCGTCTAATCTATATGTATTTCCTTTGTTGGAGTTAAGTGATTTACGCTTGATTGCGGGTTATGTAATCCGCTGCGGATAGTTGTAGCAAATCGTGGCGTAATAACTTGTGCCAACCAGACTAAATCTTCAATTACTAATTAGCAACCGCATTAGTACTAGGGCTTGGCTTTTAGAGGCGACTTGAGATTGAACCCGTTACCCTCATTTTTACCGACGGGAGCAGGCGGCAGGAGTTAAGAGAGAAGTTTCCACTTTATGAATTGTTGTTTCAACTTTCCCCGGTACCGCAAAATCTGGCGAACAAGACCCCCAGCCTCTCCACTGTAGTTATATTTTTCACATGCAGTCTTTCGTCCTGATGTCGACAGTGCCGCAGGGATGCGTCCATGGTTATGAAAAGCTTGCACCAGACGCATCATAATCGATGGTTGTACAAGGAAAAACTCACCATTATTTTATATTTGACAAGGGATGTCAATTTTTTCTCAAAGGTTCCCACCTTTTTGGAAGGTGCTCAAGTGACCTCAAATCTTTGGGTTCTCCCCTACCTCGGGCTAGGTCCCGTGCCTGGAGAAGCTGATAAATAGCCGCAACCTCAATCATCAAACTCCCCTCCAGGTCCCAGCATATCCATTTCTGGACAATAGAACTCTTACCCCATCCCCCAGATTGCGGGGAGCCATGCATGGGATGCAAATTAGTAGCAGGACTAATTGTGGTATGATATGGCAGGTTATCCTTACTAAATAGTTATCATGACGTACGCAATGCACCACTGCTCTTTCTCTCTTACTTTGTGGGTTGAACTTTAGACATGATTCAAAGCCCAACTAAGATCGTGAGATTTACCAGGAATTCGGCATTGCAAGTACTTTGCACAAAGATCAAGCTGGTGCACCCGGTTCTTGGGCATAAACTCACGTCCTAGTCTTTGTGCTATCACAACTCCTCTCTCATCAGAAATCCCTCAGCCATTTTTGAAACACCAAAACAACTCCATGTTCTAGCTGCTTGCTGTGTGGGAAATATTTTGTGCCATGTCCAACTGACAGCCATAACACACCTTCTACGCCTATTCACTCCCATCTTTAGGCGCAGAAAATTAGGTATCACTTTGATATCGAGCTATAGTTTAGTCGCCGAAATTTAGATGGTGCTGTTCCGGGCTACCCTCTGGGATACCTAACGTTCACGGGATAACGGGAGGGAATTGCGGGAAGAATAGCAGGCCTGACATGCTATTATCATATTATCATGACAACGCTCAACCAGTTCTCAAGAGCTTCTTCAGCGTCATAGGGAGGACGATCACTGTGTAGCACCCACCAAAACCCCTTCATGATAAGGATCATCTTGATATCATCTTTCTATTCATGGTAATTTAGACCGTTGAGCTTTGACAAGCTGTCCTTTTTATCGGTAGGCATAGCAGAAAATCGAAAGACATAAGATAGGGAGATAGGCAAGACGAAAGATAAGAACCAGACTAGGTAAACGAGATTCTCAGTACAACTTGAGGAATAAGTATTCCTAGGGACAGAAACTGAGGCAATTAATAGAGGTTCATCCTTATAGTCTGGTTGTCATCCTTAGCTGAGCCTACTATAGGGGGCAGATATCATACACATACCCAGTGGTGCGATTATGGCTCAGGGTATGTACTATGTTGTATGTTCGGACAGTCGGGTTGTTGTAATGTTAGAGGTCTACTGCGCAATCAAGGACTCTCGTAGTATTGTAGTTTACCCACGCGATAGTATGATCAAGTTCCACCAACAAGACTACATATATGAATAGCCTACTTGAGTTACAGTCCCCTCCCAGAGCTCCCGAAGTATCGGGGCAACGTATCATTACAAAGTTGGAAGGTTAGCTCAAACGGTTACCCTGAATTATCAACTCCCTCGTTACTAGCGCTTTATAGTTGAGACACCAGGTGATCTCGTAACGAGTGTCTTTGATGTAAGCTAGGAAAGCCTTTTGCAGTCCTCTCGAGCACGGACTCACTTTTGCATTACTTTCAGACCAGTGGAGCTTCATGGAAAGATGTATTATCTGAAATACGAGGGATTGCATACAGCGGGGACCGAGACGGAGACAGGCAACTAGCAAAATTAAGAAAGCAAGTGGTACTAAGTGGTGCATGGTGCGCCAAGATTGAAACAAATACGCTCCTTTGATCCCGCCCATCCACCGAACATACGATGAGATGTCCCCCCCTAAACCCGCCAACTAGCTCATCCTCCTCAAAGTTATCATTAATTACGAGTTCTCCACTCTATTGTTTTTGTGATATAAACGCGCCCGAGATCCCTAGGTGTATTGTAAAGACTGTGAAGAAGGCTTTTCAAAAGTGTCATGTCGTCGTACCCCTAGTATCCCAATTCCGAACTCCACCGTCTGTCTATAACGAAACCAGCTCGACCATCGTGGGCACCAACATATCTATGATTTAAATCCATCCCTCATACTTTGGCTGGAGGCACTCATAGGGATATTCGTAGTGGGAAGGGCGCTGGCTTTGGCCTTCCCTTGCTTGACCTTTGCTAGAGCGTAAACAAGCCCAGAAACGAAACCGATGACAATGGCCTATCAAAATCAGCGATTGAACGTGGTTTATGGATTTCATGATACTTACAGTCACTGAGGATAAGGTTACTGGTGCATCAAAGAAGACGAGTCCAGAGAGGGCAAGTGGAAGCTTGTTAAGTGCTCCGACCATACTGTAAAATTTCAGCGAGTTAGCTCCATACCCAAGGGTGCTTTCATTTATTAACTGACCTGTATGTGGTGGAAGAAGTCACACGGACACACCATGCAGAGGTATAACTGATGAACACGGTAGACAATCCAGAGATAAGCATGGCAAAAATCAAAGCATTGCGGTACTCCAAGGGGAAATTCTTCGCAACGTTGCTCCCACTCCAGTCTTCTAGAAACAGGGAACAGACAAAAAGAATTGGGATACTGAGGAGGTTGTTGTAATACATCGCTATGGGAATACGACTGTTAGCTAGATGTATTTCATATATGAATCCCAATGATAGGTAGTGGCTTACTGTCAAAATCCTTGAAGTTTGTCAATTTGATCCTCTTCCTCATGCCTAGGACATATGCAGCGCTGCTCAAGCAGTTTACCAACATCCACATATAACCGGCATTCAAAGTGGACAAAGCAACGGCAGTCTCACTGGCATCATGACCATAGTTTGCAATGGCTGCCGTAATGTCGGCCCAAGCAGCAACAACGGAGGACAAAACCATGAGACCGAACGAGAACAGGGCCATGCCGGTCACGGATCCACCAAACCACAAAACTTCTCCATATGCGATAAGGATGATAGTAAGGTTCTTGAAGATAGTGTACACGGGAATCGAGAGATATTGTAGTCTAAAAGACATTAACATAGGTTTCAGATAGGTGTAAGGGGAACTGACGCCTTGCTGCTAGTGTAAATCATAAGAATCAGGAGAACAGTAACCGGGAACCCTATGGAGAAAGAGCATCAGTCCGGCCCTCCATGTATCCACTTAACTGACAACTTACATTTGCGCGCCTCATCCATCTTGAAATCTCGGTAGGTAATGATATTCAACGACTTGCATGTCTGAATTGCCATCACACAAACAACAGACTGAGAACACAATCAGCGAACTACCCATACAGTACAGGCCAGAAAACTAACCTGAACGCATAGCAAGAAGAAATTGAGATTGAAGTCATAGCCAGACAAAACATATTTATTCGTCACGGTCATCAATATGGAAGCTCCGCAGTAGCTCAGGATTGGGAATATCGGGTTGCCTGTGGTGGACGTGGCTGGGCCTCCAGCACTCATTCTGGGCGACCGTGGCGGGGAGCCCATCTCCACCCTGTAGTCTTGCTTCTCTTTCTCGGCCATTGCAAATCGCAGGAAATATCGTGTCGTTCAGCGTCTTGACAAAGGATAGAAGATAGTTGGTGTTGAACGGAGCTGAAAAACAGGATGCTGAGGAGTATTCCTTAACTACCACTTACTCAGGCAACGGAAGAAAGGCGATTTGCGAAACAGGGATGAATGCATTACACTGCCAGAAATTTTAATTTTAAGGAGGTGAGAAGGCCTAGGAGATTAAACCTTAAGCCACTCTCACCCTTCCAGACTACCTTCATAGATATTTAATTCACATAATTTAGCTGGTTGAAATACCTTTTCCTTCCGTGCTTGGGGTACAAAGCTTAAGCACCAGTGTAGTCTGCCGCTAGTTTGTTGTGATGAGAATGTAAATGCAGTTCCAACAAACGCAAAGCTGCAACCTGGTGACTTTGGTCAACTGATTTGATAGTTAGATATATCCCTTTGAGGTGGGTACGAGGCTACCCTTGAGGTACCCCTATCAACCAGACTACCCTAAGTATGTATATGATTCCTTAACGTCCGCTACTTTTGTACAGCTAGGTGGCAAAAAATATCATAACCCCCCTGCATAAAGAGGCCCAAACATACATATTGGCTAATTTTGTATGGGTTAGGAGCAAGACATACATACATTGCATCTTTATGCAGGGTATGATAATTTTTGTGTATGCCCGTTCATGATCAGTGACTAAGCTACTTAGTAGTTCTAACATATGACTAAGCTCTAGCGGAGCAGACCAAACTTTGCGTTAGAGTGGCACCCCTCGAAGCCTCAATCTCAACATTCATACTATTCATACTTTCTCCGACAATGGCAGCAGAGCTAGACCCCAAGGTTGCTGCGTTGCTTGACAAGCATGCGGACAAGGCAATAGCCACATCCTCTAAGGGGAATGCAAAGGACTTGTCGGACGACGAGGATGACCTTTTGGCAGAATTGGAGCGAGATGATTCAGCAATGGATGCTTTCAGAGAACAAAGGATGCAGCAGCTCCATGATGAGTATGGTTTGAAACCCTCTCTCCCACCAGGGGATATATGCACGAATGTTCATCGTGGGAAACTGACTGCCCTGTCCAACTAATAGATTGGCAAGAGCTCGACGAATGAAGGATCAAGACCATGGATACTACGGCGAAGCTGCTACTGAGAAGGAAGTACTGGACGCTACCACGTAGGTTGAGGGCATTCTCGAGCTTCAAGCAGGACCAAACAACTTACATCCCCCAGGTCGAGCAAGTACTCCATAGCCCACTTCTTCCATGCCGACTTTCGCCGTTGCAAAATCATGGACAACCACCTTGAAAACCTCGCACAAAAGCACTTCGACACAAAGATCATCCGGATCGATGTTGATAAAGCACCTTTTCTAGTTGAGCGTCTCAAAGTCAAGGTGCTGCCCTGTGTTATCTCGTTCATCGATGGAAAGAGTGTGGACAGATTGGAAGGTTTTGAGAAGTTGGGGAACACTGACAACTTTACAACAGCAATTCTTGAATCGCACTTCCTTCTGGTTGGGGTGTTTCAAAGGGCAAAGACCACTGGAGATTCTGCTAAGAAAAGTATCTTCCGGACAGAAAAGAAGGGGGACGTTGTTGATGATGATGACTGGGATTAAGATGCCTTTATATATTCTCGAAGATAACTCTATTGTGTTCAGCCATTACCTCCAGTTTAAGAAGTTTAAGAGCACTTCTCGTATAAATGTCACTTGTGTTACACAAATACCCGAAGAACGGTTTAATGATTCCGGGAATGCGATGAAATTCCATCGATATCTTCCCCCCATACAAACCTCAATAGCATGATGTTCTGGTTGTAACTGTAATGAATGATTTCCCCCCTGTACTATTTCTGATGTATGCAGATAGCTTTTTGTCCTCGTCTAACTTGATACCACGTGAGTCGAGCGCCTAGCCTGGCCCTAGTCTGGTTGGCCCTGGGACTAAGGTTGAAACATAGCAAATCTGAAAGGCACAGAACCCTAATGCAATGAGGGACATTCACCTTGCCCTCCCTGTCCATAATAACGTCGTTGCAGGCATAAGCTAGTCCTAAGTTAAGTTATTCCGCCCCTCCATACCTAATTGAATACCATTCTGGGTTTACATGTACACAACGCTTTACATCTACCTCATGAAAGTCGTGAGCAAGTCTGCGAACCAGGCAAGTCTGCATCACACATCAAGCATACACGTGCTGTAGGCTTTTTTCAATTGTCCAATGGATAACCATGACAGCTCCCAAGATACAGGGCCCCTGTGGTGAGGCTCTCCAAAATGCAGGGAGCATAGCAAGGATGTTAATTGTTATCGAAGGCAATCAGCCCAGACTTTTTTACCGGAATTAATCAATTCAATAAAAGGTGTTGAGCTCTGAAACTTGTAAGAGAATTAGATTATGATAGTTGGATTATTGAAAAGCCTACCTAAAGGGCAGCGAAGCCTAAAGGGCAGCGAAGGCTAGTGGAAAGGTGTCGTGGAAAGGGAGCAACATGAGAGATAAAAGGAATAGCTTAGGTTGTGTATTTCTACTCTCTTAATTTTAGGCCCTCTGTTGGACCTTCCCCTATCTATACCTCATGGTGTCCCAGTATATGTAGGTAGAAACCCCCGCTGCTACTAGAGGACTCGCGGCCCTTTTAGTACCCCGTTCCATTTCGATTTGATGTTCACGATGCAATCCCTTTTGAGTTTTGCAGTGTTTTCCCCTGTCCTTGAGAATCCCTTTCGAACAATCAATGTACCGGTACAGTAGTATGCAGAACTATAGCTAGTGTCCCTCCAGGCATACAAATGGGAACGAAATTCTGCAGCGCTGGCAGGGCAGGTCAGCAGCCATAGAGGCCAACTCGGGATCCTCCAAACATGAATGCAGCTCGTAGGCGAGATGAGTTTTGATGGAGTGCACATTGCACTGGCCAGTAGTGAGACTGCACCTCTTTTATCACGATCTTTTTTTCTGCTGCATGGCCGCATGCGAAGTAGCCGAAATGATAACCAGACCGATGCATCAAGGAGGAGAAAGACGATGCCCATTAAGCCGACTGTTGCCTAAGCGCTGGTCTTGATATCGGTGCCCATCGTCCCATTGTCAATACACATAAAACTGTTCATTTTTGCACAATGTAAGTAAACATCGTGAGCAGATAAACCATACAAGTGAACAGTGTAGGTGACACCGCCACAGAGTAGGTAGAATCACCTTGTGGACAACACCAGCTGCGCAAGTAGCCAAAGCCCAGATCCATCTACATCTTCATCACTCTGCTCTCCTCCAGCTCCCCAGCCTGGATTTCAAACCCATTGCAAAGCCCATGTCAATAGCTTAACACAATCACCTTCGCCTGAAGGCCTTGAATTCACCATTGTGTTCTTCTGATCGACAACTGCATCCCCCATCCTGATGTTCGACCGCAATTAAAGAAACCTTGCAAGCTTTGCCGTCGACTGCCTGCGTCGACACCAATTTCCCCCACCCTTCTCCCCCGCTGGCTATTGGCTGGTAGTCTGGTCAGTTGGGCCTTTTCTGCATACATAACTGCACGGTCTGGAGTGCTACGCAGCTAGAACTAGGAGACTTCTGCCCCTTCTCTTTCGCAAACACCTGCCGCCTAATGACCTAAAGCACCCCGGCCAACTCCAGTTTTCTCTCTCTACCGGTGTTCTCATCTTTATTGCCCCATCTCTCCTCGGCCCTTTGGCTTTGTGTCCAGGTGGATAATTCGATCCAATTAGTGCCTCTCGCTACCCCTAACATCGATCGACATCGGCTTAACGTTCGCTGGTTTACTTGCTGCTTAGTTTCACCGAAGGTGCCTCGCAGGTTACGAAATAAACAATAAACAAACAACACTCTCCCTACTTCCCAACTTCGACAAGACATCGTACACCATTCAGATACACAAGATTGCCTTCTACGGTGAACATCATCGGAAAATAGCCTCTACAACTTAATCTCGCTGCAATCATGGAGGGAGGGTTTGTTATCCCCCCTTTTCTACCTGCAGCCAATTCCGACTAACATTTGCATCACAGCCTAGGATCTTCCCTCAAGGCCTTTTGGCACACGATGACTTCGTATGATCGACACGCGGGCCATAATTCCCCCTATCGTACGACGGGTTCTGGGCAAGGAATCGGACGGAATCCGGGACTGAACGGGGTACGGACATCTATCTACCAGGACGATCCTTCACACCCAGGTGCCCGATCAACCACGGCTCTCGCTGGGGCATCCGCTGGAATATACTCTCCTAGCTCAGCGGGACCAAGTGGTTCAGTAGGAAGCCCTGCATACACTCCGGGAGCCAGATCGATGTCCCTTACAAGCCCATCAGGCGAGGTTCCATTACAAGACTTTAGCAGCGATGGGCTTGCTCCCCCCCCTCCAGTTAGTCATTCTTGGGCGAGGATTGATAGGTGGACAGAGGCAAACTATCCCGAACTAAAGGACCAATTATGTGAAGGAGCAACGTTAAACGACATCAATGAGCTTGAGTTCGATCTGGACTGCTCTCTACCCATAGATGTTCGGGAATCAATTACAATCCACGATGGACAAGAAAGAGGTGGAATGCCAACTGGGGTTATATTCGGAGCCATGCTGTTGGACTGCGAAGAGATTCTTTACGAGTGGAACAACTGGAAGACTGTGAACCAAGAATTCCTAAATAATGAAACCAAATCAAGAGCCACTATCCTCGCTCGTCAGGATTCCAGCCCCGAAGGAGCCGTTCAGAAAGCGTATGCACATCCAGGCTGGATCCCCCTCGCGAGGGATTGGGGTGGGAACAACATTGCTGTTGATTTAGCTCCTGGGCCTACAGGAAAGTGGGGGCAGATTATCCTTTGTGGCAGGGACTACGACTGCAAATATGTCGTTGCACGCTCATGGGGAGCATTCCTTGCCATGGTGGCAGATGATATGGAGAGCCCATACTGGTATGTGGATGAGGAGACGCAGGAATTGAAGCTCAAGGACCCCCGTGCTCCGAAGAGGGAACCCGGGTATTTTGATATCTTGAGGGTACGAAACATGCAAAAGTACAAACGACTGCCAAGAAAACAACCTCCTCCTGGACAATCGGGGTCAGCTCCCGGATCTCCGTCGTCGTCAAACAGCGGCAAGGATCGAGGAAGAACGCAGTCTGGAAGCTCCCGTCATTCCTCGCCAGGAACTAGTCTCCAGCCACCAAAATCGAGGTTATCTCGCGTCAATGAAGAGGCCCCAGCTTTGCCTACACCTGTTCATACGAGATTGGATGCTGTGATCAAGGGGAAAGAAAATGGGTCCGCTGAACCGCTAAGCATTCTTGATGAATCGGTTGCGCAAGATAAGACTGCTGCGGCTATTAAAGCCCTCGACGAAGTTTCACTAGACAACAAACCAGAGAAGCTAGAGCTATTGACAGACGGAAGTGATATCTCTCGCCCTCCATTGGCTACCACTAGGCGGAGTATTGAGACTTAAGCTTGACCCTTTATGACGTTTAATGCTTGATGAGGTTATTTTAGAGTCATTTGTGGTGTTGAGACGTCTGTTTTACCGTTTTGTGCATATTTCCTTACCTTCCCCAATTCTTGTATTCTCAGGATCTCTTCCCGGCAGAAAAAAGGCATGCAGGCACATGACAATACGAAGACATACTGGGGTGGGGAAGGTGATTGGCTCTCTCTCCATCTCGTGGATATCAAACACGGGCTATATAATGTCTTGTCAGCCTTGCCTGGTATG
>Ga0307511_10003483_pt1 | contig 16169 bp, 9 predicted proteins | sample 13_EM_MG_FD_200266 | JGI IMG/M metagenome (GOLD analysis project Ga0307511, IMG submission 200266) | Populus trichocarpa ectomycorrhiza microbial communities from riparian zone in the Pacific Northwest, United States - 13_EM | ecosystem: Host-associated > Plants > Roots > Unclassified | place... | reverse complement strand
TCTGATTATTTTTTTTGTGTTGGGTTGCCTCCCAGTAAGCGCTTTTGTTTTATGTCATTGGCTTGACATGTGGCATGCTCATTCTTCATAGATTGGTTCAGCTAACTCTACAGAAGCGGTGAGTTCTGCCGTTCAACCTTCATAGAAAGGTTTCAAGCGATGCCCATTGACCTTGAGTACTTTGTTTGTTTCTAAACTTGTAATTTCAATTGCACCATAAGAAAAAGCATTAGAAACAACAAAGGGTCCAACCCAACGAAAGCGCAACTTTTTAGGAAAAAGTTTCAAACACGAATGATAAAGAAGAACTTTGTCTCCAACATGAAATTCTTTTCTTGTAATCATTCGATCATGAAGACTCTTGGTCTTTTCGGTGTAAATCCTTGCATTCTCATAGGCATCATTCCGTATCTCTTCCAACTCTTGCAATTGCAACTTTCTTGCAATCCCAACAACATCATAATCCATGTTACATTATTTAATGGCCTAAAAAGCTTTGTGCTCAAGCTTCACTAGTAGATGACATGTTTTTCCGTAAATCATCCTGTAAGGTGACATTCCTATAGGTGATTTGTAAGTAGTCTGATAAGCTCAAAGTGCATAACCAAGTTGTAGATTTCAATCTTGCCAATTACGTTACATTGTCTTCTCCAAAATGGACTTGATTTCTCTATTTGAAATTTTAGCTTGGCCATTCTTTTGAGGGTGGTAGGCTATGAAAGTCCGATGAGTCACATGGTATTTGCGAAGTAATGCTTCCATTGAACAATTGCAAAAATGATTATCACGATCACTAATGATAACTTTAGGGATTCCACACCTGTCAAATATGTGAGTACTGACAAAATCTAAAACAACATTAACATCATTAGTTCATGTGGCTTTCGCCTCAATCTATTTAGACACATAATCAGCAGCAAGAAGGATATAAAGTTACCAAAAGAAGAAGGAAATGGACCCATACAATCAATACCCCAAACATAAAAAATTTCACTTACAAGAATATTTGTTAAAGGCATTTGATTCTTATGAGTGATATACCTATTCTTTGGAATTTTTCAGATGATTTGCAAAAGTGATATGCATCCTTAAAAATAGAAGGCCAATAAAGACCACTTTCAAGTACCTTATGAGCCGTTCTTTTTTGCTCTAAAATGCCCACCACAAGAATAAGAATGACAAAAAGTGAGAATGGAATGAAATTCATTTTATGGTACACATCTCCTAACTATTTGATCCACACAAAATTTCCACAGATAAGGAGTGTCCCAAAAATAATATTTAGCATCAGCTCGTACTTTGTCCTTTTGGAATGTAGACAAACCTGGAGGGAATTCTTTGGTGACTAAATAGTTCACCAAATCAGCATACCATGGTCTTGTAGAGGAATGTAACACATACAACTGCTCATCAAGGAATGTCTCTTTTATTGTTTCAGTTTGTATATCCTCGATCCTCAATCGGCTCAAGTGATTAACCACATAGTTTTCGACACCTTTTTTGTCTTTGATCTCAAGATCAAATTCTTGTAAAAGCAAGATCCACCTAATCAATCTTAGTTTGAACTCTTTTTTCTTCAAAAGATACCTTAAAGCTGCATGGTCAGTAAAAACAATGACTTTTGTACCAAGTAGATATGACCTGAATTTTTCAAGAGCAAACACCACTGCAAAAAGTTCCTTTTCAATTGTATGGTAATTGCATTGCGTTCCGTCCAACATACAGGAAGCATAGGCGATAAGATGCAAATTCTTCCCTATTATTTGCCCAAGCACAGCTCCTACGACATAATAACTTGCATCTCACATTATCTCAAAAGGGTCATCCCAATTTGGTGGTTGGATGATAAGGGCAGATGTGACACGCCTCTTAAGCTCATCATGGGCATCTTTACATGCTTGATCAAACACAAAATCCACTTTTTTGGCTAATAATTTGCACAAGGGTGCTGTAATCTTCGAGAAATCTTTGATAAAGCGTCAATAGATACTTGTATTGCCAAGAAAAGAACGAACCCCCTCATGCATGAGGGGTAAGGCAATGATGAAATGACATCTATTTTAGCTTTATCAACCTCTAATCCACGTGAAGACACAACATGCCCAAGGACTATTCCTTGTTTTACCATAAAATAACACTTTTCATAGTTCAAGACAATGTTAGTTTCAATGCATCTTTTCAAGACCAAAGATAAATTTTCTAAACACTTATCAAAAGAATCACCATACATCGTGAAATCATCCATGAAAACCTCAATTATTCTTTCAACATAGTCAGAAAAAAATACTTACCATGCATCTTTGAAAAGTTGTAGGTGCATTACAGAGACCAAAGGGCATTCAACTATATGCATATATACCAAATAGACATGTAAATGTAGTCTTTTCTTGATCTTCAGGATTAATAACAATCTGATTATATCTACTATATCTATCAAGAAAGCAATAAAAAGACTTACCTGTCAGACGTTCAAACATTTGGTCCATGAATGGTAATGGAAAATGATCTTTGCATGTAGAAAGATTAAGCTTTCTGTAATCAACACACATTCTCCATCCACTCGAGATACGAGTAGGGATGAGTTCATCATTTTTTTTCTTTACCAGGTGATTCTGGTCTTTTTAGGCACCACATGGATTGGCGCCGCCCATTTACTATCTGTGATGGGGTAAATTACTCATGCATCTAATAGTTTCAAAATTTCAGCTTTCACTACCTCCATCATAGGCGGATTCAACCTCCTTTGCAATTTCCTCGTTGGTTTTGCATTGTCCTCCAATAGTATGTGATGCATACACATCGAGAGACTAATGCCCTTGATGTCGGCTAAAGTCCATCCAATGGCTGCTTTGTGATCGCTCAACAACTTCACTAGTTTTTCCTCTTGTGCACTTATCAAACCTTTTGCTATGATAACGGGAAGTGTATTGTTATTGCCAATGAATACGTACTTCAGATTATCAGGTAAAAGTTTCAACTCTAACTTGGGGGCCTGTAAAATAGATGGCAAAAGCTTTTTATGTGAAAGTATTAAATAAAAAAAGACATTATCATGAGGAACAGTTTGCAAAGCTTGTAAAGCCAATGTTGATTCGTGTACATTTTGGGGAACACATATGTGCCTCTCCATCTCTTCTATCTTAGTAAAATCATAGCCATAGCTCAAAGCTACGCTTAATTCATCCTCATAATCAAAATAAAAAACTTGTTGGACACACTTATTAACTTGATCATAACATGTGATAGAATAAACATTAGTGTAAGGATATTTCATTGCATCATTAAAATTAAATTCAATCTTTTCATCTCCTACTTCTATGGACAAATTATCCTTACCACAATCAATTTTTGTATTAGTAGTTTTCAAGAATGGTCTCCCAAATAATTTAGGAGTGTTGTTTGATGAATCACAAGAATCACGTTCCATATCAAGAATATAAAAATCACATGGAACAACCAAACTATCAATATTGACTAGGAGATCTTCTATCACATCAAGTGGATAAACAAAACTACGATCCGCAAGTTGTATTACAATACTAGTTTTATTCAAATGCTCCAAACTAAGAGAATCATAAACATGTTTAAGCATAACACTAATGGATGCACCTAAATCGTATAAGGCCCTTTTTAAAACTAGCATTACCAATAACACATGGGATAGTAAACGCACATGGGTCTTTTTACTTCAAAGGCATATTCTTTTGAACAACAGTAGATACTACTTCACCCATACTTACCATTTTATGGCCTTTTAGCTTATAGGTTCTCTTAGTAGTACACAACTCCTTTAAGAATTTGGCATACTTGGGAATTTGCTTGATAGCATCAATCAAATAAATGTTAAGTTCCACTTTCTTGAAAACCTCTAAAATCTCTTTCAAATTAATGTTTTAAAACTAGAATTCAATGAGTTAGTACTCACCTTTGGAGTATTGGTAGTTTTTTCAATTTATGGTGGAATAAGGTGTTTCTTCTTTATACTCAGTTCGGTTTCTATCTCCTCTTCTTCCTCTATCTCAATTTGTTTTGACTTTTGCTCTTCAAGTTCCTTCCCACTTCGCAGTGTGATCACACTAACATTCTGTTTTGGATTCAATGTTTGGGAGGGCAACTTTTCATTCATTTGTGCCTCTAATTTCCTTACACTTGAAGCTACTTGCCTTATTTGCTTCTCTAAGTTATGAATGCTTGACCTTGTTTCCTGTTGAAAAAACATGATATTTTGTTGCATTGTCACTGTATTAGAAGCCAAGATTTTCATCATCTCACGAAGATCATCACTCGATGACCCCATAACATTGGAATTTGTGAATGCAGGGGGTTGTCTCACTTGATAATTTTGTTGCGGCTGAAATCCATGGAACTGTCGCCCTTGATTGCTTTATTGAGGCATGTTCCTATAGCGTAAGTTCGGATGATCTCTCCATCCGGGATTATATGTGTTGGAAAAGGGATCATACTTACGTTAGGGTTGTCCATTGAATGCTCCATCAACTACATTAGCTTATTCAATGTAATCTTCTTGCATTGTTGGGCACATATTTGAAGCATGTCCTTGTAAGGAGCATATGCTACAAACTTTCACCTGCTATACATTTCCACAAGCCAAAGAACGCACAAGAGAAGTAAGATCATTAACTTTATTCTCAAGGTTAGAAATACTTACCTCATTTACTCATTTGCTTGAGAAGTCTCCATGCGTGCCAAATTGTTTCGAGTTGGCTGTCATATTTGAGATCAATTGGCGTGCAGCCTCGGGTGTCTTATCTATCAATGCCCCTCAACTTGCCGCATCAATGATATTGTGTTCAGTAAGCATCAGTCCTTCATATAAATATTGAATGAGCAGCTGATCGGGTATCTAATGATGAGGGTATTGAATGCACAGTTGCTCAAATCTTTCTCAATACTTGAAGAGTGTCTCCCCATGATATTGTTGAAACCCACATATTTCTTTCCTTATATTGGCAACTTGAGAGGCTGACAAAAATACTTTTCCAGGAAAATCTTCTTCATGCCATTCAAAGTTCCAATGGAACCTGGGAGAATAGAGAAAAGACATGCCTTTGCTGCCCCTTTTAAAGAGAAAGGAAAAGCTTTCAACTTAACCTATTTTTCGTCAACTCCGTTCGGTTTCATGCCAACACAAACTATGTGGAACTCCTTAAGATGAGTATGAGGATCTACAAAATAGTCATTCCCTAAGTAGACAATTTACATTTAAATAACTATTTTCCTAAAAAAGAAGAAATAACCTTGCATAAAATCTTCAAGCTTTGACTTTTGACTTAGAGGGCTAAATTGCTGAAATAAAGACTTGGATGTCGGTTTGGATGCTTTGGGACGTAATTTGAACTTGTTCTTCATAAAACCTGTCTGCTGACAGAATTCATATGTCATCTTAGAAAAGTCATATCTCTCTCAAATGAGCTCCTTTTCTAGTGCAATTTGGTAGGCTAATAAGTCTTTGAGTCAGGAATCCAACAAAATTAAGTTGCATCAAATGGACTTCTGTAGCTCAAGATATTTAAGTCAGAATGGCTGAAAGTCAACATTGGCAGAATGCGAGATTTGACTTTGAAGACTGAGATTTCCATACTCTTTCTTTTTTTATTTTTCTTGCTATATATATATAGAAAGGTATGGATGTTAGCTTTCTAATACCACTAGAATCACTTCACTTCGACTTCGAGAGCTTAAGCTCTACACGAAACATCGATCAGAGGTCAAATCTGCCAATTATCTCCAATTACTTCTTTTTTAATCTTGCATCCAAAAGTGCCTTCAAAACATAAAATAAAGAATATCAAGACATTTTATATATAAAACATAGGCAAAATACTAGGTAAATATGGGTAAAATTATCAAATAATATGGTTGCATCAGGACTGGACCTTCGACTGGGCTGGGGCACCCCACAGAAGGAACAGGTAGGTGATTTCAACCCCCTTCTAGCATAACATGAGTTTATAAAGTGAATTCATTATGAAGGATCTATTGTTGTGCTATATAGAATGTTAAACTGTCACGAATGATCGTATGAGTATTACGAAGGATCTATTGTTGTATTGTACTGAACATTAACTATCACAAATAGTTGTATGAGTACTATGAAGGATCTATTGTTGTATTATACTGAATGTAAATTGTCACGAATGTTTCTATGAATATTGCGAAGGAGTTATTGTTGTGCTATACAAAATGCTAAATTGTTACGAATATTTGTATGAGTATTACGAAAGATCTATTGTTGTATTGTACTGAACATTAACTATCATGAATAGTTGTATGAGGACTACGAATGATCTATTGTTGTATTATACTGAATGTAAATTGTCACGAATGTTTATATGAATATTGTGAATGAGTTATTATTGTGTTATACAAAATGCTAAGTTATTACGAATGTTTGTATGAGTATTGCGAAGGATTTAATGTTGTGTTATGTAGAATGATAAATTGTTATGGAATGCTTGTTTGAGTATTCCAAAGGATCTATTGTTGTGTTATACTAAATGCTAAACTATTACGAAACATTTGTACGAGTATTACGAAGGGTCTACTATTATGTTATAATGAATGTCAAATTGTTATGAATCATTTGAATGAGCATTACAAAGGATATATTATCATGTTATAGTGATTTCATAAACCGCCCATGGAACGTTTGATTGGTTAATGATTAGTTTCGGTTATCCTAAGTGAATGACCATTATGAACAAATGATTAGCTTCGGCTAATGGCATCTTAAGTGGATGAACAAATGATTAGCTTCGGCTAATGACATCCTTAGAGGATGACCGAGATGAACAAATGATTAGCTTCGGCACAAATGATTAGCTTCGGCTAATGACATCCTTAGAGGATGACCGAGATGAACAAATGATTAGCTTCGGCTAATGGCATCCTTAGAGGATGACTAGGATGAACAAATGATTAGCTTCGGCTAATGACATCCTAAAAGGATGACCAGGATGAACAAATGATTAGCTTCGGCTAATGACATCCTAAGTGGATGACCAAGATGAACAAATGATTGACTTCGGCTAATGGCATCCTTAGAGGATGACCGGGATGAATAAATGATATAATGATTAGCTTCAGTTAATGACATCCTAAGTGGATGACCGGGATGAATACATAATATAAATGATTAGCTTCGACTAATGGCATCCTAAAAGGATGACCGGGATGAACAAATGATTAGCTTTGGCTAATGACATCCTTAAATGATAACCGGGATGAATAAATTATCAGCTTCAACTAATGACATCCTAAGTGGATGACCGAGATGAACAAATGATTAGCTTCGACTAATGGCATCCTTAGATGATGATCGGGATGAATAAACGATCAGCTTCGGCTAATGGCATCCTAAGTGGATGACCGAGATGAACAAATGATTAGATGAATAAATGATTAGCTTCGGCTAATGGCATCATAAGTGAATGACCGGGATGAATGAACGATGGCTTCGGCTAATTGTGTTCTAAGGGGATAGTTGGATTTGAGAGTTATGAGTTAGTTTCAAGAATTGATGCATTCATGTGTACTATGTTTTGTATATACCAAGTATATGAAAGAATTATGATTGTTATGCTTCAAACAGAAAATAACGTTAGTTCGGTTAACGGTATTCGAAACGGATGATCGGGTTTGAGTATTGTTGATGAATTATTAAGGGTGGTATTTACGTAAGTAAAGAGAAATGAAAGAATTATGCTCTTTTGGTCCATGAATGAAATGTAACGTTGATATTGCTTTATTATGTTTTTAAATTGCTCATAATGCTTGAAATTACCTTGTGTTGTAACAAGGACATTATACCACCATGGTGCGTAAGGAAATCCATTTCACGACTCATAAATTTTGAAAGGAACTGTATATTTGCATGTTATGGGTGATATGAATTCTGTATGAACAGACGGATTAATCGCTCAATTAGTCATCCGACCCCTTTTGTAAAGACTTGTAATGAAAAATTGAAATGGAACATGGATGTGTATGTGTGAACATGTAAATCATATGTGGTATTCTTCCTATAAGGATGTTATGTTGTGAAATTACATGAGGTTAGGATAAACGAAAGTACTAGTTGTGTAACTTGTCGTTCGACACTCTTGTATGAACTTGTGATGATAACGAGACTAGAACAGGAATGCGAATTTATAAGTATGTCAATACGATGTAATGTAAACCTATAAGTATGTAAATATAGTATTATGTGCACGTGTATTGAGAATCCGTTTTATGAGAATATTGATTTTCGTTATTCTAAGTGGACTATGCCTTGTAAATGAATGAAATGCAATTATAAATATGCAAAATGATAAGATGAAAAACATCCAGAACCTAATGACTATATATATATATATATAATTCCAACGATTTTGGCTTTGAAAAAGCTAGGTCGTTATAAAAAAAGACTATTTTCCTTCAATATTAATTATTGCCTTTTTATGCGGTTGTAAGATTATAGTTTTTTTTTCTTTGACTACTATTATAAAAAAGTTGGAAAAGTTGATGTTGTGTTGAAGCATCTCTCACCTTTCCCCACTCTTTTCAATCATTTTTTTCTTTTTTCTTGTTTCTTTTTTAAATTTTACCATTCATTTTTTTTTAATTTTATCAATTAATATCTTATTGATTTTGATTTATAAATTTATCCTTCAATATTTTATTGATTTTGAATTAATCATCATAATTTGTTTTGGTTTACTTTCTGTGAAGTTATCGCGGTCTAAAAAAAATATTTTAGCATTTGATTGGTGCTCAATCTTCACAAGCATATATTTTTGTTATCATGTCATTAAAAATTAGTTTTAAAAAAATAAAGTTTTTAAACTCACTAGATTCCATAATCTAGATTGCAAGTTTAACGAGTTAAGTCGTGAAGTCCAAGTCAATCTAATATGTCATCATCTCAATATTAAAAAAATATATATATCTTGAATTTTTAAAAAAAAAACCAAACCATGTTTTTACTTGTCGTATGGGTTGCTTTTGGATCCACCAAGTCAATTGGATCACGTAGAATTAGCTTCCATATAGGTAAATTTGAAATTCAAGCATGGCAATGAATCAAATCGTAAGGTTTCAAGGTTGACCTGCTAGGTCAGGTTTAATAACAATGTCAAATAGTTTTTTTTTTTAATATTCATCTTTCATTTTTATTTTATTTTTTTGAGTTCTTTTTTGCTTTTTTTTTTATCAATTTCATTCTTCAATATTTGGTTGATTTTGAATTGATCTTTGTAATTAGTTTTTCTTAGGTTAATGCAGTCTCAAATAAATATCCTGATATTCAGTTGGTTCTCAATTTTACAAGCGTCTATTTTTGTTGTCATATAATTAAATAGACAATAGTTTTTAAAAAAATTATGAAAACAAATAGAGTTTATGATCTGGGTCATAAGTTTGGCAAGTTAAGTCACAAAGTTTGGGTCGATCTAATATATCATCGTCTCAATATTGCATAAAAATATATATCAAGAAATCCTTTTGAATCACTCTATTACTTAACCAAAGAGTCGAGTCACAGTTTTTATCGGTCATCCAGGTTGTTTTCAGATCTGTCATGTTGACTTGATCACGTTAAGACAACTCATATATAATTTAAGTTGAAACTTGGGTTAAGAAAAGAATCAAGTCAATAGTTTTTAAGGTGTTAAGTTTAATAACAATGCCAAAAAGTTCTTTCCAACCTAAATATTTTTTTTAGACTAAATTTGTTTTTGATCCAACCCATAATACAGTGCGGGTCAGGAAACTAGTATAAACTTAGGCCTTATTTGTTTACTGGAAAGTAATATTTTTTTTTCGAAGTGATTTCCATGGAAAGTGGATTCTTGAAAAGTTTATTATTTTTTTTATGTTTGGTAGTGTAATGAAAAATTAGTTGAAAAATATTTTACAGTGTTTGGCTATACCACAGAAAATGAGATAGAAAATAACTTTTTAATGTTTTAATTTTTTTTTCAAGTTTATTAAAAGAATAAGGACCAAATATGATAGATAAAAAATTAAGGGAGGATGAAATTTAAAAAAATCCAATTTCATAAATTATTTCAAATCAAATTATTACCAATAAAAAAAATAGGGACCAAATATAACAAATAAAAATATTTCAATTAAGAAAATTATAAGAGAAAAACAAATAACAATAAAATAATAAGGACTAAAGTTGATATAAAAATAAAATTAAATCAAACTCTAAAGAAAGAAATTGAAAACAATATTCAAAACGAAATATATAGCAATCAAAATATTAAGGATCAAGTTTGATATAATCAACAAATAACATGATATTTTTAAATTTTTTACAACTTCTAAACAGTGTATTCTACTCAAAATAAAAGGAAAATACTTTCTTAAAAATCAAGTTAAATTTTTCTTCGATTGAAAAAATATTTTTTATTAATTAACTTTTTTAATAGTAAACAAATATGAAAAAAATTTAAAAAATATTTTCTATGAAATAAATGGGGGTGAATTAGAATTTTGGCTATCATATACACGGGTAGGAAAATATGAGCACCTTCTTTTGATAAAACAACGTGTGTTGTTTTAGGTGAAAATTTTTTAATTTGCCCACAAAATTAATTAAAAAGAGACAAGCTCTGATATGGTCCAACCATGGATTTCTTATGAAATGCCTTTAATTTTGTGGTTGAGTTTGATAGGGACACCATTCAGCTAAGATTGTGTTTTTCCTTGGAATTTAGATTGTGTTCCATTCGACCATGATGGGTTTTTGACATGGTTTAATTTTAGCCAACCTTGATTTTGTGCATCATGATGGGTTCAATCCATTCTCTTTTATGGTTCATTTAGTCAAATCAGGTCAGCCCATGTATGATTCTGATTTGGGAAGCAAAGTAGGCTTGTTGGGAGCTTGTTACATGTTTGATTTGGTTTATATTAATGAGTACATAAGGTCTAAAGTTAGTTTGGGCTAATTAAGATATTGAGATCATTTCCTTACAATCAATATAATATTCTTCTAAAATTGAAAGGAAAATTTGTTTATTATTGTCTCTATTATTTAAACGAATATTTAGCAATAAATGAGAAAGTTTCCTAGTTATGCAAGGAAAATAAAGAGGGTTGTCAGATAAGAATCCTAGACTTAAAATGATTATTTAATGCTAAAGATTTGATTCTCCTAATCAAATAAGGAAAGTGATGGATGGCTACAAGGGAATTTAATTTCTAAGATTGTTTTTCATGTTATGAAGGAAAATTCTAGCTCTACAAGTAAAGAAGACTTCAACAATTAAATTGCTATTCATATCAAATTTTCTAGCATCTAAAGGACTTTAAAAGTTGGCTAAGACATCCTAGAGTATACAGGAAGGTGAATCTCGATCAAGAGTTATTTAAGATAGAGAATTAAGATATTTTATCTTTTTTTCTTTTTATTATTAACAAGCTACTATCAAGACTTGTTGTTTTCATTATTATTTCTATATTTGAGCTTAATTAATACTTTGGTTTTCAGTTAAGACCCAAGACTTATTTGGATCAGGGTTTGGGCTTACTAGTAAAGGTTTTGAGTCAGTTTTTGTAATTTGACCCAATCATTTTTATGGTTCGTTCGACCAAATCAGATTAGCCCATGTATGGGCTTGATTTGGACAACAAAGTAGGCTTGTTACGAGCTTGTATTAGATTTGATTTTGGTTGTATTAATGAGTATGAGTTTGGGCTAATTAATATTTTGTTGATCATTATCAATTGATATGAATCTCGTGATTACATGGTCACGCAATCCACAATCAAGATTGAGATATGATTACAAAAAACTAAAAGATTATGGGTTGCATGATCTTGTGGGCTGAATTAATCCATTTACAAAAAACGATCTACTTATAAAAATTGACCCAAAATTTTTACTAGTAAACTCAAACCCTGATCCAAATAAGCCTTAGATCTTAGTTGAAAAGCAAAGTATTACAATTATTCTTTTATACACACACACACACACATGTTTTAATATGTTGATGTCAAAAATAATTTTTAAAAAATAAAAAAATATTTTTTTAATATATATTTTTTTAAAAAAATAACTACTATAGAACCATCAAACACTATCTTTTTAATTATGTATTTTGAATCGATAAAAAATATATTAATCTCACCAAACAAGTAGGTGTGGGTTATGGGCTTAAAGCCTGTTTGTTTCCGTGGTTGCTTTTGCACTTTATTTATTGTTCATGGACCCCACCATTAATAGCGTTTAAAACGCAGGGTCATTAAAAGCAGCTCAATGCTGCTTTCCTCTTCTTCCTGTGAAAAATGAATCACTCTCCACTGTTCACGTGAACAGTGGAGTGATTCTCCACTGTTCTGGCTGAACCGGGTCGGGTCCAGTCTAGAGCTAAATGCATTGAACCGGGTCCGACCCAGTAAAATAAAATAAAAAATTTATTTTATTTTTTATTTTTAATTGTGTTTTATTCGAAAAACTAGTGTTTAACATTATAAAGTATCACTACATAAATTAGATAGAGATCGCTTGATGACGTAGCATTTGCAGAATTTGATCGCAATCCCAATTTTGTTTCTGATTATATTTTACCTGATGTTGTTGCGCGTTTAAGAAACCGAGGAAATCGTAGTCCTTGTCGGATGTATTTCATACGTGATGAAATTGTAGATAGTTTAATGGAACAATAAAAAATATTTTATATAAATATTTCATGATGCAATAGCAGTAGTTAAATCTACAATATTTAAATTAAAAAAATCATCAATATTAATATATATATATTTTTAAAATTATTTTATAACCTCATTTTGAAAAGCATTTTTAACCAAACACATTAAACTATTTTTTGTTCAATCTCAATTTTAACCACAGTTTTAACCAAACATATATAAATACCAAACCAACCTCAACCAAAAATACTTTTTATAAAATAATTTTTTTCAAATCATAACCACAAAAATTACCACAATACCACTTTTTTTCAAACAACTAATTGCCACTGCCCACTGTCCACTGCCTAGCCAATGACATACCACTTGTATAAATACTAGCTGGACCCATTTATTTTAAATAGTTACATCCTTGTGGACCTTGTCTCATCTATTATCTTAAAAAAAATATATATACATGAAAATTGAATCTCGTATGTTTCATGAATTGAATTGAATAAATAGGTATTTGAGTCTCATTGATTTGTCTCGTCCATTTCAAGAAGAAATAGCAATTCTTTGATTAATAATTCGAGGGAAAAAGAGTTTAAACAGTCCAAGACTATCAAGAAATTTATCACACCACCATTGATAATTTGTCATGTGTGTGTATATATTCAATAATCTTATATATATATCCTAACACTATAATATTTAATAGTTTTATCAATAGAATAATTTTGTCGATGTAAGATTACAACTCCATTGGTAAAAAATTTACCGACTAATTTCCCGATGGAAAATGTTTGTCGGAATAACGTTTGTCAATAATTCCACTTTCTATCGTTAATTATGTTAGTAAAAAAAAAATCGATAGTTTTACAGATGGAAAATACACGAAAAAAAAACAATTCCCGCTAAAAATATACCGATGAAATAATTCAATTTGTATTTCCAGCGGTAAATCACCGACGAAATAATTTTTTCGGTGAGTGTTGCATAGGCAGTAAATATTTTGCAACTCTTGGTAAAATACCGATGGAATATGTCTGTCAGTATACATGTCGGTGATAGTGGCATATGCAGTAGATATTTTTCAACTATCTGTAAAATACTGAAAATCCGTCGGTTGTAATTTAAAAAAAAAATAAAAAAATTATTTAGAATAAATAATATAAAATAATACAAATTAATAGTAAAAAAACCAATTAAGCAAATAAAATTGTATGAAACATTAAAAATATAAAAATAAAGTTAAATAATATTCATCTAAATATTCATTACAAATTTAATGTGTTTCCATAAAAAAAAATTAAACTAGAACAATGGCGAACTGGAGGAGAGGAGGAGGTTGGTCGTTCCCGGGACCAAACGACCAAAAAGGGGGCGCACATGTATTACCCATGTGTAATCTAATGTCCATGATCATTTGACGGAATTGTTCATAATCTGCTGATAGTTGCTCGTATTTTTCGGTGAGATGAGTCGTGTGTTACTACAAGGCCATAAACTCCTTAGATTGGATGCTCGATACTGATTATGAGCTCCCAACGATTGAGACACTACGGGCTCCCTGCAAGTTCTTGGTCGTAGTGTTGAAGAGCCCGTACACCCGATTTTTATTGGATCCACCAGATGATCATACCTCTATCCACAAATCCGGATCGAAATCCGGATGGATCGAAGGATCGTCCCCATATCTCTCCCTCAACTACCTATTATATGTCTCCTAAAAATTAAAAAATAAATCATCATATTCAATTCAAGAAAATAATAACTTACGAAATAAAATGGTTGAATGAACATACCACGAAGTGTTGAGCGCGATTGTTAATGAACTGTTGCACCCCCTTTTGGCGGTCTTCACTTCGCACGTGCGTCTCTACAAACAACTCCATTGGGCTCGACTCACGTCCAAGAGACATAGCCTGTAAGAAAAAAAACGTTGCAAGTTAAATATATTTATAAGTAATAAAAAATTAATTAACAATATATTTCATTTAGATTAATCTTACCATCTGCTTCGCATGTGCAGCAAACAGAACGGAGCCGCCGGTGTGAATGGTCACCGAACCATGAATTTGCCGGTTCCGGTTGTCGGCACCGGACTGTGAGAGTTGTGTGAACCACTCAGACGTTACGTGCTGAATATATTACAGCCATATATCCTCTAGGATGTATGGCGGTTTGAAATCTCTCCAAATTGCCACGTCATTCCAGCCTTGTAGAACGTTATCTCTCGCGTATTTTTGGTTTTTTTTTATTCATACCAAACATCATGCAACCTACTTCCATAGTGACAAATTAGATTTTAAAACATAATTTTTTTTAAAAAAATATCATATTGTTTTCGATGTTACCTAGTTGCCGCGTGATTTTCCCACACCCTCCTCGTAACATTGTCATGCGCGCTATCCCACTCGAATTTGTGCTATGTATAAATAATTTATTTAAAATTATAACAATAATTTATTAAAAATAAGTTGGAAATTAAAAGTTAACACCAACCTGAAATCTTCGAAACCATGCATCGATATAAGGTCTCCAATCAGGATGTCTCGAAACCTGACTCCATTGAAATAATAGAATCTCCATCGACGATTTAAACACCGATGTTATTACTCGGGCGACCTCAATGTTTGTGAACCTGAAAATAAATAAAATTAATGAAATATTAATTAGTTGTTCATAAATTATGTTATAAGTAAAAAAAAAAAAAAACTAAAACCCAAACAAACTTACATTGAAAGGTCGTCCTTCCAATGTGTCTGGTACTTGCGGGTGAATTGACTCCGCTGTGAAGGCACACTACCTCTGCGCTGTGAAACCGTGCTGGAAAAGGCAACATCACGAGTCAGCGCAACTGTCTCTTCTTGATTGGCACCTAAGGACAAGTCATCCTCACTGCTAGAAGAACTAGCTGCAACCATATGCTCACGACGTTCTATTGATTTCCTTCTACGCATCTACACAAATTTATATGAATAATTACATAATTAAATTTGATTATTTAAAAACATTTGGAAGCACCTCCCTTATACTGGAGACTACCCAAAGTTTTCAAACCTATAAATATTGACAATAGTCACAAACCAATTGACTCCATTGAAAAATCTTATATATAATCTAATATCTATACAAATTTAAAAAAAAATAAAGGAAAAAAATAACATTTAATTTTATATATTCAACTAAAATCTATAGAAATTCATCAATAACAATTAAAATTAATGGAAATAATTAAACACGTCATGCAATAATAGAGTAAAATTGAGATAAATAATTAAATTTAATCCTATATATTCAATTACCATTTACAAGGTAAATTTAACAATAACAATTAAAATTCAACAAAATATTCAATTATTATGGCAATACAAACAATAAAATAGATTGAACAAATTAAAAAAAAAAACTATAGGCTTTAGGAATGAAAAATGCTTACCTTAATAGTGTGTTTATTTTAAGACTTTATCTACGTATAATACAAAAAAAACAAAACAAAAAACACAAAAAAAATATTATTA
>Ga0307511_10003482_pt1 | contig 16174 bp, 14 predicted proteins | sample 13_EM_MG_FD_200266 | JGI IMG/M metagenome (GOLD analysis project Ga0307511, IMG submission 200266) | Populus trichocarpa ectomycorrhiza microbial communities from riparian zone in the Pacific Northwest, United States - 13_EM | ecosystem: Host-associated > Plants > Roots > Unclassified | place... | reverse complement strand
TACTTGGACGCTAAGCGGTGCTAGGGCAGGGTATATTTAAGTATCGACAGTATCTTGCAGTACATGTAGTAGAGTCAGACCAATAAGCACCTGCATATGCACAAACTTGACGCTACCATCCAGGCTGCATATGGACGTCGACGTCATCATGTTGGAGGCCTGACAGCGGTAGTGCCAGTGACTGGACGATCGCGGTACTTCCAGACAGTTGCATTTGTTTGCTTGTTCTATGCGGGATGAAACGCAGTTTCGTACCTCGATGAGACGAGCTGCTTCCACCATACGATATTAATTAGGCCAGCCAGGGTACAGAATTCTATAAATTGATATCTCAGGTCTCTAATACTCCGCCTGAAACTCCTGCCTTCTAGATTCAGCCTTCAGAGTTCTACATCCTGTCGTCTACCTTCCGTCGTCAACTTCTGCGGCTGCCTTTTGCCTTTTCCCTACAGAGCTTTTGACTTTCGAAACCCTGTCCGAGCTTCGGGTTTCGAACGGGAGCCTTAAACGTATATAAATACCGTTCATTCGTCATATCAGCCGACCTATTAGTACCTATCCTCCTTCCAATATATATCTCAGAGAGGCATACTTGGGTTGGACTATTGATTTATTAGGTGTTGGGTTCATCTTTTGTACGGGAGCTGCAACGGCATAACGGATACATTCCCAGCAGGGTACGATTTGCCCCCCTGGTTTCGGTGCCCCACAGATTAATGCTCCCATAGCCTAGGAAGGCTTATTTAATTGCGAGTACTTGCTAATTGTATCTGTTTGCTCTCAGGATGTCTGGTGTTTGTCGACAATTTGCAAGTACAGGAACCTGTCGTTATACCAACTGTAAATTTTCACATGGACCGGGAGGTGCACCGCCGCCTGGTACTCCGACCGCCACTGGGGCTCCGAAAGGCCCTTGCCATTTTTTTCAACGACATGGGAGGTGTAAATACGGGGAAGAATGCAGGTTCTCGCATGATGTTGGCAACTTTCCCCCACCACCGGTTGAGGATCCAGATAGTCCACAGTCGCTATATCGTGGATGGAATCAATTGCTCGGGGGTGCCCAACGGGGTGCAGCAGGGATCCGAAGCGGGCTCGGAGGATATTCTGGGCGAGCGGGGCCTAGCCCAGAGTTGACTGCAGACCAGATGGAGCGGTTCCTAGACGGTGCCATGAGGATCCTCGACATTGGCAGTACGGAGACGATCCAGCAGCTTATTCGGGAGCTTGCCACTGACCGTGGCCTCAACCGGATTAGACAGGCGGTGGAGGCAGAGTTTGTGGTTGGATACTCTCCATCCAATCTATCCTTCAAGCGTCATTGTTTCCCTTTGCTTAGGATTCTGGCTCATGCGGAGTTGCGTGCATCGTTGGTGCTCGAGAGTGAGGTTGGCACATTGTACAATTTTGTTTATGGGCCTGGTGGCCGACGTGGGGTGGCTTTTTTTGCGCAAGTCGCCCAAAGTCTCGCCAGCGCTGCCGACTCAGGGGACAGAGAACTAGTTGATAATACTGTGTATACTGCATCCGAGGCTCTCTTTAACACGCTGAACCTGAACCATGCTGCCGCTGTACAGGACGACTTCAAAGCCATCGTTCTCCAGCTTGACGAACTTCTTGGTCCCGAGCCTCATGCAAGCAACACCAGTGCCGCATTCCTCTTCCGGTCTTCGCAACACTCCATAGACCGCATCAAAATCATTCTTAAAATCGCGGACGCACTTCCTAAAGCTGCGGTGCGGAAGCCAACAGGCTTTATCGGGGCCAGTATTGATGTCAATCAAGTTGATTTTCCTGGTGACCTCTCCCGAGAAGGGCCACGGCATGACAACGACCATGCCGAGGTTGCTAAAATCAAAATCTTGCCAACAAGCGAGGAGATCAATTCCCACCGAAACGAGTTTATACCGCAGAGGTCACTGGCATATCCACATCACCTAGAAGGAATTTCGCGAGTATTGGATTTCCAGTTTCGTTTGCTCCGGGAGGATACTTCTGGCCAGATTAGAGAGGCGGTTCGGACTGTTATCCACATGTGGGATGAGCTTGTCGCGGTGAAAATCGGGGGAAAGGACGCAAAGAAGCTCAAATCTCAGACGCATAACGTACGTACACTGGTATACCAAAACGCAAAATTTGAGATTGTGAGATGCACTAGCCGTGATGGCATTATTTTCACGGCAAGCTTCGATCAGCCTGCCAAAGTCCAAGCTCTTAAGGCGGCCGCTCGGAAGGAATGGTGGGAGAGAGCAAGGTATCTTGCTGTTGGGTCCTTGCTTTGCCTGGTTGACAGCCACAAGAGGGCGACATTCCTGGTCGTGTGCGAACGGAAGGTGATTGCTGCGGACTACAAGAGACACAACAAAGGTAACGAAAGTGAGGTAGCTGGTGCCAATGACGATCTTGCGAGCGACCCCCATCGAGCAAGGATAACCCTTCGCTTTGCCCAAGAGATTGCACGGGAGGATGTGGAAAGCATTTTTCTTTCCACCGCCTCGCAGGTCCTTGTGGAGTTTCCTGGGCTACTTTTTGCTTCCTTCAGCCCGATCCTCAAGTCTTTACAGCAAATATCTAAAGACGGAAGCGTGCCATTCACCAACTGGCTGGCTCCATCACCAACACTGACCTATGCTCCTGACCCGAACGCCCGGCACAACGTCGAAGTACCTCCTCCGCTGTATATGACAAAGCCCGGTGCCACGCTCAAGCTGGACTCCATCACAAATGGGGCCCCTATGACATACTCTATTGGATGCGGTTTAGATGCCAGGCAGCTCGAGGAGGCCACCACGCTTGATCATGGGCAATCCGAGGCTTTGCTCGCAAGCTTCAGCAAGGAGCTTGCACTCATTCAAGGGCCACCTGGAACCGGCAAGTCGTATCTTGGAGTGCAGCTCGTGAAAGTATTGCTGGCGAATCGAGAACCGACGGATATTGGGCCAATTATCTGCGTGTAAGTTTCCTTGCCTCAACGCCGGTGCAACTACCCTAGTGGAGCCCATGCTGACATCAAAGATCGGGGTTTATTTATATAGCTGCTATACGAACCATGCTTTAGACCAATTCCTAGAGCACCTACTCGACGATGGCATCACGAACATTGTCCGTGTTGGTAGTCGTTCAAAGTCAGATCGAGTTCAGGCAAAGTCTCTATATCTCCTCGCGTCCCAAGTGGAACAGACCCAAGAGGAACGGATTAGGAGGGCAAAGGCAAGAGATGAGCTTGTAGAGATTGAAAAGTCAATAACTGCCGCGTGTAATCAGCTTTACGAGCCAGCAAGCCCAGCAACCCTCAAGATATTTCTTCAAGAAGCTTATCCCATTGCGTTTGTGGATATTTTCGGCGAAGACACCGAAGACGAAGAAGGGTTCAGGATGGTCAAAAAGAAGGTCCGGGGTGTGAACCGTACTGCTGAGCAGAGGCTTGAGGACTGGCTTCAAGGCCGCCTTGCGTATGATAATATGTTCAGGAGAGCTCATAACTCGCAGCACATTCGCCCAATTGATCAGTTGCGAACCATGAGTGTCTTTGCGTTGACTGCTAGGGAGCGGCAATGCTTATTTGAACATTGGTCTGACGAGCTGAAGGAAAAGGCGACCCAGGACCTTCTCGACGCAGCTGAAGAGCACACTAAGGAGCGGCAAACGTTAGGTCGGCAACAGGGCGAACAGGAGCGGCGGTGCCTGCAAAAGAGCCATGTGATTGGACTGACTACCACTGGGTTTGCTGGGCACGCCGACTTGATTCGCTCACTCAGGGCAAAGGTTCTGATATGTGAAGAGGCGGGTGAGGTTTTGGAGGGACATATCCTGACCGCCTTACTTCCGAATATGGAGCACGCTATTCTCATCGGAGATCACTTGCAGCTGCGACCACAGATCATGAAACATGAGTTTTCAATAGAAAACCCTAAAGGGGGACAACTGTACGGCCTGAACACGTCCTTGTTTGAGAGGTTAGTGGACGTGGAGCGATTCGCTGGGAAGAGATTCCCTATTGCCAAACTCGACACACAGCGGCGAATGTATCCGTCTATTGCAAACCTAGTGAGGAAGACGTTGTACCCTGACCTGCGTGACCACCCTTCGACAGAAACCCACCCAGAGGTACCCGGTATGGCGAAGCGGCTTTTCTGGATGGATCACAGACATCTTGAGGCCAGTGAGGACAAATTGGAGCTGATTCAGACTTCTCACGCGAACGAATTTGAAGCAGATATGGTCGTTGGCCTGGTTCGACATCTGTCTAGGCAGGGAACTTATAAGAGCGGAGAAATTGCAGTCCTGGCCCCCTATCTAAGACAGTTATTTATCTTGCGACGGAAGTTGGCAGCGACGTTTGAGGTTATTGTGGGTGATCGAGACCAGGAACAGCTTGAAGAGGCTATTGAAGCAGGCGAGTTGGAGCCGGCCCCGTTGGAACAACCAACCCGTGTCCTGAAGAAAGGTGCATTGCTTAGCGAAGTGAGAGTTGCAACAGTGGATAATTTCCAGGTCAGTGCTGCCAACCTTTCTAACCCATCTTCTCGTCTAGACGACTGGTAAAGTTACTAACCGTTTATGTATATCCAGGGTGAGGAAGCAAAGGTCATTATTATTTCCCTTGTCAGAAGCAACCAAAGAAACAAGTGTGGATTCTTAAAGACTTCAAATAGAATAAATGTCTTGTTGAGGTAATTTCCCTGTTATACGGAGTGTCCTTGCTATGGACTAATAATGGTCGCATGTTGTAGCCGAGCAAGGGACGGCATGTACATCATCGGAAATGCAGAGACTTGCGGGCAGGTTGACATGTGGAACAAAGTTATCACAATGTTTGAAAAGGATAACAGCATCGACAAGCATTTGCAACTATGTTGTGCCCGTCATCCGCAAAAACCCATCTTCGTCACGCAACCGGAGGATTTCCACATGCTATCCCCCGAAGGAGGATGCAACGAGCGGTGCCAGTGGCGGCTTGAATGCGGTCATCCATGCCTCAATAAATGCCACTCCGAGCTCCTTCACGAAAATACCCTCTGTCTGGAGCGCTGCAATAGGACATTCAAGCATTGTGACCACCCCTGCCCCAAGATTTGCGGTGACCCATGCCTTAAATGTCAAGTTGAAGTTCCTGGAGTTCAGCTACCCTGCGGGCATACACCTACTAAACTACGTTGTCATCAATTGCAAGAGATTCACCAAGTCAAATGTACTGCGCTGATGGAGAGGAAACTCGATGTCTGTGGTCACGAGACGACTATGAAATGTGGCGAGGATCCAAAGGCATATGTCTGTCGCAAGATGTGTGGTGGGGAATTATCCTGTGGGCACAAGTGCAAGTCTGTGTGTTCATCGTGCACGCGCCGGAGTGGGGAAGGGACAGGCAAAACGACTACCCACGGTCCATGTAGGATTGTCTGCGGAAGAAATTACAGCACCTGTCCCCACAGCTGCAAAGACTACTGTCACGGCGAGGCGAAGTGTGGCCCCTGCAGTCAACCCTGCGCTATTCGTTGCGACCACTCAGTATGCGGCAAGCTATGCAGGGAGCCATGCGCGCCGTGCCCGGAGAGATGTAGCTGGGGTTGCAAGCACCGCAAGCACTGTGACATGCCCTGTGCTGTTCCTTGCAATATCAACCCATGCTCGGAGAGATGTGATCAGCAGCTGGACTGTAGTCACCAGTGCCCCTCGGTTTGCGGCGAGACTTGCCCACCCGCTGGTTTCTGCCAGGAATGTGCAGCTCCCGACCTTTTAGCCCGCCAAGTGGATCTGATAACCCTCGAGGCCTACGCTGAGATCGATCTCGATCTGGACCCGATAATCGTGCCAAAATGTGGTCACTTTTACACAATGTCGACATATGATAGGCACATGGGTATGGAGAACGCCTATCGCATGACGCCAGACGGGCAAATCCTTGGCCCCAGAGCCCTCGATGGCAGTGAAGCAAGAGAAGATCGAGACCCTGATGAACCTGCAGAAAAATTAGTGGTGCGTGCATGTCCTGACTGTCGAGCCCCCCTTCGAGATCTCCACCGATACAACAGAATAGTCAAAGTGGCCTATCTCGATGAATCAACGCGGAGGTTCTGCACCATCGCGCAAGCAAATTACCTCAAATTGTTCAAGGAAGTATCGGATGCACAGAACCGACTTGTGGAGGAGCGCGGCCAATTTCTTTACCGCTTGTCCAACCACGCTACAAAACGAGCGGTGCCTGAAAATAGATTCCCGCATGCTGTTGAGGAGCGAATTCAAAAGACCAATGGGCTTCTTAATAAAATCTGGCAATTTGCATGGACGGTCGTCGAGGAGGAGCAACCATACGTCCGTGTGAGGGATATTGTGATCAGTAAACGGCGAAGAGAACAAACGGAATCGACTATACTAGCTAGGGGCGGATCGACTTCAACAGCCTATGTGATGGATAGCTCCGTAGTCCAACTGGGATTCCGGCTGAAAGCTTATAACCTCTTCAATGAATTCCGTTGGGACACGCTATGGGACCTTCATACCATCGCTGAAAGTGACAAATCGGATAAAGCTACGCAAAGGAAGCTGCGACGAAGAATTATATCCGAGATTCCAGGGGCGTACGACCTGTGCACAGACATTATTAACGAGTGCCAGCAAGCCAATTTAGGTAAATATGAAGTCGAAGCAAGGGTGTGCCGGGCGAGACTTGCCGCCCTATACAGGATTACATCGGTGGCGCTGAACGTGCTGTTGGCGCCAGGGGGGGTAAATGCGACTACTACAGCTAGTTCAGCCGCCACTGACCAAGGGCAACTACAAACTACAAACGCACCGCACTTCACCTCGGAAGAAGGCATACAGCAGGAGAAGCGGAGCCTCGATAGATGTAATGATCTATGCACACGCCTACCCGGGACAGTTGGACCGATGCAGGCAAAAGTTGATGAAGCGAGGAAGCTCCTTGGCGGCTTGACATTCTATAGCCCAGTTTCAGCGGCGGAGAAGGAGGCGGTATACAGGGCTATGTCGACTGAGTTTAGTTCGACTGGAAGGTGGCACACGTGTCAAAATGGACATCCGGTAAGTCTTCTTCCTTTGTCTTATTTTCCCCCTCCACCGCTGGGAAACAAGGAAGAAACTGAAACGTTGGCCGGTGATAGTTTACGATAGGTGACTGCGGTGCACCTAGACAGCTGGCTACGTGTCCAGAATGTGGGGCAGGTATTGGAGGAAGTGCTGGCGGGTTTGCGTCAGGGGTGAGACACGACAATGATTTCGCGGATTTGGATCGGAGGATTGGCAGGCTGGGGATATAATGAATGTGAAGGGGTATATCTTGTATATTGATGATTTAGTACGTTGGGATTGTTACCAAGGGGGGGCGGACCTAGAAACAGGAGAGTAAGTAATTTGATTGATTATTTTTATTATAATCTACAGCCAGGGAGAAATTTGAGCTTGCTTTTATATTCACAAGTGCGAGATTCTGGACTCAGAGATTATTGACAATAATGCACCTGCTTTTATTCTTCATTAATTTGCAACCGATTTCCAACACGGAATAAGCGGCCCGACAATTCTATGATACTTGGGATAATTTTTCTGTACTCCACGACCACTTAGCAATCATGTATTAATGAATCCACCACATTAGGCTATAGCTATGTCAGATGCGATCATATCTTGTAATTTAGGAATTCCTGCAGGCAGGGTCTCAGCCTGTGAAGATAACTAAAAGCATTCTTACCCGCCTCCCAAAGTATAGACTTGATCTGTTTCATTACTTACTTGGCCATCTCCGAAGACTATCTGCTCTGTAAACAGATATCGGGGAAGTTCGTTTTTTTTTTATGGAGAGTGAGATTTGCTACCTTTCTTCTAGTTATTGGGATAAAAAAATGCTGAGTGAGTATGATTGCCTTCTTTAAACGCCATAAGGGGGATTTCCTCCGGACGGACGGACGGACTCCTATATTAAATTATGAGGAGCATGCATCGTAGTTTAAAGGGGGCGTAATATGCAACAAACGGGGATAGAGAGGCCCTCCGATGTTTGGGAGGGAATTGTAGTTGTATTCCAGAACCGGCTATGGTTGCTAGTTTGGGTATTGCAAGCAACCTGACTGCAGCTTATCACGTGGCAGTCTGTATGTCAAAACGGAACTGTATGCAATCGAGCGAGACTCCTTCGAAGACGAGAATTTCAGCGGGTGCAAGAGGTAAAATATTGCGGTCGGCTCAGGGTAAACAATACTGAGGTACACGTGATCCTTGCCTCCTAAAAATGATAATCGTATCTCGCCTCATACCATAATAGATAAATAGATTCTATTTGGCAGTTATTGTGCAATGTATTTTGGACCACCCTACTTACCTTAACATTGTTCTACGATCTCGGGAGTCAGTCAGGTCTCGGGTGCATCTTTCAGCCGGCCTTTGTGTGTGTGTACTAGTACCCTACTTGATTAACCTGCACATCAGCATCTAGACGAGATCTTCGTCCAGACTTCGTTTCCTAGAAAGACCCTATAGTTAAGTTGGGATTTTCCGAGGAAAGGGTTCATAAGCCTGGGCCAACCCACGAATAGGCACGCAAAGTAATAATTTGACTTCAGGCAAGGCAAATCTCATGCAACAAGCAATTCAGTCCCCCCAATTCAAAGAGCTAGGTACAGCTGGGTGTTGCCCTGATTCATAATGGAAGGGCTGCGGAATCGTTTTAGGATAATAGGATAGGATAGCGCACACTGCTTCAAACAGCATTGGATGACTCACTTCCCTTCTGGGGGAGGGGGGAACGTTGTACAAATAGTAGGTACCGAACACTCGAATCGGGAGGACTAATTCCACAACTCTGTTGTTTCTTATGCAGTGGGTGCTAATAAGTTACATACAAATGCATGCCTCCCAGGATCTCTTAGATCTAACCACATACGTTTTCTTGCCCCACGCAAATCAACAATTCCCACACCCCCGTATCCCCAGTATACTCCCGATACTCCCGCCACGTCCCAGACTTCTGAAATAGGTTGGATTCGTTACCTGACTAACTGTAAATGTAAACGATCACGTTACACTCTCCAAAATGAGGCTCAAATCATTGCACTCTGAGTCCCAAAGTAGTCCGCCAAGGTTACCAGCAGGAATCATAAGGGCTGCGCCCCACCTTCCCTTCGCACTTCCTAAGTATCTGTCCTCCCGTCCAGAGTATAAAACAGACCGTACCCAGTCTCTCAATTAAGCCTAGCTCAATAAATCTGTCTCCAGCCACAACAAGGCTACGCCCCCGACCCTCCCCCGTTTAAAACAATAGAATTAGTACAACAAAATAGAATAAAAATAAATATAATACCATAAACAAAATACACACTCAACAAACTCCATACAACCTAGCCGCCAACTCCAACTCGAACCTCTCTTTCGCATACGGCCCCGAACTAATCTCTTTCACCATATCCGTCCCGGTAAAATCATGTTCGAACACTGGTTCTCCCGCTCCTCTCATGTTTGCAAGGACACTCTGCCTAAAGTGCCATCGTAAAAGCTCATCCGACACACGATGAGGGTCCTCCGCATTCCTACATACTGGGTCGAGAGTCCGGCCATCAATACCCAAGTCATCAATAGTAAACACCACAACCTTATAACCGTCCTATAACCAATTAGCTAATGAAAACAACAATGAAAAATATACTCACGTCAGGATTCACTGAAACCAAATATTGATCAAAATCTCCATGGACATTCCGCGACAACAGAAACCCATTCTGAATCGAGTTGATCTTCGAGACCCCAACAGTATCTTCCATGTCCGTAATCCATCTCCCGTAGCTCGATTGGATCCAATCATCTTCTTTCTCCAACGGAAATATATGCGCCGCCTCAAAAAGAGACCAGTTGTATGGGGCCCTCCTGTTCAAAATTCCAGACATAACACACTTTCCGTCACGAGCTCGTATCCCCTCCTTGAACGCATCTTCACGACCCGACACGTTAAACGACTGTATTCGGTGCACCCATAGCTCGTCGCTGCGTTGAATACCACCTGTCCCTCAGTTAACCATTGCCTTTAACATTCAAATCAGATATATATACGTACTGTCACAGTGAACATCGTAACTTCCAAGTTCCAGTTGATTCTCGCTTTCCAATACAATGTGACCCGAGCTTCTATGTTGAACACATATAGGTGCCTCCGTAACAAGAACAATCCCTAACATCTGGAGGAAATTTGCTTCCGTAACCGACCCATTTTGTATGAGTCCGCCGAGGGCAGCATCGTCAGGCTTAGTACTATCGTAAAAGTGTACGTTGCGAAAGTGCGACCGATTATTCGAAGCCATAGTAATATTTCGGTTGTAAACTAGTAAGAGAGAAAGGGTTGGGGATGACCTCAGACTTCTGAAATAGGCACGTTACCTGACTAACTCTAACAGTAAATGATCACACGTATCCTACAAATACGGAGTAAATATCATACCGTGTCCACACACTCAGCTCCCAACAACCTCAACTGAGCCACAAAATCAACATATGTTGATTGTCCAACCTTGAATATTCAAAACGAAAATCCCATCTCTCCAAAACAAAACACATTCCTAAAAAGACTTCCTAAACAATTAAACTCCTGCACAGGCTACGCCCCCTATTGCTTCGCAATAATGCCCCCCTCTTTATCTAACATAACCCGACACAATACAAGATAAGAAAAAACAACAACTGACGAACAAACAAAAACAAGATCACTAAAACACTAGAAAAAAAAAACAGAACAAAACAAACCTCAACGACAATCAAACAAATCATGATAATCAAACCTTCTCACTTAAAACAATAAACTCAAACCCCAACCCACTGCTCCGGGGAAACACCTAACAAAAAAAATACACCACGATCAATAAAATAAAACACACAATAATCAAGTATCAACACATACCTTCTAACAAAACAGATCAAAGCAATGTTCAACATACCAGAAAACAAAGGATGATGACCACAACAGAACTCACGACCAGAAACACAAGAACCAACACCTACAAAACAAAATTAGCAAACCCACCGAGGAAACAAATAAAAAAAGAAACAACATACCACTTGTAAGAGGCAAACAACCTATGCCGACACCTAATCCAGGCCAATATAGATGCCATTGTATGTCCAACCAGATTACCCTATTGTTTAATGCTATTATTCGTAACAATAACCGCCTAAGTATGTACATACAATACCGATGTCTCAGCGCGAGATTGTCGGGGTTGCAACTAAAAATAGAATAACGTGGGGTTGCGGGCCTGCCAAGCTGGCAAATGCACTGGCACGATGCAAACAGATGTCACTCATGCATGCGGTTTTGTTACAAATATATGAGGTTCTTAGCTGGTAAACTCCAGCAGATTAGGATCGTAATTATTGGTATTCGTCACAAGTCTCTTGCGAACCTGAGTTGCCCTGTTCCATCATGTCAGGGCCCGCGGCAACGTTGCCAGACTCTGGAGGCGGGAACGTTTATCTAGATCCACCCAGTAGGTCCACTTCTAATAGGAGCTCCGCTGAAGCGCTCATCTTACTAACAGCCCACAACTTGCAGTTGTCGACATATATCCAGAAGGAGATCTTATCATCAACCTCACCATCCTTGACCCTTTTCACAAACCCTGGCCCGCTGCAAGTTCCGATATTCAGGCTCCAGACGTCCGTGTCAAGGTCTCGTCCGCCGTGATCTCTGTTGCTAGCTCAGGGTCTGGCATTGGGTCAGCCCTCAAGACACTGCTAGGTTCGGATCAATGTAACCATCGTGATAGTAAGCGAGCCAGAGGCATGAATGGCCCTCTTTCGAGTTCACTCTCGTCTTCTCTCGCACCTTGCAAAGAAGGATTCGTCCCACAAGGACCAGGTGTGCGCTGGTATCTCAAGTATAGACCCACTCCGCGAATGGTTGGCGTTTCTCCACCCACTGAGGTGCACTTGGTTCTTCGGTTATCGCACTGCGAGACTTTTGCCAAGGGACACCGGGACGCTTTTCATAATATCTTGAGGATTCTACACTTCCAACAACCTCAATGGGAGGTAAAGGATGGGACATCTCCAAGCTCCTTTTACCTACTTGGGAAGGTTTCCGAATTGGCTTGGGTGTTCGGATGCGAGAAAGCGATTGCACCCATGATAAAGCTCGCCAAGTATCTACCCCCGAGTGACGATTCACGTATATCAATGATCTCGCGGATCAGAATGGCCTTTGTGTGGAAAGACCCACAGGGGTTTCAGAAAGCCACCAGCGAATTCATCTTTCACCTGAAAGGTGAGGGTAAAGAAACACGATTGGGCACTGACCTGGAGGCTCATGATCAGCGTGGGTTCAATGATCTCGATGAGATGGGAGTCATGGCCTTCCTCCATGGTATGTCTTACCTCGTGATTAAACCTAAAGCCCCAAGCTGATTCAAATAATAGTGCCACTTTACAAGGCCCGTGCCAGAATGATCCAAGGGCTGTTCCGTGTTGTAGCGGATACATATCACAGTTTCGTCACTCCTGAAGATTACCCCAAACGAAACACAAAGTCCCCACTTGCACTGCAACTATTATTGGGCGGGCTTGTCAAAGCAATGAACTGGCAGTTTCCAGGTGAATGCAAGGGGGTCCTAGGCAGCGTTGGTGTTTATCCTCAAGACGTGGATCCTAATTCTCGGGAGTATGAAAACCAAAGTCCGGCACATATATTCAGCCGTTTGATGATAATCAAGCTTGAATTGGAGGCAGCATGGTCTGCAGCTAAGGACTGTGAAAGCAAGGGAGTGACTGAGATTGTATCAATGCGTGGAGGTGGGGCAGGATGTTCAGCGAAGACAGCCAGACCGATGGAATTGGGCATGTCCACCTGTAAAATTTTGCCAAGCCCAATCACAATCTTTCAGGCGGCCTTGAACGAGGCCATTAAAGATGGGGGATTGAATTTAGAAGACTATCCAGATCTCCCCAGGCCATGCGATTTGGGGCACAAAGCTTAGCTATTGGGGTCCATAGCGTATTGGGGTTGTGACGTCGTAGGGAGTTGATGAGGTCGCTCGTTCGCTGTTACCACTTATTCCGTTCTTGTTACTGATGTTATTATTGTGCATGTACATCTCATAATATCTGCTCAGGCTCCCGGGAGAGCTCGGGATGTCGCCATAATACTCCGGGAGGTGTGTGGATAAATATATTTTCGCAATAAAAAAAAATAGGTACATGCATGTGAGTGATTGACGGGGGGGCCCTTGCTCAAACATACTGAAGGAGAATCTCCGTGTCGCCTTGAGATTCATCTATAAGCAATCTATATACATATCAGTTGATTTGTTTAGTGCGCAAGACTACAGTGAGGCGTCAATGACAAGTACAACTAAGCAGTAGTTCGTTAACTTCCATAGTCCACTTCGCGGTAATATTACTGCCCTTAGTGCACAAGGTCCTATCCGCATTGTGTATGAGCTTCCTACCACTACAAGGACGATACGTTCATGCAGTGAATGTACCTTTTATGGCTGTACCGGTATGTGTCTGCGAAATCAAACAAGAATCACACCAGGACCAACTCCGTAAATACATATATAACAACGCCGTATTGTCTCAGTCTCTTATATATCACCCATAGCTATTAACATGAATACATACCTAGCAGGGTTCGGGCCATATCCCATATTAAGCGAGGAACTCTTCATAACCATTATCTGTATACGAGGTAGAAACTTACATATATATTCCCTCCTATCGTCGGTGCTAGCGCCAGTTATGCATCAAATATTAGTTATTTAGGATTTAGATATAGAATCCACGAAATTGAGTTCAAAAACAAGGTCATGTATGAGCTTTTACACTACAGTAGTCAAGTACAGATATCGCCAGATAGTAGCTATAGAATTAGATACATTGACTCCTTAAATTTACGGTTTGCAGTATGTTCAAACATTGCATGGCAAATTGCAATTTGGTTTTCAGTAGTAGTATTAAATTACCGGAATAATGAGTCTAGAGGTGTATACCTAGGTATATGGGTTCACATCCATTAATCAGCTGAGTAATCTCGAGATATCTCTTCTTCTTCAACATAATAACAATGAAAATCAAACCCAGCCATGGCCCAATCAAATTCTCCAAATCACATCAAAACATCGCCCTGAACGTCGATGTTGGGACTTGGGAGGCGGCTGCGTTCTCTTAGATATAGTGTTCTGATTATGAGGTGTCAACTTAAGCTTCCACGCTTATACATGCTCAGGTAAACAACAATCCAACTTGGGTATTCGCCACAGGGCTACCGTGGGTTCATTTTGGTAGGAGTGGAGGGTCTGAAATTGAGGTTGGCTAAGTATGGAGGGCTTGGTATCAATGTTCATTGTGCGTTCATTGTATGTAGATCTGTACGCGCAGACTGCTCTATTTAGACGACTCCGCTGTCCTGTCCCAAAATCTTTGTACTTGTACTATCAGTATAAATGACCAACCATTCCACACAAGCTTCCGCACATATGAGATTAACGCTGTCTACTCTGCTTAGGTATGATATGCATTCCATACCACCCAGCCATGGCCTATAAATTCCAACACACAAACTGTCCCTCACGTGACTTTTGTATAGTAACAGAGATAAGTCACCTGACGGACATATATTCTGATATCACATTACCGTGTAAATGCCGCGCCTACAATAGCATACTCAATATATCTCTATATATTTCCTTAATTAACAATTATAAAGTACCCACAACACTCTTCGACACATCGCCACCCCAAACACCCTTTAGTCATGCTAGTTCGTTCTTAACTGTATGTAACCTCCATTGGTTCGACTACTGATCTATACACTTCGTCTGTCTCCCTCCAAGACTCCCATTAGAGCTTTCATGACTACCGTATTAATAGTGACCATGACTGACAGCCGATTATCAGGATATTATTGCTGAATTAACCGGTCAGGGATAATAAATATATCTTTCAAGGGTACGGAGCACTTGGGCTCCGTAACCTCGCACAACATTTGTACTTTGGCTATACTCTATATTCTTGCTTTACTAACTAACCCTCATGTGTAGCATTGAGCTTCGCCACCCCGCTGTAGTACCCCATCCACGGCCCCTCCGCCAGACCTCCCGCCGCTTGGAAATTCCGTCTAACAATACTAGCTGAGAATGTTCCACCTACTCTATCTCGGATCTCTACCCTAACTTGAGGGTAATTGAAGCAGTTCAGGGTAATAATCATCATGCCAAGCCCTCACCCAGTGCGAGTTTAATTAGGACCCGCATGCCACTATATTCTTTCAGCGAGTTTTATATCAAGGGATACATGACGAAATCGAGGAGTCCAAGAAGTAAATTAGGTACAGGCTTTGCGAGGTAGCTGCGGCTCGAAGTATTTATTGTGCATGTGGGGGTACATTCTGCTATTGTGGCGCAATTGGTGGAATATGTGTGGAATATTATCTGAGTAGCTAAACAGGGGCCGGAGAGTTTGGGGCTATTCGGATTGAATTAGCTGGTCCTAGATCATGTAACTCTAATTGCGGGATAGGTAAAATGCGACAAGGAACTATGAATATATTCTATTAGAAGGGATATCAGCGTGGAACGTTCACTCTTAATCGAAGTTCCACAGAACTAAAGGTCAAATAGAACATATTCTCATCATGAGAGCCATAAAGTATTATTCAATAACCAAGACGATAGCTCCCAATATATGGTAGGTACAGTCATACATGGTGCAGTCCTTGGGAGTGGTTAGGAGTTTTTAATGAGGAATCAGGAGGCATTTGAGGGGTCAGTTCTGTGGAGTTTTTGGGAGGAAAGCTTCCAATTTCGGTTTCAAGAGGTGGAGTTGAGGTGGGTTTAGGGTATGAGGGAAGATCTAGGTGGTGTAAGCATTTTTTTTTTTTTTTTGAGTCTATACGCCTGATCAGCCTAAGGCTATGCGGCGCCCCCGTTCCCTCCCCTTAAAAGGTTCGGTACACCCACGGGAAACGGGCTACATAAACGTCCTGCCTTCCGAGCCAAAGAAATGTCCAAGGGAATACCCCCTTCCGCCACCACACCCACTACCGGTCCGTCCCCGATGAAAGTATGCCTCCGCCTCCACGCCCCTACCGGCCCTTCTCCTTACATATATGAATCCTCCACCACCACGCCCCTTCCGGCCCTCCCCTATCAGAACCAATCGCAAAACAAAACAAAATCGGGAA